>Ga0268244_10000917_pt1 | contig 10948 bp, 8 predicted proteins | sample AgamicMgSfe_FD_200258 | JGI IMG/M metagenome (GOLD analysis project Ga0268244, IMG submission 200258) | Agave microbial communities from Guanajuato, Mexico - Mg.Sf.e (v2) (version 2) | ecosystem: Host-associated > Plants > Phyllosphere > Phylloplane/Leaf | place: Guanajuato, Mexico | collected... | reverse complement strand
CCCACCAAACTCCTCCGCAAACTTAACGGCCGCCTTCAGATAAAACTGGTTCGGATCGCCCCACGTCCGGCCGCACTCGTGCATCGTGCGCAGAGCCTTGACGTAATGCGCATCGGTGCGGTACGGACCCTTGACGGCGCGACGCGTGACCCACGTCCAGTCCCGGCCCTCGAGCTCGACGAGCTTGATTGTGTCGATGTTGATCTTCGGGCGGAGTTGGGCGATGTAGACGAGGAGGGTGAAGAGCCACCATTGGCGGACTAAGGGGATGTGGTGGCGGGATGGTAGGTGCGGGAGCAAGACGCGCACGGCGTGCGAGGTGGTGAGGAGGTGGACGGCGAAGAAGTCGTATTTGTCTTTGTCGTCTGTTGAGTTGGTTTGGGGGTTTGGCGCGGCGACGAGGAGGGCGACGGCTAGTTTTTGGGACTCTGCAAATTGCTCGCGGGGCTTCTTCAGGTCCCAGGAGTTCCAATACTCGATCGCGGAGGCGGCAGCTTCGGAATCGCTCAGAAGGTGGGAGATGTTGTCCGTGCCTTGGTGGTCAAAGAGGTTGTCGAAACGTTTGTCTTCGCTGACGCGGCCGAGGATGGTGAAGAGGGAGTCGGTGGGTTGGGCCGCGTGTTTGGTGTACTTGGGGTCGTCGAGGTAAACGTGCCAGTCGTTGTAGAAGCAGGCGGCGAGGGCGAGGGACTCGATGGCGACGGTGCGCGAGGAGAGTTCTTGCGCGTAGCCGAGGTGGATGAGAGGATGGCCGAGGCCGGCGATGAGGTTGTTGACGAGGGGTTCTCTGCCTTGAAGGAGGAACTCGTCCAGGAGGGACTGCCAGTCATAGCCGTGCTGCACGAGCTGGTCTTCGAAGAAGTCGACGAACGCTCGCTGGTATTCTCGTTTGCCTAGATAGTTTCGCCAGTCGTGCTTCGCTATCTCGCCCGGACTGTCCTCCCAAGGCTCCAGGTGCCTGCTTTCCGCATCGTAGATGTGGTTCAGCTCATCCGATTCGGCGCCGAAGATGTAGGCCGAGCCCAGGATGTGGGGAGTATGGTTGTGGAAGCGTAGTTGGTTGTAAATGACGCTGTGGGTGATGTGGTTGTGCTTCAGTAGGTGCTTCAGTGTCCTCGCTCGCTTCTCGGGGCGCTCTTCGATGTCATGGATCTCGGTTTTGGGGAGCTTGATGCCGCCGGAATAGGGCAAGCCGAAGGTGGGGAGTTGTGGGAGTCGAAACTGGAACATGGCAGGTCGTCATAAGTTGGAGGGTGATGTTTAGGATGGAGAAGACGAAAAACGACGGATTAGCTGCAGGTGATGTTTGATGCAAGTCACGTGACGCCTGAGGCCGAACGTGAAGCCTTCCCCACAGTGGGGGCGCGAACATCCGAGCACGTGCCATTGATCCGTGCGTTCGTCGCCTTGTTCAGGCAAACTCTCCATCAAACCCATTCCACCACAGGATCCTGAATGGTGAGAGCTCATGATCTATCTATGTATACAATTTCTCCACGAGCAGCGGCAAATTAGATGATGCGGCTGTCAATTCGCCGAGAAGAATCCGGTCTGTATGCCCGTACAGTATAGACATCGATATACCTCGAGAACACCAACCCCCAACGCCCTCGCCATGCCCCCAAGCAAACAAACGCCCCATGTAACCCCCTCTTCTAAATCCGGATCGGCAGCACAATCCGCCCATCTCGTCGTGGATCCTTCGTCCGATTATTCATCTCCACGTTCATGAGCCACTTCATCTCCTTCATCAGCCGCTCCATCTCCACGCTCTTCTTCCGCGCCTGCTGATTCGCCTCTTCGCCCTCCTCCAACGTACTGTGCATATCTCCTTCGACCTCCTCCCACCTCGCTATCAGCTCCGCCTGCGTTTTCCGCGTCCGTTCGTTCTCCTGCCGCATCTGCTCGTACACGACATCCAACCGCGCCAACCGCTGGCGATCCTGCTCCCGTTCCTCGTGTAACGTCGCGAGGTCGTGCTCCCACGCCTCCCGTCGCGCCCGGTACTCCGCCGCCAGCTGCCGATGGCTCGTCTCGAGGATCTCGGCGTGCACCATCGCGTGCTTCGAGCTCTCTAGCATCCCCTGCTGCTCCCGCGCATAGTGCTCCTTAACCTCGTCCGTCGCCCTCTCCATCTCCTTGACCCGGCGCTGCAGGAACGCCTTGTCCTGCCGCTCCAGCGCCAAGTCGGCCTTGAGCTCCTCGATCTTGCGGTCCCGCCGGCTGATCAGGCTCGAGTCCATGTCCCTAACGTGGCTCAGGCTGTCGATCTTCTCGCGCATCGCGTCCATCTGCGGCTTGTACGTCTGCGCGCCCCGCTCCAGCTCCTGCACCTTCAGCATGGAGAGCTCGAGCTCGCGCTTCAGCTTGTCGTTCTCCGCCATTAGGCGCTCGATCACCCGCCCGGATTTGCCCGCCGTCGTCGCGTGCCCGATCGCCGAGCTCCATTGCATTGACGAAGGCGAGTCGTCCTCGATGCCCGGTGACGGTACCGCCGCATTAGATATGCTCGGTCGAGACGGTGTGTTTCTCTGCTCGTTGCTAACCCTCCGTATGCCGTTGGTGACTGGGGCGAGGAGGCCGGGTGATGAGTCTCTGGTGTAGGAAGTTGGCGTGCCATTGGTAGGTTGCATGCTGGAGGTAGGTAGCTGCTCGATGCGCAGGCTCGTCTTGCGTGTATGGGGAGCTGCACGCACGATCGTGTCAGCAGACGTCCTTCATCTGAAACATGTGATCATAGTGTGGTCTGTTGGCTGGCTCTCGCTGGGATCTGCTTCCCAATGCGTCCGGAGACAAAGAAGCCCGCATCCGCATTGAGGTGTTCTTTCACAAACGTACCGTTCGTCCCGGCAGCGGCGTCTGTTATGCTCTCTACCCGGTATCGTCTCACGATTTGCGGCGACGTCTGCGGGCTCGAGTTCCGCGACTTCATTGCTCGCGGTAGAGCGTGCTGCTCCCGCGCATGAACACCACAGCTGTGATCGGCTTTGCAGGTGTGCTGCGGGTTCTAGACGGTATGTTTCCTGTTGTACAGTGGGGGAAGTTGGTGACGGGACGGCGATGTAGCTCACAACAAGGTTCAACGTCGGACACACGCATGTAAATAACCTACAATGCGATGCTTACGTACAAGCAGGTCCCTGTCCTGCACTCCACCTGGGCACATGCACTCTACTCGCTGCCCTTCATCATGCAACTGTCAACATGCATGTCAGCAAGCGGAAGGCCGAGTTGGAGGGACAACAAGATGTGTCACGTGAGGGACAACAGCAAGCATCTCAGATTCGTTTTAAAGCTGGCAGACTGCAGGTGTTTAAGTACATGTATGTACATCTGACCAATTCATTCGCGCGCATGCTTTGAGGCTTTATGCTTCACGCACGTGTTGACAGCATCAGTTTGCGCTTGGAGACGCGCGCAGAGTGATCCATGGTATCACCCGATGCGCACCATCTTTTCCATAGCATCCAAATCTGACAGTCAACACCTGTGCGCGACGCATCTCCATGAGTTCTGTCACACGCAATCACCGTAGCACCGAATCCCACTCTACCCTTCCGCTTTCAGCTCTCCGTTCCCCTGCTCCAGCACACTCGGCCGCCATTTCGCCAGGATCTTGGCAGCCGCAGGCTTAGCATCTTCATTCTCCCTCCACAACTGCTCCGCCACATCGACACACATCTCCCTCACCGGCGGTCGGAGCATGATCAGGTAGAGCAGAGCCTGCGTCGCGAGTGGCACTCTCTCCGGGTCATCCGCCACTTTCCGGACCCGGTCTAGAATCTCCGGATTGAGCTCGGGGATTTCGGAGAGGAATCTGATGAGCAGGCTCTTGTGGTTCGTGTCGATGTACGGGGTGATGGAGTCCAGGATGCGCAGGCTGAGTCGGGAGTAATTCGGCAGGTCGTTGGTCCTTGTGGGGGTGAGGTCGTCGCTCGGGCGCTGCTTGAGCGCGAGCCGGTCACAGTACCACTCCTCATTCAGCCACGCGATGGCGACACCGATCCGCTGTCGCCAGTTGTCCATGAAGTACCTCATCAGCGCCTCTCGTATGCCAGTCGTAAGGTCGAAGTGCTGTCCCTTCTTCGCCAGGGCGCGGTCGTCGTCCTCTCGCTTGATGTCGCCATCCTCGTCACTAAGGTCAACAGTAGAGCGGGTGGCCAGCCGCATCACTAGAGTGATCCACCCATCTCGATCCTGGCTGCCAGTCGCGAGTCGATTGAAGCCCTTCTCGCCATCTTGCCGCTTGCCACCCTTAGTCCGGGCTTCCTGATCTAGCTCTCCTAAAGTGTCAAAGACCCTCTGGACAGCCACCCTGCTGTACTGTTCTCTTTCGGGCTCGGTCAGTGGCGGTGCTTGCGGCAGGTTGAACGGTCCGATTGCGACTTCATGTCCTACCCCCTCTGGGGGCATTTGGTCGAGTCTGTCCATCACCTGCTCCGCCCCGTCAAACCCCATGATCGGGTCGTAGTCATCGTCTTCCTCCTCGCCTGTCACGGTTCTCGCGGCATCTGCGGCAGAAGGCGGCGGTCGTCTGCCGAGCTCGAGATATCGTTTCCGCACAGCATTGATCGCTTCATCGAATTTTTTCTGTTCGATGGAAGCCAGCAATGGTGGGACAAGCTGCGCAACGAGGTCGTAAGGTATTGTCTGAACATGCAGCCCAGCTACACTGGGGTCTCGGCTTAAGGTGAATAGCTGCGCGTAGCTCACCGGTCCCGATGGTAAAGGAGGGTACTCGGGCGGCTGTTGTTGGGACGCCGTGGTGCCGTTGGCGGTGTTCTTCTCGATCCGCAGACGCTTCACGTCGTCCAACCCATCCGTCGGCTCGTCTGGCGCAGGGCGTTTTCGGTCATTGCCGCTGAAGACCTCGAAGAGGGTGTGGCGTAAGCGCTCGTTCTGCGCCTGGATGCGGCCAGCGAAGGCGTGGTTCTGGTTTCTTTTCAAGAAGTTGATGAGAAAGGCCATGGTCGTTCGCGTCATGCTACGCACGGCAATCTTGTCTTTTCCAGACATTGGCGTGCTGGCGAGTTGAAGTGGGTTGAAGGCGAGCACTGTGGCCAAAATCTTGTTCGCGATGCTCGGACGTCTCTGCACAATGCTCGATAGGGAGTTGAGCGTAGCCGTCACAATCAAAGCGTCCGACACGTTGTCTTGCAGAACACCAAGCAGCCTGTCCAGTAATCCCGATGCCTCAGCTTCGAGATTACTCGGCGGGATGAGACTGTGATCTCGCGGCACGAGTGCAAGGCTGATTTCGTTCTGGTCCGGTCGCCGTGGGTCGGCGATCAAGCCTGGAGTCTGCACCTGGACCACGCGCGCCACGAATTTGATACAGCATACCCGTACGCCCGCGGGGCCGCTGTCCATCCTGCGCAGTATACTGCTCTTGATGCCCGCCATCTTGCCCCACGTGCCGCTGTCCGCGGCATTGGAGATGGTATGCCTGAAGACCAGCGAATAGACGCTGGCCGCGCACTGCACCGCGCTCTTGACTACGCTCGGGTCCTCATCCTCGCCAAGGTCCTCCTTCCGGTTGAGGTAGCTGCGCAAGGTATCTAGTATGCCGACGCACATCTTCTCCTTGATCTCGGCGGTCACGACAGGAGAGGCAAAGGTCTCGGCGAGAAAGTCCGAGCCCCATCTTCGCAACTCGACGTGAGCCGACGCACCGATTACAGGGAGCACACCGGGGACGACCTGAGGGTAGATTGCGGCGTCTCTCAGCACGATGTCGCGAGCGTTGTTGAGCTGTTGGACCACTTCGGCCGGCGAGGTCATATCGACGGTCCGCGTGCGGGTGCGCGCGTGCAGAGACCACCACTACAGTGCGAGGCAAGTGCTGATGAAGGTCACGCGGCACAGAGTAGCTATATGTATCTAGGAGTTAACGACGAGGAGGTTGAGTGGTCTTCCTCCATCAGGTCATGGCTGGGATATCGTTCGGCGCGGAGGGTAAGTCGGCAGTTCGAACGAGAAAGCTGTGAGGATGTTCCGGGTTGCGATGGGGTGCGATGAGGGTAAAGGTCAATGGAAGTGTTGCTGCGCGTGTCACCGATCATCAAGTTTGACACAAGCAGAGGTCGCGCGCGCACTCGGCGGGACCTCGCTCCGCCCCACAAATCGCTAGCCCGTGCTTTCACGGTCACCATGAATCTTGTCACTTGACGAGCCGAGGCGCGAAGTGGATGCACGAGCAAAGCACACCGTCGCCATGGCTGTAGGAAGGTGAGATAGTTCGTGAGGGAACGGCTCAGCGGTGTTGTGACTGATGAGTGCCTGTAGAATACCGCAATCGTCCTACTACGACGCCCGCAACCGACCGTCGGCCTCTCTCTACCGAGCCCGTCAACCCTACCTCGTCAAGAATGCGTTGACAGGAGTCGCCATCCTCGGTTTCAGCGCGGCTGTCTGTATGTGATCGAGAGATAGACTGGGGCAAATATACCGGTGCGATTGCTGAGATCCGTGGGACAGACACATGGACTATCCGCGCCATCGGCCAAGACGACTTCTCCGATGTGCCAATGCCCGACGCACCCTCCCAGCCCGGCCACGCACCGCACATGAGCACTGTGAAGAGCGCAGGGAGCACGTAGAAGCGCTATGAAGGTTGCAAGAGGCACGTAGCCGGCAAAACAATATTGGGACGACAACGTGTGGGACTCTCTGTACAGTGGGGTTTTTCCAGCGAGCATTGGGTGGCGTTGGGACCAAGAAGGACGGTATCGGAGCTCGAAGACAGTGCTCAGAATCGCAACCGACACATTTCAGCGTGGTATACTACAATGTGGCTCAGCGCAAGGGACCGCTCCAAGTCGTCCGGTCTCGACACTTCGCCAGGGTACCATCCCACCCACATTGACCCCAAGACGCGCCGCAAATCAGTATGTATGTGTTGGTGAGAGATGTTCCGTCCATGCGCTGTCCTTTGTTCGTCAGTAAGTAATCATGTAATGTGAAGGAGAAGTCGGAGGAACACGATTGATGTTGAAACAAACAGTAATTGTATGTGTAGCTGCTAGCGTGCCTTCCTCCTTCCTGCTTCGGCAGTCCTTGTCCCACTTTTCGTGCTTTTCCTCTTCTTCTTTCTTTTCCATCATCACAGCCTTGTTTCACTTCACACATCTTAACTCCTCCACCAACTTCTCATGAGCCCGGCCTACGCTAAGACTTCGTACCCCAGAGAGTGCATCGCTGATGCGCATCACAGACCAATCTCGCAGCAGTTGGTAGCCTCGCCGCCTATCGCATGCTCGCTGGTCTCGCCAGCATGAAAGAGGCACAGTACCTGCACAGCACGCTCTACGTCTTCGACGCGGATGCTCGGACTGAGGTTATTGCACGCTTCAACGACGTTGTGAAGGATACTTCCGTTCGTTGCTGGTATGACGGCGAACAAGATGTAAGCCCTCGAAGAAATACCTGCAAAGCGATGAGCAATAGGCAGCTGACATTGTAGGCTTTTGAACTGAGATGTCCGGGAGCTCTCGGGCCTGATGCTGATGCTACCCTTGCGAAAGTGGTTGCGGCATACACCGAGCAAGAGATCTCGAATGCCGGGCGAGATGAGGTCGATCTCTCCAAGACCTGAGTATCTGCACTGTCACTGACTCTCAGCAGCGAGCACCGAATGTGCGAAGGTTCCAGGAGAGCACCTTCGACGATTACATCAGAAGCCTTGAAGACTCTGATCTTGACAACGGCTCTACAAGCGGTCTGCAGCACAGCACGCTGCAGAAACCTCTACTACTTACTCTGCACGCCGTTAACATTGAGGAAACAAGCCCAACTACCCCTGTAACACTCTACAGCCTTCCGGAATTGTCATCGCGCTTTTTCGAACGTACGCTGGTCCCACTATCGAGCGCAACGCACGCTAGATGGGCTCGCATTGGTTTGACCATGCGTATCACACGCACTGATCACGGTTTACACGTCTTTAGCGGTAAGCCTGGCGACCAGCCTCGGACTTTGAGCGCCGTCGATGAGACCACTATGCTAAATCAGGCGCCTTTCCATCGTATGGGAATATTTACCCAGCACGATCATGAGAGATCAAATGCAAGGCTATGGCGCTTCACAACCGGCGAGCCATCCATCAACCAGTGGCTTGCAGGAATGGGACAAACGGAACAATACGAACCTGACGAGAGCTCTGAAATGCCAAGAGAGACGGAGAAGTTGCTCATTGCTGAAAAGCAGAGGACAGTCGGGCGCGTGCGAGTGCCGAAAGGTGTTTCAGTGCTGCCAACTGACAGCGATAACGAGCAAGAGGAAAAAGCCGCAGAGCGTGTTGCGGCTGGGTCTGCAATGAACAGTTTTCACCGCCTGCTACACGGTAAAGGTGCTGTTGCCACTGAATCAGAAGGGTCGGACGACGAGTGGCACTCTGCTGACTCAACACCGGATGATGCACCAAGCAAGCGCACATTTGCTGCCCTGTTGCATTCAAAACCCCCTGCGCAAGCGAGAACGAGTTCTTTTCACGATGTATCAAATGACGTACGACCGAGCTCTGCCCGAACGGAGGAGGGCGTGGACAAGAAGGCTACCAGCAAAACAAGCTCTGACCTTGTATCGCAGACGGTCGGTAGGACTGCCACCGCCCATGCCAAACCAGCTGGATCGAACGTACACCACAGCTCCACTGCGTCGGAGATTCCAGAACATCGCTCCTCCTCGGATGGGCCTTCGCAGACTGATAGTTTCATCTCCCACGGGCAACAATTTGCAGCAGTGGACAAGATCGGTCTCACTGCAGACGCAGGCGCTCAAGCCAAGTGGGAGCTTGGGCATGGCAACCCACGAGGGGGGAATGATCCCAGATTCCCTGTTCCCTCGTCAATGACTGGGACCACTGCTTCGAGTGGAGGTGGGCCATCATCAATCCCTGCATCTGCAACAGCCTCACGCGCCACTATCCGTAGCTACGCCGAGACGCCTCCTATCACCGAACCGTGGGCCAACAAGGTCGTGCGCGATGACTACATCCCTAACAACCCAGTAAACGACTCTACGAGCCGGATACACAGTACCATCAAAGTACACCCTCGATTCCTCCAGCAGAAGAACAGATCGCCACCGCGGGCGTCTAGCAATCAGCAGCCACTTCGAGCGACTGTCGCCAACAAGCTCCCTCAGCAGGAGAACATGTCGCCACTGCCTGCGAATGGCTCCCAGCAGCCACCTCAAGCGACTGTTCCCGATGACCTTATCGACTTTTCCGAGCCCGAACGAACCAACCCCATGCGGCGCCCTTTGCAGCCATCCTGGTCCCAGAGTACCGTTCATGCAGAACCCACACCACCTGCGGATCAGACAGAAGACGAAATAGTGGAGCGCCTCCAGGTGGACTTGCAAGATCCACTTGCGAGATACTATACCATGCGGCAGAAGGCAGGAAAGGGGAAGAAGAAGAGCGGAAATCAGAAGAAGAACACTTCCAAAGTGGAACTGCCAATACCAGAGCCTCCTCCGCCTCCGCGTGTGCCTCAAAAAACCGGGAGCAAACAGGCTACGACTCTCGACACCTCAAGTAGCAGCAAGCCAAAGGCCGCCGACGTTAGCAGTGGGAGTTCCAGGCCAGCGGCGCTGTCAGCGCGAGAAGACGCTGGAGATGCTGGTGGTGCAAAGTCTGCAAGTGAGGACGCACCACAGCTTGACATCGAGAAGCTTTTGCACCTGGCTCGCCATACTCCGCAATGTACGGTGAGGATAGACATCGGCCTGATTCTGCTCAAGCCACTTGACGAGAAAGCCTTACGGAAAGCGCCACTCACGCTGCAACAAGCGCAGACTAAGGTTAGCGCCGAATGCGCTGTATCAGGAACGACTTCTTTCATATCGCGACTAACGTCATCTCCCAGCGACGCACACCACATTCTCGGTCTGTTGCAGGGCGCTGCCAGCACTGTGGCTGCTTACACCTTCGAGGTCCGTGACCAGAACGGTCGTTTGCACGAGGTGCGCATCCCGTCCGGTGCACCGGACCAGGTCCAGAGCAGGTGTACGGACGGGCTCGCGGAGCTATTCACGCACTATCCTCTCCGCGTCTGGGATGCCAAAGCCGTGGTGACGAGCACCGCCTGGACCGCCGACCAAGCGCTCGCCAGCGAGAAACTGCAGCAATTCGCCTCGAGCCTGTGCAGCGTCGACGACGAAGCGCCGCCGACCGTCGCCTTCCACTCCCCCGATGGATTCGCCGTGGAGACCGTGTTCGCCAAGCGCGAATACACCCGTTCCATAGACGTGGGCCGCCTGGTGGTCACGGAAGTGCAAGAGCTTTTCCTCTCGGCGATCCCGGACCCGAAAGGCCCGCTCGGGAATTTCGCCGTGACCAAGGCGGTCGGCACGCTGCGGGACGAGATGGTGGAACACCAAAGGTACTGGTGGGAAGCGTGCGTGCACGTCGACGATCCGGACGCGAGCGCGGCGGACGTGAACGCCGTCGTGGACGGGCTCGTCACGCGAATGGATGGCGTGGGATGTAACAACAGGGGACCTTTGCGCCGCCGGGATGAACTGGAGCAGAGGGTTGCTCGTGGGGCGAAGACTGCTCGCGTGGCGCCGGTTATCCCGTTTTGGTGAGGCTGGGTTTTTAGTCTGGTCGAAGGCGTGCGGAAGGAGGATTAGCGGGTGTTTCGTGTGTGGTGTGCTGCTGCGACGAGAAGGCGAGCTCGAAAGGGGTGGGAGCGTGGTCTCTTGTTGGGAAGGTGTACAGAGTGGATAGTCATGCGAGCAGCCTAATAGCCCGCAAACCCTATTCTAGGTTCACTCAAATGGGCACACAAGTAACACATAGACCGGTATGCTCGTGCGTGATTTGTAAGTACAGAACGTGGGTGTGATCTCGGTACATGATCGTCGACGATGCGTTGATACCAATCTGCATCGCTTGAGATATGGGCATGAAAGATTTTGGTGTTGCTTTTCACGTTTTTGATAC
>Ga0268244_10000915_pt1 | contig 10952 bp, 9 predicted proteins | sample AgamicMgSfe_FD_200258 | JGI IMG/M metagenome (GOLD analysis project Ga0268244, IMG submission 200258) | Agave microbial communities from Guanajuato, Mexico - Mg.Sf.e (v2) (version 2) | ecosystem: Host-associated > Plants > Phyllosphere > Phylloplane/Leaf | place: Guanajuato, Mexico | collected... | reverse complement strand
GACCAACCCCCTTTAAGCCCGCCCTCACCCGCCCAACAACCCAACACCGCACCGCGCAAACCACCCTCTACGCCGGCAAAGTCCACAAACCCTTCACCCTCGACACGGCCGCCCTCATGAGCAAATCACCCTTCTTCAAGAAACTCCTCGCCGAGACGCCCGAGCCGACGCCCGAGCAAACGACCTTCGAGTCCGAGGACGAGTTCGCCGTCGCGCTGCTCGCGAAGTGGGTGCAGGGCGGCGACCAGGCGATCCACGGCCCGACGGACTTCCATTCCACGCAGCATTATCTGGAACTGTACGTGCTGGCGCGGAGGTATGAGTGCGAGGATTTGGAGAATCATGGTGAGACTGGCGGCTTCTCCCATTTTGCTTGTCTTTTTTACCTCTAAAGCGAGATTGATGAGAATTGGCTAATGCGATTTGCCTCTTCGTACAGTCATGGACACATTTCGCCACTACTACGCCGCGGAGAACATGACCGCCACGCCGTACCGGCTCGAGTACATCTACGCCTACACCCACGAGCCCGAGTGCCTGATGCGGCGGTTCCTGGTCGAGACGGCGGCGCTGCGGTGTACGGCTGAAGAGTCGGTGAGCGAGGCGCTTCGGGGCGTTTTGGTGGGGAAGGAAGTGCTGCAGATGGACTTCATGAATGCGCTCATCAGAGTTGGGAGGGAGGATTATGAGGATGGCAGACATGGTGCGGCGTGTCTGTAGCACAGGCATGCGCAGACGGCGAAGTGTGCGGCGGTGCCGGCGGAGGCGTGGCAGTCGACGGACTGAAGGAGACCGGAGAGTGACTTTCGCTTGGGAAAATGTGGCGTTGCCGGTGAAGGACCTAATGAATCTATCATCATATCTACCTAAACCGGTGTGGGTGAAGGATACCCTGTTCATAGCATAGCATGGCCTCCCTACCACCCCCTTCTCACCGGTTAGAGCACTTCAAATCAAATGTTTACTCCTGAAATACGCCCGCAGATACACAATCTGCCACACGCCCAACGCAACCAACATGCCCATCGTCCCGATCGCAAACCACTTGACCCGCTCATTCGTACTCTCATTCGTATCCCGCAACTTCATCTCCCGGCCGCGCAGGTACTCCATCTCGTCCGCGACCTCCTTCGCGACCTCACTGATGCGTCGCAGGTCCGCCTCGACGGGCTTGAGCTTCTCGCCCGCCTGGATCGCGCTCCAGTCCTTGGCGTCGGCGCCGATGTCGATGTCCAGCTCGATGCTGCGCGACGGGGGCGCGGCGCCGTGCGAGCCCGTGAGGATGTTCTCGAAGCAGACGTCGAAGGCGCTGTCGGCGTGGGAGTGGAAGGCGTAGCGACCTTCGCCGGCGACGTCGCGTGGGCGGTGGTAGTCGTTGCCGACGGCATCTTTGACCTAAGAGTTCATGAATACTGGTTAGTAAACTTGCTTTTGAAGATGCGGTGGGGCAGGCTGAACTCTTGGCCGTTCAGGGAGTTATAGCCACTTACGTGCATGTTCAGTGTTTGTCCATCGCCTCTACTCCCGCTCACCGTTGCCGTCACGACAACGAGTTGGTCCTTGGCGACAAAGTTCCGGATGCATCGTTCTTTGCTTGCGGATTCATGACCCGGGTGGGCTTGGAGATCGAACTTGAGGGCGGAGACGAGAGGGATGAGAAAGGCGAGGAGGAGCCTGAGCGCTAGAGGAGTCATTGCCGCGGCGTGCTGCTTCGTGTATCTCGCATCAATGTGTTGTCGTCGTCAAACATGGATTGTAAGGACACGGCTCCAGCTGTCGCGTGTGGTCGCGGAGCATGTTCGGGCCAACTCTTCTGTCACTTCGCTTACGTTTCAACATTTCTGACAGTAATACCTTGCGAATCTTGGCGAACATTTTCTGGCGCAGAGATCGGTCCGGGGTCTGGGAGACGCTGCATCGATTACTATCACACAGGAAAAATCATCTCGTCGCGAACATGTCGCAAGATTACGACTACGTCCGTGCCTCGACTAAACGTAAGCGAAAGCACCCGAACAAGCCGAGTCACCCAGCACTCATGTCGGGAGGCTTGCCCTCGTCGCAGGTCGAGGAGCCCGAAGACGTAGACGACGAGACGACGAGAAGGAAGAAGGCTAAGAAGGAGCACAAGAAGCGGAAGCACGCCGATCAACAGCATGTCGCTGGTGATGAAAAGCTGGACCGTGCGCCGACAGTGGATGGCGATCTGCCCACTGCGCCTGCGGTGAATGGAGACGGCGCACCACAGGATGGAGAGGGAGCACGGAAGAAGGCGAAAAAGGCAAAGAAGGAGAAGAAGGAGCGTACGAACGAGAGAGATGACGCCGTGACTCAAACCACGCAGGATGCACGAGCAGAGGAGATTAATGCAGAAGAGCAGGTCAACGAGGAGCTGAAGACGGTCGCTGCAAGTGCGAATGCTGACACTGTTGACGACGACGATGAACCTGCCGCCCTGGTGTCCGATGCAGAGTTCGAAAACGAGGATGATGAAGCGGCCGAGGCTGCCGAGGTAGATATTGCGGAACAAACGAACGGTGATATTGGTCAACCATCTGACCTCCCTTCTGCCCTGGGCGTCTCTCTCCCCACAACGACCAACGAGCCACAGAGATTCTCGGAGCTGAACTTGTCCGACCGCACGATGAAAGCGATCCAGGGCATGTCGTTCGAGAGCATGACTGAGATTCAGCGGAGAGGAATCCCACCGCTTCTGGCTGGTCGGGATGTATTGGGTGCTGCGAAGACAGGATCAGGCAAGACGCTCGCCTTCCTTATCCCGGCTGTGGAGATGCTACATTCGTTACGCTTCAAGCCACGGAACGGGACGGGCGTCATAGTCGTCTCGCCTACGCGAGAACTGGCGCTTCAGATTTTCGGTGTTGCGCGAGAATTGATGGAGCACCACTCGCAGACTTACGGTATTGTCATCGGAGGCGCCAATCGTCGTGCGGAGGCCGAGAAGCTCAGCAAAGGTGTCAATCTGCTCATCGCCACTCCTGGTCGTCTTCTTGATCACCTACAAAACACCCAGGGCTTTGTCTTCAAGAACGTGAAAGCGCTCGTCATCGACGAAGCTGATCGTATTTTAGAGGTTGGGTTCGAGGACGAAATGCGACAGATTGTCAAGACCTTGCCAAAGGAAGAGCGACAGACCATGCTTTTCTCCGCCACCCAGACGACGAAGGTCGAGGACTTGGCACGCATATCGCTGCGGCCAGGGCCGTTGTACATCAATGTCGACTACTTACAGGAACACAGCACAGTCGCCGGACTAGAACAAGGCTACGTGATCTGCGATGCCGACATGCGCTTCCGATTGCTTTTTACCTTCTTAAAGAAGCACCCGAAAAAGAAGATCATCGTCTTCTTCTCGAGCTGCAACTGCGTCAAGTACTATTCCGAACTGCTGAATTACATCGATCTGCCTGTGCTCGACCTACATGGCAAGCAGAAACAGCAAAAGCGCACCAACACCTTCTTCGAATTCTGCAACGCCAAGCAGGGCACACTCATCTGTACCGACGTCGCTGCGAGAGGGTTGGATATCCCTGCCGTCGATTGGATCGTGCAGTTCGACCCGCCGGATGACCCGAGGGACTACATTCACCGAGTCGGTCGGACGGCTCGAGGCTCCAGCGGCAAGGGCAAGAGTTTGATGTTCTTGCAGCCGAACGAGGTTGGTTTCTTGAGCCATCTGAAGGAGGCGCGTGTGCCGTTGGTCGAATTCGAGATCCCGCTTAAGAAGATTGTGGATATCCAGAGTCAACTTGAGATGTTGATCGGGAAGAACTACTATTTGAACAAGGTAAGCCAGAGCATTCTATCGCCCGCCACACTGATACAGGTCGTTAATGATGTCTCACAGTCGGCAAAGGATGGCTATCGCGCCTACCTGCAAGCCTACGGTTCTCACTCTCTGCGCAGTGTCTTTAACGTCAATGAGCTGGATCTGAAGAAAGTGGCCAAGAGCTTCGGCTTCCCAACGCCACCGAGAGTTGACATCAGTCTTGGTGCGAGCATGAAGAAGGGCCCGGAGGGTCGTCGGGCGTATGGAAGTCAGCCGAAGCAGAAGGGTTTTATGCACAAGAGGCGGTGATTGTTTCTTTTCGTGGATGGTCAATTTTCGCAAGCGCAGGCGTTGGGGTCGGACTGCATTGCGTTGTACATTGCTTCTCTACACTATATTCGAGGAAATGGTCTGTCCTCTACATTTCTGCCACACACCGCACATCCGATACTCCCGTACGTTGACCACTTCCACAATCTTGGAGATAACCCCAGGATTCAACATTATCACGGACAATTGTCTCGGAAAGAAAGGAATACCAGTGGGGTATCATACACATCGATTACACAAGACAAGTGCCAAGCGAATGAGCGAAAGGAACGAATGAACTCACGCCTTCACCCAAACCTGTCCAACCATTAACGTCGGCGTCCTCGATCCCGTAAACTCCTCCGCCGGCCACCCTTGACTGGTGCATTCCGCATCAACGACGTCGCCCGCCATGACAAGCGTGTGCTCGAGCAAGCAGGTATCGGCCTCCATGCGCGCTCCAGACAACAACCTCGACCCGCTGCGCAGTACGCTTCGGTCGCCAACGTACAGCGGGTTGAGGTCGAACTTACCACGCGTGTTGATATGCGCGACCAAACTGGCGTCGTCCACGGCGACTCGGTCACCGAGTGTAAGCAGGTCGGGCTCGGTGAACATCAGACTCGGTAGGCCGCTGGCGAAGAGGGCGCAGCTGTCGCCGATCGTGGCGCCGAGGGCGCGGAAGTAGAGTACGATCCAGTGCGTTCCCGTCAGCAGGCCGAGGATGCCGTGGCCGCCGTAGCAGTGGCGGCGGAGGGATTCGAGTCGGAGGAAGAGCTGCCAGCGTTGACAGTACGATGATTTGTCCCAGTCGTAGTTGCCTGCGTGGCGCCTGCCCATGAGCAACCACTTGACGCCAATTGTAAAAAGGAGGACGAGGATGCTTTGCGCAGCCATGATGGCAACGAGCAAGGCGGTGAAGTAGATGTACACGGTTATGGGACGGAACCAGGCGTTGGCGAGGAAGTGCTCTGACAGTCGGGTATTGCGCTTGAAGGCGTGACCGATGATCTGAACTGCGGATATACTGCCGATATTCCAGTAAATAGCGGTGAGAATCGTTATTGACGTCGAGTAACAGAAGATGGTGAATTGTCCCCAAACACGGTACGGTGCTTGACCATTGTAGAACGCTCGACCGAACGGTGACAAGTTTGTACTCGGTTCTTCTTGTGGCTCATCGCTATCGACAGCACGTGTTGTGACCGAAGTCATGCGCTTGAGGTCGTCTGCGCACTTCAATCGGTTGGTGAATGTTGCGAGTCCGTGTCCTTGCTCGGCGAAGGTAATACTGGATACCTCACAATCAGGATTCTTGACAAGCGTAGTGCTTGTAGAATTCATGCTGGACAGGTTGGGAGGAAGTCTGGCGGTCTCATGATACTGGCTCGAGCGATGGCCTAGGCCAGCTGCCGGTGTTGCATCAACGTTTGCTGTGAGACAGACTGCCTCGCCATGCTTCGCCCCGACCCAAGTGGTTCCAGATGCATAATGGACGTTGCGTTTGGTGAGAGCTCCACTTCCCATCACGGTACCCTCACCGAGCACGGTGCCAGGAAGAAGGACGACTCGGTCTGCAACCATGGCGCCGTTCTTGATGCGGACAATTTCACTGCCGGTCCCGTCGGACGTTACGAGGTGCGCTCTCGAGCCGAATACGACATCATCGCCGATGTCCAGCAGAGAGTAGTTTTGGATGGATGGTCCTGTGCCGGGCCAGTAAACCCGCTTGCCAACTTTGGCTCCCAGCGCTCGCGCCAAAATAGAAGTTGCCTCGTAGTGGCTACCGAACAGTTCCGTGAGCTGATGAAACTTTGGGGCGGGCATGAGTGTGCTCATGAGCTGCATCCGAAACTTGGTAACCTGGGATCGCTGTTCAGCGTAGCTGGGTCCAACGCTCCCGCAGGCCAAGTCAAACAATTTCTTGACAACATAGACAATCAAAAGGAGGCATGCCGGTCCAAGAGCGGCGTTCGCACTCAAAGCTGCGTAGTGATAGGCCACACGTTCGGGACTGGCAAACCAGATGGTGACCTCACGAAAAGTGTCCATGACGTTGTCGTTAGGCTCGTGAACGACGAGAGCCACCAGACATCCCAGCCATGGTAACGCGCCGACAAAAGTCGCCGTCAGCTGCAAAGGGATACCAAGGAAAGCACTCAAAGCCCAGTGTGCGCCTGGGATCTTGCTAGCCGCGAGGTCACGGTTTGCCTCGTCGGCATCGTCAACTTCCCAGCTTGAGGAGTTCGGACCGATGCAAGCGTGCGCTGGAATACTCGTTCCAGCAGCGACGATGGACCCGAGCCCGATCGACGCATTTGCGCCCACGTTGATTCTGCCCAGGTACATTGACGTGTTACGCTCCGCAGCAAACGGGCGGATCGTGCACCGCTCTAGAACAGCGCCTTCGGCGAGGGTGATGAGGTCGTATTCACCGAGCGTTGCTCCTTTGTTGATGCTGACGTTGCGGCCGATACGAGCCCCAAGAGCTCTGTAGTACATCACTCTGGTGCAGTTGAACGATCCGTAGACTCCCATCCCTGCAATGCTGATGACCTTCTGACAGAACCACCACTTGGTGTGAGATCGTGACCACATCGGATAAAGGCCTTCCTGGTACCGCCCAACCACAATCCATTTAAAAGCGATTGCAAGGAGAGGCGCAATAACCTTGGTCGTGAGTCGTGCGATTACCATCGAAATCACGAGATTCAGCAAGCGGCCCGGTATAGACTTGTTGGTGTACCATTGTTGGGTGTACGTCAAGAAGTACATGAAGACCGTCCAAGTCAGGGCGCGCTTCGTTGGATAGATCAGCGCTATTGGCAGGAGTTGGACCAGCATCAAAGTTGGCCTGGTCGACTCGCATGTCTCTTCACAGCCATGCAATAGTTTGTTTGGGCTCGTAGAAGGCTGTGAGTCAACAAAATCTTTCGAGATGCTGGAGGACTCGGATGGACTAAGCCTGTCATCAATTAACGCTGCGAGGCCAGACACCCGAGAGTTTGTGAAGAGTACGTCGATCGGTAGGCGAAGTTGGAACTCTTTCCTCAATCGTGCGAGTAGTTGTCCTGCAGCCATGCTGGAGCCGCCAAGCTCGAAGAAGTCTGATGTGCTCGAGATTTCGTGACTCGACGCGGACAATACCGATCCGAAGATTGAAGCAATGGTTGTCTCTGTAGAAGTCATCGTCACTTTGCTAGCACGTCTGTCCCGCATAACGAGCAACTCGTTGACAAGGTCATCGTCCACGTCGCCATTGCTGGTCCGAGGTAACGGATAATCGAGAAGATGAACCTTCCGTGGAGTATCATAGCCATGGAGGCTCTCAGCGAGACTGTTGACGAGGTCACCCGCAGAGTCGGTGTATTGTTTGTCATTTCCAGCATATCCTGCCCTTGGAGCGAGGAGTAGCTCCGGGTAGAAGTCGGACACGTCGGGACGAATATGCACGTCATAGATTCCAGGCATCGCGCCCTGACAAGCCGATCGCAAGCTCTGGTGATCGGTGTGCAGCACGACACAGTCAATGCTCTTACTCAGTGAGGTATTCACAGGTGGCGAGACTGCGTCGTAATGGCGATGTGATTGAGGAGTGCTGTCAGAGAGTGTAGGGAGACCAAGGCGTTCAGCCAACCTAATGCGCAGGACCTTGTTATTGTTGATCGGCAGTCCACCATCCATGAAAACCAGGAGCACCGGGACTTTCACTTGGCTCAACTGTGACTCAAGGCACTGCTGCAAATCTCGAAGGCAGGTCCGTTTGCTGTTGTGAGGAGTGGCGACGGCAATGCCAACAGCTTCTTGGAGCACGTCGTGCGCAATCGAGAACGCCAACGCCTTGCTAACGCGCCCGAAGACTAGAGACCCTGGTGTCGAACTCGCTGTCATCACGGCCTCTTCGATTTCGAACGGGCTGATCAGCTCGCCACCTCGATTGATGACCTCTTTGCTACGGCCCGTGATGTACAGGTAGCCTTCACCGTCAAGGTAGCCTATGTCTCCGGTGTCGAACCAGCCACCCGGGTTGAAGCACGACTTGTCGATCTGTCCCTCGCCCGTGAGATAGCCAGCGAAAAGTGGTGAGCCTCGGACATTGATCCGTCCAACCGCGCCACTCTTGAGATGTTGATAGTTGTCGTCCAGTACGGCTATTTCGGGTCCGACGCTGATACCAGACGTGCCAGGCTTGTTCAGCTGGTAGTCAAGACGTGGCGTTGATATCGGCATGCACTCCGTCATACCGTAGCTGGGCAAGACCGTACAATTGAACGTCTCCTGCAGCTGGCTGGCCAGACTCGGCAAAAGACCTCCCGCAGCGTTGCAAACAAGCCGAATCTGGCTCTGTGCGACACTCTTGGGCCGCGAGAGACCGGCCTCAAGGATGCACTGATGCATGCTTGGACTTGCATAGTACCATGTTGGGTGGAGATCCTCGACACAGTCCCAGAAAAGGTTTGCGTCGAAAGCACTGCAGCAGATGACCGACCCGCCCGACATGATGGGGGCGAACAAATTGCGGATGAGGCCGCCAACGTGGTTGAGTGGCATCTGGTTGAGGCATCGCATGGATGGCGATAATCCCCACGAATCGACAACCATCGTCACGCCAGCTATCATCGAGTCGATGCGGAGCGGGACAAGCTTCTTCGTGCCAGAAGTGCCCGAAGTGAACAACAGTATCCCAATGTCTTCTAGGCCGTTCGGTTGTGGTGACAAGTCGTTGAACATTGGACAGATAGCACGGCCGTCCATGTCTGTGAATGCCAAGCGCGTTTCATGCGACAGGTGTACAAGGAGAACCTGAATGCCAGCATTGCAAAGCCAATTGCCTCGTAAATCCAAACGATCAACGTCGGCTGCAGACACCAGAACCGTGTTGGCGTTCGACTGCAGAACATCGTTCTTGAATTGCTCGGCGCCGACTCCGCTTCCATGAGCGACAGGTGCGGCTGTGTAATAGGTCGCAGTCGCCAGAACGGTGAGTGCAAGTAGGGGGCCGTTGGGGAGCGCTATCGCCACGATTGGCTTCGATCGCCCAGCCGAAATAGGGAGACGAAAGTCGTCAATGAGTGTTGCGACCTCGGAATGAGATATCGACCGGCCAATCTGTGGGTCTAACATCGCCGCTGCCGTTGAGGTTGTATGCAGAAGCTCCTTCAAAGATGAGGATGCACGTAAACCCCCAAGGTCTGCCATAGCTCCCAGTATGGATGCAGTCCCGTGGCTGAGATTGAACTGGCGCGGTCCGGTCGTCGACATATACAGAGGCGCGAAAGCAAGGCTGACACCCTTAATCAGGAGACTGTGTGCTTGGACGCTTGTAGCGCGTTGTGGTCGGGAGAGGACTGTCAATGTTTATACGCAAAACTGATGGAGAGCAATGACAACAAACAAGACGTCGAGTCGAGTGTGATGTGAAAAAACGATCATAAAACGAGAGAATGTAATGAAGGGATGAGGAGGGAATGACAATTGGAAAAGGACAGAAAACAGACCGGGCAGAAATAGACGAACATCCTCGCCTTTACGTTCTCAACGCCAATCCTCCATCTTCACAGAGGTTCTTGGGCGACAGTGGGCGACTGCCGTGCACAGCTGAATCTGGACCCCTATAAGACATTCTTTGCCGATTCAGCATGTTGAGCGACATCGTTGTCCCAAACAAGCGGGGCCTTTGGTGGTGGCACTGAGGTCCATGCGGACGTAGCATGGCGAGAGTGTTGTCTCCAAAACAGAGGTGTGGTACCTCGCGCTGTGGCAGATCGAGTAGGATCTTAGTTCACAAACTTCATACCACAGCAGCCAGCCGAAGGTTGCGCAAGGCAAATCGCGAGTATTGAGCCCGAGCGCCGGTCTGAAAAGCCATTTTGCAATCGCGGTGATTCCGATCCCGACAGAAGCCATTTTCTCAATGTGAGTCAGCAAAGAGGCGACAAGTGGCTCCCTTGGCATTGTGCTAAGAATTGGCGAAGTCTAGGAAGGAAGCTCTGGTCCACGAGCGCAACTCGAAGCCGATGAGGTCCACCAAGTGTTCTCGTGTACTCCATGGCAGGTTCTACAGTAGCGTGAACCCAGTCATAGAATACGAGTTCACTCTAGTTCGACACTTATCCAGAGCTAGCTGCACTTGGATACTGATCCTATCGAATGTGCTGCTGAGGAAAGCAATTCACAACCGTACTAGGCGAAGTCCAGATCTAGGCTCGGGGAAGGCCAGGTGAATCTATGTCGATAAGGGGTCTGGCCTTCAGCGGCCTACAACATCTCCGCGTCAATGATGGAGATGATGCGTATGCGGGGTGTCATGTCGGAAGTCCAGAAGCCTGCCTGTGCTCCTGGACAGAAGACCACTTTGGTCGTTCAGGGGGATTCGGACGGAACACGAAGTGAACTCGCGAGAAACAAGGCGACCTTAGCGCAAAGCGTGGCTCTGGTCGGCCCGTCCCTCCCCTCGGCCCCTCCACGTTCCACCACCGAGGCACCGCACTCCAAGCTATTTGCAGATCACCACTGCACAGTACATGTGTCTCAATGATCCTGATCGCAGTAATACAATGTCAGATGCACACATATGAACTACCATATAGCTCCATGCAAAGCGCGCGTCTGGTGCGATTAGCGATAGACAGTTGTCGTGGTGGACGACGAAGTGCAGCAATCTCCGACAAAGTTCAGTCAGGACCTGGTTATCGAAACGCCACAACCCAAGTCCACTGACTTTGCATACTCATCGGCACGCTGCCCCCAAAGACACGGTCCTCGAGCTAGGGCACTGTTGGTATTTCGGGCTCAGGTGGCTGAGTCTTCCCATACCGTGTTCTTGACGGTTGCGCCGTTCCCGACATTGAAC
>Ga0268244_10000914_pt1 | contig 10958 bp, 5 predicted proteins | sample AgamicMgSfe_FD_200258 | JGI IMG/M metagenome (GOLD analysis project Ga0268244, IMG submission 200258) | Agave microbial communities from Guanajuato, Mexico - Mg.Sf.e (v2) (version 2) | ecosystem: Host-associated > Plants > Phyllosphere > Phylloplane/Leaf | place: Guanajuato, Mexico | collected... | reverse complement strand
GAGGTAAGATCTCTGCAGTCGGCAATATCCATCATTTGCCTTGCAGTCTTGAAGTGCGTGAAGCCTTGCTGTATGGCATTTTCGTACCCTTGCTGGCTGAGGCTACTCTGGTCGTCCTTCGCAAACAGGTGGCCAAGAGCCATCGTGCTATGGAACAAGGGCAAGAACTTGTTATGCTCGTTGGTGTAGTTTTCCGAGGACGTGTTGTAGAGACCATCAAACGATTGCCAAAAGCTAGGCTTGTGCACAATCCGTAATAGCGCCGCCGCGTCGTCAACCGCGTTGCTACATATACTTCGTGCGTAGTCCATCGGAGGCAAGTCTGCGCCACCAGGTGACACGTCACCGCCAGGCGAATTGGCTGCTGACTTTGGTGAATCGAGTATCTGTGACATAGGACGCGACTTGACAAAAGGTGTAGCGACAGTGTCGGGACCCATCAAGTCACCCAATTGTTCACGCATTCGACGCACAAAACTCAGACCAGAAGAGTGGCCGTGATAGTCCCAATGCCCTTGTTCATCCATGTCCATCTGCGCGACCGCTCGCACCATTGACTCCAGATTTGTGTCTGACTTGTTCTGACCGTGCTCACCATTCAGCGCTAACTGCGGCGGTGGTGGCGGGCGCCCATGGTGCGCGGCTCCAGGGTGGCCTTTGCCTGGCGCGCCAGGTATCCATCCTTGCGACACCGCAGCATCAATGCCGGGATCGTTGAGATCGAGGTTCGGTATGAGGATGTGTAGCAGTGTTTCGGCGCGATGCACCCTGTGCTCTAGATTCTCTACGTATTGCGGCGCCGGGTTACGTCTTCGGTTCGAAGGCTGGTCGTAGGTGCAATCTGCCATGGCGTCTCAGCACTCAACTTCCAGAGGCGTGTGCCACACGACTTACCATAACTATACACGGTGCAGTGGGTACAGGGCTGTTTGCCATCGCATTTGATCTTCTTTCTCCGGCATTCATCGCATGCGCGGGTCACTCTCCGCCGCTTCTGAGCATGTCCAAGCGGCTTCACCACAGGCGCATTCCCACCCACTGCATTAGCAGCCGAAGGCGATGTCTCTTGTTCCTGCTTCAAGTCCTGCTCGTCTATCACTGATCCTTCGCCGTCGCTGGCGTACTCTTCGGGCGAGGTGTGCTCCATGGTCCAGCTGGACACCAACGGCGGGGTGAAGCGAGATTACGATCGATCGATCGGCGAAGTCTGTCCGCTTCGCGTGCGGTAAGGTGATATAAAGCAGTAGAAGGAGAGCGATGTCAGGTTGAGCGGCAAGGGGCCATGATAATTTGCTGCTTCCCAATTGGTCTGTGGCCGGTCTCGGTCCCTGTATTGAATCCGTCTGGGACGCAACAACAGCTCTCTTAGCTTTCAGATGAGCCTTAGTCCGGTTTCAACAGTCGGTGGCTCACAGAGATCTAGTGGCGTCGTGGATGCGGGGAGGATGTCAATGCTTTCAGGAAGCCGTGAAGCCACCAGAGATACAAACGACCGTGAAGCAGAGCAGCGTCTTTATGCGCTTTGCTTGATGACCTCGTAGCTCACTACTGTCAGGCAAGCAGAGCCAGTCCTTTACAGCGCCCCGCGGACTAGGAATAATGTCATCAACAGGAGCCAAGTAGGAATGGAACTTTTTGACTTTCTCGGAGCCGAGCAGTCCCTCACGAGTCACGATCCCCCAGTAAGACCGAGGCTGATTGCAAGCTTGAAAGATCGCCAAGTATCAGAGCTTAGATGTCCAGTAATTTTTTGGGCTTTCCACTTTCCACTATTCCGCAAGGTCTATCTGCTTCCACATCCAGCATACGGGCGTCGTATTCAATACATCAAGCTTGCGTGGCGTGCACTACACTACCTTCCTAAAGCTTACTAAGAAGGAGGACCTGCATTTCCATGGACCTCCAACCATCACCGCTACACTGACCTCAGACACACAACCTCCGTTGTCGGCGCTGGACCTTAACTCCATGTGGAAAGCCGAGCACGACCTGCTCACCTAACAAAGGTGCTGCCCCTGACGTCTTGGTCACGACAAGAACACGATCTCGAGAACCTTGACTGCTCGTTGGCCACACGCCAAAGTATATTGCAGCGGCTGTACAATCAGCCTTGCGCAACGTGCTGAGCCATGCGGGGCGAGGGTGCTAGTTCAAGGGAGATCAGCATACTTTGCGGGAAGTAAATGCTTGGTACAACAACGTTCGTCGTTCACCGGCACCGGCGTTTGGGCCGACGTGACCAGTTCAGGTTGGATAGAACAGACGCTGGAAAGACGGGTATCCGTCTTGAGGAGTGTGAGAAGCATGCGTAACCTGTGTTACAGAAGAGTCGCTCAACTTGAGTAAGCGAAACGCTTTATTACCGACGGGCAGCGCGTTGGCAATGTCAGGAAGTCATATTAGAACTCAAAATTACATCATTGTACGAAGCACATTGTCGCTTAAGCTTCAGTCGGTCGAATGTGTACCGATGATATGACGAAGCCGAAATGGTCACAGCCTAAATGGATGCTGGTCCGTTATCAAGGGCGTGGAAGCTTCGGTACCGAGCATTAGATCGGCCCGAGCGGATACATTGGGCACCCTGTTCCTTCCTGATGCTGTCTAGTCAATGGTTGGATATCGACCAGGCCATACATGTGTAGCAGTAGTCATGCCCGATATTCGGTATGATGAAGAGTAAACCAAGCTGAACATTGAATGCCCTGTGGTGTTTCGCATCAGAAAGGCGAGATACTGCTTCCTTCTTCGATTAATCTCCACCAGATTATTCAGCGCAAGAAATTTCAGTGACTACTCTTCACAAATTGCGAGTGGTTGTACAAGTGACACACACGAACCCTGTTCGTGGCTCATTAGACTCACAACTGCGCGATTGACCGAGTCGAATCACCATCGAGTAACGCTCCGCTGTACATCCATTTCGCCGTTTCACCAACGCCACCTAGGTCAACAGACGCCCGCGGTATACGCATAGAAGCTTCATCAGACTTCTCATCACCCTCGCCAAAATGCCAGGAGGCCGCGGTGGTCGCGGTGGTGGACGAGGACTACTCCCACGCGACGTCCAGGTGTCCAAAAAGATCGCCTGGCTTCTCCGTCACGGCGCCGAGGAAGAAGGCCTGCAGCTTAACGAAGGCGGCTTTCTAAATGTCCAGGACGTTCTTGGGAACCGCAAGATTCGTTCACTCAAAGTAACCTTCGATGAAGTACGGCAGATAGTCGAGGACAACGACAAGAAGCGCTTCACCATGGTGCCTGTCTCTTCATCCGTGGCAGCTGGTGGAGAGGGAGAGGAGACGGAGCTGGCAGTATCCTCCACCAAGCCATCAGAGTGGCTCATCCGTGCGAATCAGGGACATAGTCTCAAAGTCGAGGATGAAGGCTTACTGAAACCCATCACGGCGGAGAATATGCCGGATGCCGCCGTGCATGGTACAACTCACGCAGCCTGGCCTCTCATCGTGTCCGCAGGCGGGCTGAAACCCATGACGCGGAACCACGTGCACTTTGCTTCTGGTCTGCCAGCTGGCTTCAAGTCGATTGCGGACGCTGAGTCAACTACTGACGCTGCGGCACTGCCAGTGATCTCGGGCATGCGCAAGAGCTCTACTGTGCTTATGTTCCTGGACCTACCGAAATCGATGGAGGCGGGGTTAAAGTTCTGGGTGAGCGATAACGGTGTGATTTTGAGTGAAGGCAAGGACGGTGTGGTGCCACTCGAGATGTTCAAACGGGTCGAGGATCGGACGGGAGAAGGTGTGTTGGTGCAGGATGGGAAAGTCGTCAAGGAAACACCCGGGAGCTGGGCTGCGAAGGGTGGCAAAGGTGGAAAGGGCAAGGGCTGAAAGCATCCGGACTTCGCTGCGAGTTCTCGATGCGATAAGCAAACCATCTCGGACCTTACGCACGACAAACGACGACCTCGGAGACGACAAGATCGAGCAGCTGCCTCAAGCCCGTAGTAGCTGCTACGTAGGGCCACTGATGCTGAACGCTGCATACGTACAACAATTGCAGATCGTAACAACATAGCATGCCGCCCACTGATCCGCGCCTAGCGTACAACAGTCACGGTTACGTCGGCTCCGACCAATCAACCTGCTCCGTACTCGCCGCGCCACCGCCCTTCGAATATGTGATCTTCAGGCGCAACCTAAGCTTGGGTGGAGGAGGCTGTAGTTAAAGCAAGTCAGTATAGCTCACACAGAGATCTACAATAACAACGAAGAGGACTTACGCCTTGCACACCCGTAACCCTCATCTGCTGCGTCGCCTCCTGTCCGCCCTCCAACTCACCGGACGAGATAGCTTGTAACTGCAATTTCTGCGTCTTGGGCACCGCGGCTTGTAGGTTAAGGCTGCTCAGCGTGTCGAACTTCGACTGATTCCTGAAGCGCGCCATCACTTGCACTGCTTGTGGGGTGCGTTGTACGGTGAAGGTGACGAATAAGTCGTTCTTGTCGTATGCCGTGTGTGCTTGCTGTTGCGGCTGCTGTGGCGGCGCCGAGCTGAAACCGCCTAGTATGTCGTTTGAGGCTTGCGCTGCCTGCGGCTGTGGTGTACTCGCTGAAGGCTGCGAGTCAAAGAGGTCCATGATACTGCCCATATTGTTCTGCGGCTTGCCATTCGCCACTGGACTCATTGACTGCCCAGGTACGGGTTCTTGAACCGGCTGGCCACCACCACCGCCACCAAGAATATCCGCTAGCAGGTCCGCATTATGCTGCGTACCGTTCGATGTCGCACTCATATCCGCCGTAGGCATAGAGGTATCGCCGCCCATGAGGTCGAGCAGCATATCCTGCTCCGTAATCTGACTCGGCTTCTTCTTCGCCGGCACCTTGCTCGCTCGCTTCTTACTCGTCGCTTCACCAAGCACCCTCTGCTCCTCGCGGATTTCAGGCGGCGGCATGCGCTCAAGCACACCTCGCCTTACCTCGTCATGGCCAAAGAGGTTGCCGTACTCCACCGAGCGCTGCTGTACCTCAATGTCCAGATCTGTCTGCCGGTTGAGCAGAAGGCGCCGTAAGCGATCGACTTGTGCAGGGTCTTGGAGCCGGGTAGTGAGTTTCATGGCTGAGGTGATGATGTATTGCGTTACGATTTGACTCGCGTAGCTGGAGTTCAGGATTGCGGAGAACAAGTCCACGATCTCGTTCTCACGCACTTGCTGCACCAGCTCTTCTTCTTCGTACTGACCGCCTCGCATCAGCGCATCACCGTACTCGCCGATCACCCAAGCGCCTGCCAGATTCAGGCCCTCCTGACTGATGTCTGCCTTCAGTGCGGCATACAGCTTCTGTGCGCAGTACGTCTGCAGGTCCGGCGTCGTAGCAATGAGTCTCACAAACGAAGACAGGATCTGCTCCTTAACGTAGTTTCCGGCCAGCTTCAGCATCCTGAGCATCGTATCGACATGCCACCGCTTGTTCGGCGCGTACCTGTCTGCCGCGATACCAATTTGGCTGGTTAGGACAGGCTTGAACTCATTGTCTGCAACTTCGAGGAAAGCGAGCAGCTCTCTTATAAGCACGCGCACGTTCGACTCGTTGATGAGCGTAAAGCTGAGATCCAGTGCTCGCCGTCTGATACTGATGTCTGGATCTCGCAGACAGTCCAGAATGGTATTGCGATGTCTCTGGACGGCGTTGGGTTCGATGGCGACGACTTTAATAAGGGTGTTGAGGGCAACATAGCGGATGTTGTTGTCTTTGTTTGTCAAGAACTTGCCGAGAATGTTGACGCCTAGTACTCGCAGGCCGGAGTCTGCTTCGATGTCCAGGATGGTTAGGACTGCCTCGTACAAGATGGAGTTGCCGACGTTCTTTGACGACTCGGTGTTGGTCGCCACTTGCGCGAGTATGTCGTTGATCTGCTCGCTCGTCTGCGCATCTCCTCTCCCCAGCACCCTCAGCAACCGCAGAATCTTGACCTGTAAGAATGGGTCTGTGATGCCCGTGACATCGTGCTCTGGTGCATATCCAGACTGCGACAGCCCTTTCAAGACTTTGACCAAGCTGCCTGTAAGCGGTCTGAACATCTCCACGACGCCTTGTTCTCCGCCCTCCTCTTCGTCCAGCTCGCACATGCTAATGACCAGTGTCAGGCCGCTCAGAAGTACGCCGTGGTTCCGGTCGTTGAGCAGCAGCTTCGACTTGTCGAGAAAGTGCTCTTGCAGGTCAGGGACTTTTCGGCATATCCGCATTGCACACAGCGCTGCTTTCCGTCTAATGTATGGGTTTGAAGAGGATAGGATGGTCTCGACTTCCGGAAACAGATCTCTCGACATCTCCACCGACGCAATGTTGCCGAGCGTACATAGCGCCAGGCCGACAATGTACTGATTGTTATGGTTCAGATCATTCTTCAACGAATTCGTGACCAGCGTAAGCACCTCTTGGTTCTCGTCCAACAGCAGCATTGTCCCCAAATACCCTAACCGCTTGTCCGCGAAGCGCGGCGAGGCCAGCAGCTTCAGACATTCGATCTGCCCGAAGTGTGTTCGCTCGCCCAGCGTGAAGAGGTAAAGCAGCTTGGCGACATTGTTGCGCCGTACGTCGGAGTTATGGCTCTCTTCCCTGAAGCTTGCTCTTATCGCTGCGCTCTCTTTCTGCACGACTGCTCGCTCATCGGCGATTGTCTTCGCTGCGCGCACATTGCGTATGAACTGCTTGAGCGAGCTCATACTGCCGGCCTCGGGGACCTCAGGCGGTCGTTGAGTGGGAAGTGCTTGTTCACGGCGAGCGCTCGTTCATCGTGAGGACTTATGCAAGTGCAGAGCCTTCACTTCCAATGGGTCTCGGCTAGGCAGACGTATTCTCTCGTCTATAAACTTTTGGCTTATTGTTGCGCTCATGCGATGAAACCCGGTCGTCTGCTCTAGACCCTGATGTTTAATTTATCGCCTCAGGCATTATCCGCTTACTCAGCAAGTCTACATGACATGACCCGCTCCAGTTCTTCCACCCAATCGCCACAGATACCATGTACGAGCGTAGCACGAGATTTCCAATTGTCATTGTAATATACACTGAGGCCGCTGGAGGATCGAGACATCGAGGCAGACAGTATAGTAGCACTGGTCGATACTCATTACAAAACTCGTTTCCAACGTGCAAAATACACACATCCCTGTACATAACTTCATATCATCAATACATACATCCCCAACCATCAAAACAACAAAGTACAAGGGTACTACAGCCCCTCAAACCCCTCCAACCCGTCCTCACCCCCCTCGCCACTAAGCGTAGGATCCTGCCCATCCCCACTCATCTGCGGCGTCAACCCCGTAGGCGGCAACCCCCCTTGCCCCATCTCCCCAAAATTGCCAAACCAATCAAACGTATTCCCATTATTAAACAAGTTATTATCGTCGCCGATACTAGGCGGCTCCATATTGAAGGGCATGAACCACGCCGTTGAGGGGTCACCCCAGACACCTGCCGCGGTATTGTTGTTGTTATTGTTGTTCGTATGTCCGGAAAAGGCGTCCAATCCAAAGGGATCAAGGTTAGAGGAGTGATCGAGCATACCGCCATTATTGTTGTTGTTATGCTGTTGCTGGAAGGACTGCTGGGCGCGGTAATTGGATGTACGGTCTAGACCGGCGTAGGAGTTCAGGACCATTTGGCGGTCGAGTTGGGAGAGGAGGTGCTGAGGTGCGCCTGCTAGGAGCGGGTTGGGTGGTGGTTGGAAGCCGGGTGGGAAGGCTAGGGAGTGCTGGCGAAGGGTCGCATCGAAGGTATTGTTATTGCTGGAGAAATCTTGAGCGCCGAGCATACTGTTCTGCATGTGTTGATCCGGTAAACCGTGATGTTGTTGAAACGCCTGGTCGTGCTGTATAGCCTGTTGCTGGTTCTGCTGACTTTGCTGCTGTTGTTGTGCTTGCTGTTGCATACTGCTGGAATCTGCGGTGTTCTGTCTCTCCGCTTTCGACGCTCGCCGCTTCTTCGCGGCGCTCTTCTTTGATTGCTGCTGTTGCTGCAGGTGAGCAGCCCGACTAGGCGGACTCATCTTCGAGAAGAACTCTTCCACAGTCTGCAAGTCACTCTTCTGACCTAGCACCGCATCTGACCCGGGCTCCCTCTTGATCTCAGCGGAAGGCTCCTCATAGTCCGTCCCACTGACACCATGCGGGTACCGGTCGAACCAGTCCCCATACTGGAATATTGAACGATCCGGACCGTCACCAGCCTTCGGTCCAGCACCCGAGCGTGATGCGTCCGCATGTCGCCGATAGAGGTCCCGCAAGTTCTCCGTGACGAAGTGGAACATGCCCCAGTACTTCTTCATCTTGGTCAGGTACTTGACGTTCCATGCCAGATTTTGCTTGCTCGTCGCTTCTAGCTGTACGTTCTTCGAGAAAGCGCCGTAGATATGGACTGTGCTACTGAAGAAGGCGCAGTACCCTGCAAACGGCGCAACGACCAGATGATCCATAGATTCGTGCACGAGCGCAGATATCTGATTTGCGGCCTCGAAGGCTGCTCGAGAGGCCGTCTGAACAAAGTCGGTCGGCATGTCCTTTGGTAACGATGATCGCACGCCCGGCGTAGGTAGTGCGAACCGGTTCGAAAAGAGAATAATCTGGTTGTACACGATATGCAAAAACAAAAACTGATTCGCGATCTTTTCGCTCGCATAGTTCTGCAAGTTCTCCGGTGTGTAGTGCAGCGAAGCCGGTAATGACTCCAACCACTGCTCCGTATCTCGTTTGATGACTTGGAACATCGAGTGATCATCCCACATTGGTCGTTCGTCGCGGTCCTTGCCACCAAGATTCAGGTAGTGAACGAGCTTGCCCCAGATGGCGACCAGTCGGATATGGTAGGCTGCCACGCCCATATTCTGTTTTGGGTCTGCCACCTGGCCCGTATCTGGCGATACCGGGTTAGGCACATTGCCGTCTAGATCCTCGGTCGGTCCGGTGATTTCCATCTGGTAGTAGTTCTCCTTGATGGGTAATTGAGCCCTGATATACTGCTCCGCAACAAAGATCGGCCTGTCAGTACCCGAAGAGTTGAAACGGTCCATGAGGAAGCAACTCCACATGGTCCGCCGCCTGATTTCACGGTCTGTAAATGTAAGATCCCCTTCGCGGCTCTTGCCATCAGACGCTCGCCGAAGCTTCGGGTCATGGTCAAGGTCCTTGTGCAACTGAAGCGCGTAAGCCATGCGCTGTGCCATACCACCAAACATCCACGATCGACCGCCCTGGCATGTACCGAATTCGTGCAGACCTAAGATGAGATAGACGATCAGGATCGTGATGTTGGGTGTGTCGAATCGCCGAAGCGCAATCTCGCGGGCAGCGCTGGCCCAACCTTCTCCTCGTAAGAACGCTGGCTCGGTGCGCACTGCAGGATGGCTTGAGAATCGTGCAGATATGCCGCATACGGCCAGCATAAGGACTGGCGGTACCGTGCCTTGTGCTAACTTCCGCAGAAAGCTGGGTTTGTGCAGCAGATGATAGCTCTGGCCATAGACGTAGTCAAAGAAGACTTCCGTAAGATGCTCTTGCAGCTCCTTGGGAGGAAGCTTATCTGCACCTTCCAGCAACAGATTCTGCTCTTCGGCATCGTGAGCCTGCATGGTCTCCGTCACAGCATCTTTCTGCACCTCTTCCTTCGTCTCCGCACTCACAGGTTTGGCAGTCGCCCACTCATCAAGCTCTTCGCTGAACGCCTGCTCGGCACCACGTTTCTTAGACGAACTGGATGGCTTTGCTGGAGGAGGTGGTAGTGGTGGCCTAACGTTTGCTCGTCCGGTACTTGTCACTACAGCTTGCTCTTCTTTGGGCAGTATCTTGATGATGCGCTCCTCCATCCTCTTCAACCGCTTGTCCAGCATCGCCATGTAGTCCGTTCTTGGCGCAGCTTTCCGCGTGGTCACCTTATAGACACAAGGTATCCGTGACCTTAAACAATGCTTGCACGCTGGTTTCTCGCCCGAGCAGCGAATCTTCTTCCGCCGACAAGCGATGCATGCCAATGGTAGCCGTTTGCGCTCCTTGCCAGCTTTCGTCTTGAGCTCGCTCCAGGCTGGAGGTAGCCCAGGATCCTTATCATTCCCTTTACTACTGCTATCCTCCTCCGCGCCTTGCGTCTGCGAATCAAGAACGCCAATGCCGCTATCGATGAAAGCACTATCGCCAATACTGCCAAGTCTATGGGCGCCATCTGGGCTCGTCGTGTCCGATCCGGCCATGCTGTTGTTGCGCTCAATCGTTGCATATGGCCCGCTACTGCTAATGCTCAGCCGGTGGCGGTGTCCTGTTACCGGTGACGTGGGGTCTGCCACGCCTGACATAGACGCATGATGCTTGTGCTGGGTTGCATTGCCGCTCGGCATAGAAGGCGAAGGCATCAGGCTGGTGTCTAGCGCAAAGCCAGAGTTCGGCATACTGCCTGGACCGGAGCGGTAGTTGGACATGCTCGAAGGGCCTCCCGCTCCTGTGTTTGCACCACCCTGCATGAAGCTGTCTAGGTTGAAGCTCTGCGGTGTGCCAAATCCATACTCGCTGCCCGACTGACTTCCTCCACCGAATGCGGACGCTGGCGCCATGTTGCCATAATTGAGCACGTCTGAGCTCGGCGAGCCTTGTTTGTAGTCCGATGCCATCTCTTCTGTCCGCGCCGCATGCGCTGGATGTATGAGTCCCCGTTATCGCGAATCCGAATTAAGTCCAGTGGTTCATTGCTGCCTTTGGAGCCTATCGAGCGGATACTGCGGGTACATCGGAACGTTCCGTAGATCGACGACAGTCGAGACGTCTCTCATTCGTCGAAGCAGGGGCAGTAGGAGAGTACGGAGGACGGGTACGACATTGGTCTTGACTCTCAGCACTCGAACAATGATATGAACAGCCGGAGAGCCAAAAAGAACCAACACAAGCACGAGGTGCAGATGACGAGGGTTGCGGAGAATACAGAGAGCTTTCCCCAGTACCCAGC
>Ga0268244_10000912_pt1 | contig 10962 bp, 9 predicted proteins | sample AgamicMgSfe_FD_200258 | JGI IMG/M metagenome (GOLD analysis project Ga0268244, IMG submission 200258) | Agave microbial communities from Guanajuato, Mexico - Mg.Sf.e (v2) (version 2) | ecosystem: Host-associated > Plants > Phyllosphere > Phylloplane/Leaf | place: Guanajuato, Mexico | collected... | reverse complement strand
GTGGCGCCAGGCAGACCGGCGAGAGGTGTCAGACCCATTGAAGTGTCGACTGATTTGCCGTTTTGAATGCAGCAGGCTGAGGCACCGCTACCGAGATGGAGTGCTATTATGTTGAGCGAGTCGGAAGGTTTATTGAGGTACTCAGCTGTGGCGCCGGCGATAAACGAGTATGAGAGGCCGTGGAAGCCGTATTTGCGGAGACCATTCTTTTGAGCCCGTTCTTGGTCGATGGGATAGGTACGGACATGCTCAGGAATGGTTTGGTGGTAAGCTGAGTCGAAGAAGGCGATGTTTGTACACTTTGGCAGCTGGTCGTGGACTGCCTTGACGATGTTGAGGGCGCCAGCGTTATGTAGGGGAGCCAGCTCTGATAGACTTTCTAGTACCTCGTATGTATCTTTGTCGATGCGCTGAGGCTTGTCGAAGTCACCTCCGTGAACCACCCGATGACAAGCGAACTCTACGTCGTTTCGGTGCGACATCTCCTCGAGACCTTTGTCTTGCTCAAGATGCTCCAAAATACGCTTGAATGCATCGGCTTGGCCATCGATGTCTTTGATTTCTTGCTTGTCTTTGTGATCGCCGCGCTCATATTTGAGCTCTGCTGGAGGTGCAGTGAGTCCTGAGATCTGAATAGTCGCCAGTGCTTCTGGATCCTTGTCTGACGGTGCTCCCTTGAATACGGTCACCTTGACTGACGAGGAACCAGCATTGATGGCCAGGATGAGCTTAGGCATATTGGACAGTTTAGTGGTCTATCAATTGATCTAGTGGCAGAATCTTAGGAAGGATTAATTAATGTATAGTGGGCGAACCCATGGATTTCATTGATCTGCTCAAGGTTCAACTACATGTGACATGACGTTGCTCACGATCAATCACGCCTGCCGGCACCTTCCGGCGGTTTCGCTTTCGCAACTACGATTCACTTCTCAATGAAGAAGAACTTAGGGTCAGGTCGCCGTATACACCGAGTGAACTGATGGTATATCATGTTTGACTCACTGCAAAGGCAATGGTACGCTGCCGGCTTCTCGAAGTCGCGATGGACGAAGAAGTGGAACGCCTGGGCTCCACTGTTGGCCAACACAGGCGACCAGAATCATGTGGCACACATATTACAAAAGATCTCTACTAAGACCTTTAATGCTCTATTCATTAAGATTCATTTGGAGTTTATTGGGTATATTGACATCATCTAAGTCCTCCAGCCCTGCACCAGTCCATGCAAGCGGTCAATGACCACAGGCCCCCAAGCCTCCAGACTACGATTGATGAGATTTTCGAAAAAGTTGACAGCTTCTTGGTCACTGAGTCCAAGACAGAACCGCTCTTCGACCTTATGGACGGCCTGGTCGCCCCAGAATTTGATGTCCGGAATGTTCGCGTCTTGCATGAGCGCGAACAGATTGAGAATGAGACTAGAGCTCCGGCGTAGAGTCGTGAATGCGGTGAAGCAGTGCTCTTTGAAAGCGGAATATTGCGGGTTGTCTTTGCCCATGCCTCCCATACCGTCAATCATTTCATGACTCAACTTCATGCTAGGTGCAAGCGGCTTCGGATCGCGACCAAGAATGTACCCAAAGTCTGCATGGAAGAAGTGACCATCTGGTGAAAGGAGCAGGTTATCCATGTGACGATCCCCAACACCAAGCAAGTACGTGATGACACAGTAGCCGGCACAACTCTTGACATAGGTATCCATTGCTTCTTTGCGTACGCCCAGAACGGAATTGCTTGGATGATCTGGTGTGGGAGCTGGAGCGGGATTGTTTTTCCTCAAGTACTCGAGGATACTCCCTTTGTACTTAGCGCTTCCCAGTATGTTCGATAGAGGCGCAGACGACACGAACTGCACAGCGCCCGCCAAGGCACCTGTGGCCAGAATGCGGTAAGGTGATAGCTGGAGGTTGAGGTTCTCCTTTAAAAGCAGTCGATCCATCAATGAGATGATTTGAATGACAAGCTGATCCTGTCGGAGATTATCACCACTCTTGAATATGAGAGGGAACTTGTCTCCTTTTGTAGTCTTGAAATTAATGAGTAAAGGTGACAACGTAGACTTGAATACACTACACTCCTCTGGAAAGCACCCGCTGATCTGAATGCTTGGGTCCAAAGGAAGCGGCAATGGTGGGTCCAATTTGACCAAATCGTTCTTTGGGTCTGCGAGAGCCTTCTTCAACTTCTCAATTTTCCGTGGTCGATCTTCGCGAGATGTCTTGACATCGTCGCACAACTTTGTGATCACCGTGATAAATTCACCTTGTCGCAAAAGCGTCTTCCGTCGGCCTTGACCCTCAATTGTCTTCTCAAGCTCTTGCATGAAGTCATAAGATACTCGTGCATACAGCTTTCTGTATCTGACAGCCTGCGGATCTTGGTTCGACTTGTCATCGAGCTCAACCATCAGGTACCAGTGGAAGTAGTTGCCAAGGATGATATTGCTGGCAGAACGTTCGATCAGGAATCGAGCCAAAGATGACTCAGCATGGCTTGTCGTGTCGTCAGATTTCGCCTCGGGCTCGAACTTCAGTGCTTGTACCAGCTGGAGCAGATATAGAAGTAGTTCTTCATCGTCGGCTTTCCGGAGCCTGTCAACTGCGTATGCTCTAATGTCGCGGTTGTCAAACTGAGGACCAAGCAATTCCAGAGCATCATCGACGTCGATTTCCTCCCATTTGGGTAACAACTGTATAACTTGACGTATCTCAATCGCATCTGTCCAAGCGACAGACTTGACAAGTTTGGTGAGTGCACGCTTATCTCTCGTCAGATGATGGCGAAACTTCCACACAAGATCTCTCTCGTCGCCGTTGAGATCGTGGGTCGGACCGTACGTCATGATCACATTCAATCGATCTCGAACTCGCGGATTAGGCTTCAGGTGCTTATCCAGCATGCCTGTACGCTGGCCTCGGACAAGGCTACGATGTTTGATCTCTGCAGGGTTGTCGTTGAAACCAACTTCCGGATCGTATATCCTGATCAGATGCGCACCATCAGAGTCTCCGTAACCTGAATTATTCGTATCGATACCTGGACCAGGTTGAATCTCCGGGGGTGGCTTTAGGCGGACATCTCCACCTGTACTCGTACGCCTGCGTGCATTGGAAACAGGCGGAGGTGGATACTCGTGATCGGTAAAGACAATCGGATGGTCGAAGCGAGGAAACTCGATGTGGAGGTAGAAGAGGCCATTTCTTTCGTTGGTGTCATTGGGATCTTCACCATTCGTCTCTCCATTCAAACCCTGTTCGTTCACTTTGGGTGTCTTGTCGGCCTGGAGCTTGGATGTATCCCGGAGATTCGCTCGCTCCATCTTCTCGATTTGCCTGAACACCATCTGATCAAGCCACTTGCTCTCGGAGATCTCCCCCATCTCGTGTTTCTTGAGCAGTGTTTGCAATCTTTCCAACTCTGCCTCTCTTCTGGCGTGCTTATCGTCCAGATACGATAGCTGCTGTTGCTGACCTCGGCGGCCACGTTTCGAAGCAGCCCACGGGGTCGTGGTCTCGCTATAACCATCCGCTGATTTGTGTCTCCAAAGACGGCATTTCTGCCTACCTTTTCTCAATGTACCATTTTCGTCGAACAGTGACACCGTTGTACCACCAAAAGGTATGTGATGACCACGCGCTCCTTCTGGGCCTACAGGTGACAGATCCCAGACAGTGATCGCTAATTGCGCGTTTTGTGGTAGCGCGGCATACTCGATGGGCAATTGTAGCCATTCATTCCAGGTCCGAGAAGCTTTGAAATGCTTATATGGCGTCTGCGTATGGACGGTAAGGGGTTTGCTATCGGCGAAGAGCTGTACAGTGACATATAGCTCAAACGTAGGACTACATTCATTTAGTGATTGTACGTAATATAATGCAGGATTATCCACCTCAGATTGGACCCGCGATGCCTTAGTTCTGGGCGACGTAGCAGGGTGGAATACGGCAAAGGCTTCTCGTAACCTTCGAGGCGACCTCTGACACAATCAGCAGAGCTCCCATCGTTTATCATCTCACAGCTACTAACATCCTCACATTCACCGGTACCTTGAGCTCAGATGAGCTGGCGAAAGTAAAGGTGTCCATCCGTACTTTTCCATGAAGAGGAATTCGAATCAGAGCATTACAACCTCAAGGCACCGGACCTGAAGTATGCTGAAGCTCAGATGCAGCACCTTCTTTGATTGCTGGTCGTCTGTATGACATGGCTGCCTGGCTTAGTCAGCAAATTGACTGGGGAGAGACGCGCAGCTTCGCGACAATTTGACGTCAGCGCGTCCTCGACTTTTGAGCTGATTAGCGATTGCGATAAAGCAGAACGATCCGAGCTTGAGAACTATAGGTAGCTATAGCGGCAATCAGTTGCTGCTCTGTACACACTCTCGATATATACGCTGTCTGGTTGCACAGCAGCTAAAGCAAGACGATTCATACTTCTTTACGCGCTGTTCTACACGCGACGACTTAATTGACTCTCACTAAGACATCACAACAACACCCACACCGCGACTCACTTTTACAACCTAAATCTCCTCACGAATATGAAAGATGGCGCGACTCAATCTGCATAGATCCGAGTCTGCTACTCCTGCACGCGCCTTATCAGCACTCAACAGGGCGAACACTCCAGCAGCGCTTCCAGTACAACGACCATCTTTGAGTCCCAGCCAATCTTCAGACAAGGAGAACGCCAACAGTAGAAGACCAGCGCAAGGGAAAGGAAGAATGGGACCCCCAGGCAAACTCCCGACACCAACGTCAGACGAACACAGAGGTTCGCGCGCAAACAAGCGTCGACGGACTAATGACCAGGACGAGAGTCCTTCCGCAAGTCAGCGCCGCGATGAGGATGGGGAAGAGGATCAAGAGGAGAGTAGGCGGGAATCACGATACTACGACCCTGGTCAAGACCACGGTGAAAGGCGAGACGTCAAGCGGAAATCGCGTGCTTTGGAGCGCGAATTCAACGACAACAGAGATGATTATCTGAAGAACGACAACAATGGTCTAAAGCAAACGATAGAAAGGGCGAATGCCATTTTCAACGGCGTCAAGCAAACATCAGATGCCACGCTGGACTCGAGACTTATGGTCAGCGTGTCCGACTTGACACAAAGAAAAGCCCAGCAACTGGTTCTAGGTGATAGCTCGACCGGTATAGACGTAGACGAGTTCGTATCAAAGTGTCTCTCATTCATGCGAGCAGGTCAACGCCCGACAGAAAATGCCACTCAACGACGTCAACGAGGCGAGGACGAAGATGACGACGAGGCCGACACGTTCCTGGACTGGGAGCGTCTGGGGACTCTCGCCTGCTTTCCCAACAACATCCGTCCTGCGGTACCCAGCTTCCTGCTCGGTCCTCTGTCCGTGCAAAAGCGTGTCCGAGCTCCAACGCAGCGTCGCGCGCGCCTTCAACGCGACACAGCAGGCCGCGAAGCACAACCCGAGCAATTGACAAAGGAAGACATGAGCACCAACGAGCGCAACAGCGTACGCCACGAATGCGTCAAGATCCGCGCCATCCTCGCCTCGCACTGCAAGGACAGCCAGGCCGCGGTCGAGCAATTGATCGACGACAACACACCGCAAGACCAAATATCTGAACTCCTACGCTCGCATCGCTTGACCGACACGGGCGGTCCTTCTCTGTTTGACTTTGTCATCAACCCACAGTCCTTTGGCCAGTCAATCGAGAACCTCTTCTACGTCTCCTTCCTGATCAAAGAAGGCGAGGTCGGCATCTCGCTCGACAACGACGGCTTGCCCACTCTGACGCCCAATTTCGAGTCGATGGAAGCGGCGAGAGAGAATCGGCAGATGAGATACCAGGCTGTCTTTGGCCTGGACTATCAGACGTGGCAGAAATTCATCGAGGCGTACCAGATCGAGGAGTCGTTGATTCCGAACCGCGAGGAGAGGAGTACGCAAGTCGGCGGACGGGGTTGGTACGGTTAGCCGTCTGTGTCCAGGAATAGTCTTTCTCTCTGCTTGTTGAAATGACAAACATGCTACGGCTTCACGAATTTGGTTTTCCAGCGATGGCGTTTGGTGGACGAACTATAGATACTATCACGATATACCCGCCTCGAAGGCAACGTATAAAAATGCACGCTTTTCTTTTCTCCTCTTTCCTCACGCACGCAGCATACGGACAACCAGTCTTCTGAATACTTCTTAACATTGAACAAATTGGTATCTACTATTAAAAACGGCCCGAAAACACCCTCGCTATGCACCACAAATGCCATGCTAGTCTTTATATCCCTTGCAATCAACCTGCACCAGATCCTGCCGTCCCCACGCATCAAGCACAAGCGCGGTCAACTGCCCGCTCTTGACACAGCTCGAATCGAGTCCTTTACTCCATCTCTTAAGATTGAGACCCCTCTTACTATCATGTCCATAGACAATAGTACTCGGGCTCTGGCGTCTCCAATCCTCGCCAACGCGTTCTTTGCCCAGCTTCTCCTCGAGCCAGAACCACCAACCGTGCTGACGACCCATTTCAGCGTTCTGCGCCGCGTAGTCCCAGAGTTCGTGGCTGTGGTCTTGGCCGTCGTCCAGGTCGGTCGCGGTCTTGGGTACGGGGTCGATGTATGCGAATAAAGGCATGCGTTTGCCCCGTGCCAGTCTGTCTTGGTACCAGTTCCAGATCTTCTCCCATGCGACGCCGTATTTGCGGTTGGCGGAGGGGGAGTGCGTTAGAGGGTAGATGGCGCGCATGTTCATGACGCTGTAGGGATCTTGGCGTGAGGGAGGGATCGCGGGAACTAGTCCTGCGTGGACGGTGTAGATGTCGGTCAGGATTGGGTGGGTCAGGTTCTTTTTGTGCGAGGGATTTTGACTGAGAAAGTAAGGGGTCGCCTTGGCGGGTTTGATGGCGGGAATGTGGAGGATTAGAGGCAGCGAGCGCAGGAATTCGAGATGGTGTGGTTTGAGGCTTTTGAGGACGGCGCGTTCTTCTGATATTCGCTCGGGTGCTATCCCGACTTGTCCGCCATTCTCGTCTCGTTTGTGTGAATGTGATGATAGGAGGACTTTATCTTCCCAATTTCCACGAACAGAGCTAGCATTGAGCTCGATCAGTCGGTCGATTACCCCTGGAGTGTCTGGACCTTTGGCTACGACGTCGCCAACAGCAACGAGATGATCGCGTGACCCATCGAAGCCAACCTTCTCCAGCAACTTGTCCAGTTCCGGTCGGCAACCGTGTATATCGCCCACGAAAACCAGACGTTTCTTGCCTTCTGAGTCTGCTGATCCGCCTGGTATTTTGCTCATGTCGAGCTCTTCAACTTGCTTGATATCCTTGAACTGGTTCGCCCATTGGTTGCCGAAGCCACTAAACTCCTTATCCAGGCCTTGCATGTAGAGTACATTCTCGTCGAGTGAAGGTTTGAGGAAAATACGATACGTAGTGTAGATGGCTACTACGAGGGCCAGGATCCAGAACATTGTGCGGCGGAACCTTCTTGTCCTAGACACAGATCGACAAGTATCGAGGCAGTTATCTTCGTCGTCAGAGTCGTCAAGGTAGACTATGCGATCTTCGTAGAGTGCCTCTTTCGAGTCGTGAAAGTCTTCCTTTTCTCTCCAAGCGTTTGTAACTCGATTGATTAAAGGCTCCGACTGCTGGATGTGATTCGACTGGCGGCCATATTTGAGGTAATGGTCCTCGTCTGTGAGAAGCGCGTTCCCTGAGTGCGTCATACCGACGGAGGCAGTGGATACAGATGCGATATCGAGATATCCAGGGCGGACTTGTCGACTCAGGTCATCATTCGGAAGTTATACCGTGACTTTGAGATTCTGTAATCATCTCAACGTACATCCACCGGCATATTGGTGAAGGCGAACGTTGGTTGCAACGAAGATGGATCAGAAGGCCGCGTATGTGCCGGCAGTCGTGTACGCCAAGACATCAGCATGAATCCAGACTGATCGCCAAGCATACCATTGATTTTCGTGACGGGGAGATGTACAAATACAGTACATGACGGTTTGTGTGATTTCTGCTCACTAGATACTTCATCGATTGGCACCTGTAGATTACGTTGCATACTCACACGACAGTAGTGAAGTGACCTCCAGGAAGCCAGGGTCATGACTCGGTAGCAATACTGTAAGCTCATGTGCCTACTGTCCGTCATCTCAACAACCGAGCTGGTCAAAACTGTGGCTTACGTGATATTATGCATATGGCAACGGCTTTGCATCGGTCAGCAGCCGACATGATACTTTGAAACCAACGCTGCATGGATGAGCTGCTGCTTAGGAGCAGTTATCATGTGCAAGGACCAACTGCATGCTGTTGAAACCAAAACACGAAACAATGCGAGGTCATTTCAGATGCATTAAGCGAAGCTCATACCGGTACGAGTAAGGAGCTTGGAACAGACACGGAATAAGAAAGAACAATATGGTAGTGTACTGTACAGGTGTACTACCGAGCCCTGCCTTTTGAAGCGCTCACGGAAATGCTACGACCGACCGACCAACGCCACGCTAAATCCTATCACATGCAACGCTGTCCTAATTGTCTCAAGTCCTGATTTCGGAGAATATGTAAGGGAAGATGACAACGCATGCCTTCCAAAACACACCGACACTTCCGATGACGCGGAATGGAAACTCGGTCACACCACCGGCGGCGATGTAGATCCAGATGGAGAGCAAGGCGACGGCGAAGAAGTGGTAGAAGAGGACGAAAGGTTGTCTGATAATACCCGCGAGCAGTCCAACAGGACCGTCAACGCATTCACCGCCTCTTTGGAAGTAACGGAAGCAACCGAGCTGGAGAGCTTTGAGCTGTGGGTCGTTGGCGGCGAACAGCGAGTAGAGAGCTTGAGCGAGGATGTTGATGACGCTGGTCAAGTTCTTGCGGCGCCAATGGAAGACTTCCATCTGTTTCAGGACGGCCGGAATGTTTGACAAGTGAGCTACCTTGTCTGGGCTGAGGAGCTGAGACAGCAAGACGGCGTCGTTGAGCGCAACAGTCATGCCACCGCCTGTTAGGGGGTGTCGCATGTTCATGGCATCTCCAAGCAAAATAACACCCGGTGTCTTGTTGGTGGTAGGTGGGAGCCATGAGTTTGGCATTGACCTCAATCTGTCACGCTCAAGTGCCGCTTCGAAGGACGGTCGGACGTTAGCTGGTAAACTTGGCAGAACAACATTGCGCAAGTGGCCTTTGACACCGCCGTTCGCAGTTGATGCACTTGCAGTGTTATCGGGAACGTCGACCAGAGCTCGGGTTTCGTGTGTTCCAATCTGGTAGAGCAATACTGGCGATCCATCACCCAGAATGACGTGACCGTGATTGGGTAGTGGTAAGTCGGCATCGATGAGCTCCAAAGCCCAGAACTTGGACTTTACAACCGGTTGTCTGTCGCTGAATTGTTTCCGGAATTTGCTAGCGTAGCCGTCGGAGATGATGGTGAGGTGACCAAAGTAGTAGTCGTCACGTCCGTTGGTCGTGGCCTGTACACCCACAACCTGGCCATTGTGGCCGCTCCTGATCAGATCGGTCACAGTTGATTCAACCACAGTGACATTTGGGCATGACATGGCCTTCTGTCGCAGTTTCGAAATGAAGCGACCATGGTGAAACGAGCGACCTTCTGGACGTCGACCTTTTTTCTCGCTTGCTGCTTCGTCTGACACCACTGTCTTGCCGGCACCTTCTGGATATGGAATCCTGACCTCGTTGCCGTAGTATATCACGTCGTATCCAAAGACCTTGACCGCGTCAATGTCTTCCAAGCAATCGCGCATTCCAAGTTGTTCCAAAGCGGTGACTCCTCCAGGTTGTAGCAGCTCTCCCACAATTCTGTCCGGCTGTTTCAGCGACCTCTCTAGCAATATCACACTCCTTCCTTGTTTCGACAGCGCTGTCGCAACTGCGCATCCGAGAATTCCTGCTCCGACAATGACAACATCGGCTTCATGATGGACGCGACGACGCTCTTCGAGAGGATCGCTAGGCGCCGGCGACCTCGGTGGTGAGTCCAGTATGAGCGGCATGATGGTAGATTTCGTCGATGTATAATGTTTTTGTGGTAATTAGGACATGGTAGAAAACACATTCAAAGGAGAAGTCGGGGTGTGACTTGCTTGATCGTACCACAAAATCATAATTAAACGATAGAGTTTCAGGGTCTTTGCCGGTCACGATCGCGGCGTCGAACGGATGTTTGCACATCGAGCGCCATTGTGTGGCGTGACAGTGGTGTGAACAGCTCACCAGCCACACCCTCTGGAGCTGTTCGGCCATGACGTCTCTCGCTGGCTGTCTACGCTCGTTCTTTCTGCATACAGTTATCTTCATCAAATGTTTGTTGGACTACGGGTGGTCAAACAAGGTATTTGTCAAACCCAACAAAATCGCAATCTACTAGTATCGGCAGCAAGGACTTTCAGCATGGCACCATCATTGTCCAATGCTCGCGTGATCAAGCAAGAGCCTCTTGTTAGTGAAGCACATCGTTGCATGGTAGATACATGTTAACGACCATCAGATGATCAAAGACGCAAAATGGGTGCAATTGCTCAAGTCTGCTGTCTCCAGCTAAAATTTGACGAAGCTATGCTTACATTTGCCAGGACGACTTATAACTCAGCGGACAACAAGACACGAGACTGGGAATCTGCTACCCGTCTTACTCGCCCAAAGGGAAGTCTCATCGACGGCGTAGGTATCGTGGCTATCTTGGAGAAATCTGGAGGTCCCGAGATCCTGCTGCAGAAGCAGTACCGACCGCCTATCGATAAAGTATGTATCGAAGTACCAGCAGGACTGGTAGACGAAGGCGAGACGGCAGAGATATGTGCAGTCAGAGAGCTGAAAGAGGAGACGGGCTACGTCGGAAAAGTAATCGAAGGCCCCCTCGGAAAGACTCCGGTCATGTTCAATGGTAAGTCGAGTCGAGATCAGATGACATCTGACAGCTGCGTGTCA
>Ga0268244_10000911_pt1 | contig 10965 bp, 9 predicted proteins | sample AgamicMgSfe_FD_200258 | JGI IMG/M metagenome (GOLD analysis project Ga0268244, IMG submission 200258) | Agave microbial communities from Guanajuato, Mexico - Mg.Sf.e (v2) (version 2) | ecosystem: Host-associated > Plants > Phyllosphere > Phylloplane/Leaf | place: Guanajuato, Mexico | collected... | reverse complement strand
TATATGGGCTTCCCATGTGGATCTCGTTGGTTGTAGCTCAAGGGACAGTGTTTGCTCTTATCGTTGATGAGTGCTGAGTGATGTGGTGGTGGTGGTGGGTTTGGACCCTGGTTCCTGTACAGCGACCACACGAAGCTTTCCCCTTTCCGCATGCGCGAAACCTTCGGTTATAGTCTTATCGCAACAACGACCCGGGCGGGGTCGACAGATAGATGACACGGGGCAGAGACGGCAAGAATACGCACTTTGCAGCAATTACATCACCGTCATCATGACTGCACATGAACGAAAATACCCGACATGTCTGATGAGGAACAACAAAGAAACATCAAGGTGGAAGGCCAAAGCGTCACTGGCGTCATTGGGTGGTCAAGCTTTCCTCGCACGTGTCTTATCTGCTTCCCGCCCGTCGAGCCGAGCGTCCGGAGACGGCCCGTGAAGCGGGCTCGGAACCCCGCCGAGAACAGGCCGCGGACAACGCCGAGTGGACATCAAACTTCAGTGGGGAAATTCGTCGATGCCGCGCATCGGCAGCAAGAGAAGACAGGACAGGAAGACCCGTAAGAGAGAGAGAGAAAAACAGGCCGCCGCCCCACACTTTGGGCGACGACAGACGTTGGAAAACGTTCTAGCATCCGGGCCAGCCGACCGGCCGGCCAGCTCAGCTCGGCTCAATTCTGCGAGAGGCGGTCGACGTGGTTCTGCCCGATCAAAAAGATGGATGAAGCGGCGGTGATGGATTACACTGTCTCTATGTCCTTTCTCCCTTCTCAAAGTCTCATGGAGCTCTCGAGACTCTCGCAAGTAACCCGAGAGAACAGGTCGTGGATGGTACGGAGTGAACGTGCTGGGAAATGGTGAACGGAACGCAGGATCGAAAATTGACGTAGATCTACTGCGATTCGAGCCGACGTCATGCTAGCGCCGTGGTTGCAGAGGATGCACACATGTTTGTAGATAGCTTGTCGATGGCTTCATTGTATATCTGTACAGGTAAATGCGGTTGTGGGCCTACAGCGTCGTGATCGTCAGCAAACGTCCCGTAGACTTGCGGACAGAGAACAGAGTGGTGTTGTCGGTGGGGTTGAAGGTTCAGTAGGAACAATTGGATAATGTATACTCCTCATATGTGATTCGGAGATCTTGGTGATTGGAAAGGTCATCAGGTCAAACCAGGGGCGGGGGAAGAGAAGAGAATGAATTGACGTACCTCGCAAACCGCGATCATGTACGCGAACGAGCAAAGCCGAGCGTGTAGATGTACACCATCTTGCGCTTCTACTTCTTGTCTAGTTGTGCATTGCCATATACCAGATCATGTATATTGACATCCTGTGGGGTCTCTTGAGCAGTGAGGACGTCAACGTCGACCTCGTTCACCTTCGGTCCACTGTAGTTCTTGCTTCCGTCCACGAACCATTGAAACACGCTAATGAATAAGACGATGGCGAAAGCGACGATGCAGTAGTTCATGTTGCTGCCCGTGACCGGAAGGGCGGGAGGGAAGACGAAGAGGACCGTGGTCAGGATGACATACGCCACGCCGACGAGGTTGGCGGTCCAGCCGAACCACTCCGGGAGGACGAAAGCGCGGGTGGGAGGGAGCATCCTCCGCCCGCGAAGGACGCTGATGAGGACCGGAATGCCGTAGGAGACGCCGAGCGCGACCACCGCGGCGGAAACGATGGCGTTGAAGGCCGAGCTGGAGCCGAGGAAGATGCAGCCGAAGATGACGACGACGAGGACGGTCAGGCCAAGCGCTTCGAGGGGGACGTCGAGCTTCTTGTGGACACGGGCGAAGAAGCGGGAGAAGGGGAGGCCGCCGTCTCGCGCGAAAGCTTTGTTTGAAAAACTTCAGTGAATTATCACAGTAGACTCGCGTCAAACGTACCGTAAGTCATGCGGGAAGATGTCGTCATGATCGAAATGGTCGCGAACAGCAAGCAGACGAGTGGTAAGATGAGGAGACAGACGGTTCCTGCCTTGCTGCCCGTGGCATTGTATAAGATGGCTCCGATGGGGCCAGCAGGAGACTCCACGACGCTGTTGAGATCCCCCGCCACGAAGAGCAGGCATAACAAAAAGACAAAGCCGGTGAGGGCTCCAATCGCAACGCAAGCGATCATGATCTTGGGACCTTCGACGACTGCATTTGGGATTTCCTCGATCATGTGGGCTGTCGCATCGAACCCCGTCAAGCCGAGACCACCCTGCAACAGTCCAAGTAGCCATGCGATGCCGTCCGGCCAGCCAGTGCTGTTGGTGAACTGTCGGAACACCACCTCACTGGAGTTGTAATTGGGTGAGGCGCACGCCAGAACGGTAATGGAGATGATGGCGAAGCCGCCCAGGGACCATGTGATAGCTGCCTTGTTCACGTGGGGCAGAATCGAATTACCGAACGCGTTGAGCAGGGCAGCCACCGCAACATAGGCCAGGTAGATCAAGAACTGTTGCCAGGGCTGGGGAGTATAGTCGGAAATGTACAACGCGATGATGCCAATCGTGAGTTGGCTGCCAAGCAGACCTCCGGTCGCGACCAGGGCCATCCACCCGAAAACATTGATCCAGCCCGTCACCCAGGACAGTATGGGCATCCACCTGTGCCAGCTGCCCGAGCTGAGGATGGCCACCCAATGGTATTGCCCGCCCGCCGTAGGGTAGGCGGAGAGAAACTCTGCCAGCGATGCCGAGAGACACAAATTGCAGACAGCCGCTGTGACGAGACCCCAAAGCACCGACGCCGGCCCACCGCTAGGCAGAGCGAGGGAGAGCGAGGCCGAGAGCGCGGTCCAGGAGTTCAAGATGGCAAAGGCCAGTCCCAGCATGGCCCATGGCGAATAGTTCCTCTTCAACTCTTGCCTCACGCCCAGCGACGCCAGGTGCGCTTCATCTGCAGCGACGGAGGCGTGGGGAGGACTCATGGCCCTGGTATCGACGCTGGCTCATATGTTGCGGCCAGGGGGAAGGAGAGTGAAGCAAGAGATTCGGAGGATATTGAGGGAGGAGATCCAGAAGAGACCTAGAAGAGAGAATTCGACACCCCGAGTCGGACATCTCCCATGTTGGGGAGTGAGCCAGATGAGGGGGTGGTCTTATCGGGCAGGCCACGCGCCTCGGATGCGGGGAGCGACTCCTGCATCGACGTGCGAGTTGGAGGTAGATAGGCGTGGGTGCCGGGACTGGCCTCGACATTGATGGCTTATCGTTGCATCCATCATACATGTACTTGTCATGATGGTTAATGTTGTTGCCGACGAGGTCGGCTCGGGCGCAGGATCTCTGGACTGATTCATTGAGATGAGGGGGAAGGAGAGAGGGTTTACAGGAAAAGGAGGATGAAATGAAATTATCACACGCCCCAAATGTTGATGCGACCAGCCGTCTTGGCATTGGCCGACGGTTTTGTGTCATGAAACCCATACATGTGTATGTATGCTACACTACGTCTTGCTTCTACTACATACATACACAGGTACTCAATGCGGCCATTCCCCGTATACACATCTCTCACAGCATGAAACGGCTGCAATCGTTCCTCCCTGCACACACTCGCCGCTCTCACATGCCGCCGTCAGAGCATTGAAGCACGCCCGCTGCCACGACGAGACGCTATGGTATTAGATCGACTTGGACTGACGGGAACTACTTTATCTGGTACCTCTTCAGATGTATCTCCGAGCATGTGCTTCGTTGCCAGGGCGCTTTCGGCACGTGGTGTTGCTTGCCGAGCGCCCCCGGATCGACGCGGAGCCTGCGCTGCACGTCACGTCAAGTTACCTATGTGGCTGATGCTTTGATGAATCTCTCCGAATATCCGTTCTTTCGTTGTTTGGTAGAGGCAGCGAACATGCCGTCGGCCAAAGGCTTCTGGCTAACCCTACGAACCGCGCGGACAACACCGCGCCTGGTTGACGTTCACATACATCTATCGAGTGCACGCTTCAACAACACAATGACCTCTGGGCATCGTATGTCTGCGTAACCCTCTCGCACATCCTCAACGACGAGTCAGGGTTTTGCGGGACATTTGGTATGAAGCCGCCTAGACCCTTTGCCCTTTCGGAACATGATCAATGGCCGCCGAAAACACTCGCAGCGATCCGCCTCGACCTCCAGCCAGCGATGTGAAGCCTCGCGCTCTGGCCGGCATTCAGTACAATAACCTTCTCACGTCGGAGAATGGCACGTCCTCGGAAGATGAAGTGGCAGAGGCGCCAGTCATACCAGTGGAAGACGTTCGATCGGTGTTGGGGGTGGCCATCAGTCAAGAGCAGACGAGGCTCACGTCCCCGAAGACGCCTGCGGTCGAAAAAGCTGCCGCCATAGAGAGAGCTGGTGGCTTCTTCAGTGGACCGTTCGATGTTGGCCAAGACGACATCACGGAAGAGCCGGAGGAAGGAGGAGACTACCGCCATGTTGACAGTGCTCGTGAAGTAGAGCCAGCCCGTCCTGGGGCTGAAGAAGACACCGACACACAAGCCGATACGCAAGCGACACCGCAGTCCCCGCCGGAGTCGCCGGAGATTGAAACTACAATCCGCCTGCCCTCACCGTGGCGAGCAGAGGCAAGACGGTTCGAGAAGACGGGCAAGAACAAGTCCGCATTACGGGATGGCTTGCTTGCCAATCGCAGACGGGCTTCGTCGGGCCCAGAGTCGACGCTCGATAGCTGGCAGAGAGCTATCATGGCGAGCTTGCCGTCCATGCCAAGGTATTTCTGGTCGACTTCACCTTCTTCTCCGACGCTCGAGCCAAACAGCGATGCCTCTCAGGGAGCGGCGAAGCCGAGGTCGAAGCGATCGAGCTTCTCACGACCTGGCACCGACAGCATCAACCGTTCAAGTCCGCGACCCTTGAGCCCGCAACGGTCTGGAGGGGGCAACGACTCCGAGGCCGTTACGCCTCGGCTTCTACCGGCTGACCACGCGCGGCCGTACATCGGCGACTTGCCCAGCGAGCTGCCGCCTCTTCGTTCGGGATCTTCGCAGCTGAGACGTTCTGCCTCGGATCAATCGCTCATCGCCCAACGGACTCTGTCTACGGTGTCCTCACTCGGCGATGACACGAGGTTCGATCATGTTTCCGAGCAGGTCAACAGCAGATTCAAGGCCATCAAGGACAGCCTCCAAGATTCTAACATCAAACTACCCAGTCTGCCTTCCATCTCAAGTCTTTCCAACTTCAGGCCTGAGTTTCTCCGCGAGCGTACGGGCTCGCTTAACGGACCAAGGCAGCACAATGGATATGTAAATAACCACGCTGTACTCGGCTCATCGGCTCAACCTGCAGATCCCATGACCCGGCAGCCGTATCACTCTGCGAAAGAGGCCATGTCCGACACAAACGCGGGCAAGCAATCGATACAGCACCCGCAATTGAACCGCGCGCTGGAGCAACTGGAGGGTGACGTCGTCGTCCTCGGTGGCTACCGAGGCTCTATCTTGCGCACAGCCGAATCACCGCACCGCCAAGTTTGGGTCCCAATCAAGGTAGGGTTGAATCTCCGCAAGGTCGATCTCGAGCTCGGCTTGAAAGAGGACGACGACGAGCGCGCCACGGAGAAGATCATCCCTGGTGGTATGTTAAGCCACATCGGCCCCGTCGACATTTCCCGCCGGCTCTTCAAGCGGTTGCGTTCGTGCGAGAATGCTCGCCGGGGTACGTTGAGGGTTCACGACTACGGCTACGACTGGCGGCTACATCCGCTTTACCTCAGCCAACAAATGATCAAGTTTCTCGAAGGCCTGCCGTGTAATAAGCCTGGTATCGCAAAGGGGAAGCGTGGGGCTACTGTCATTGCGCATTCCTTGGGCGGGCTCATCACCAGGCATGCCGTCAACCAGCGACCGGAGCTTTTCAAAGGCGTGGTGTACGCCGGTGTGCCCAACACATGCGTGAATATTCTGGGACCGATGCGAAATGGGGACGAAGTGCTCCTGAGCAGTCGTGTGCTGACGGCACAGGTCAACTTCACCATCCGCACCAGCTTCGCCCTTCTACCGCTTGAGGGCAGGTGCTTCTTCGACAAACACACCAAGGAAGAATACCCTGTCGACTTCTTCGACCCCAAGACATGGATCGATTACCGCCTGTCTCCATGCGTGGCCAGACCGCTGCCACCGATGATCCCACAGCCCAGACCGTCCGGAATCGCGGGCTACATGAGTTCCATGGCCAGCGCTTTACCCAGCCTGCCGTTGCCCGGCCGTAAAAGCAGCCTGACGAGCTTAAGGAACCCCACCGTAAGCCTCTCCAAAGCGATCACAGCCGGCGGCGTCGCTGAGCCCGCCGATCTCAGTTCCAGCGCGAAACTAGGAGACGACGCCACCGCGCAAGGCAACATCGACAGCTCCGAAAAGGATCGATCGTCCGACGCAGACAGCTCGGCCTCCGTCCGGACGACCGTGACCATCCCAAAAGACGACGCCATAGCCTACCTCACCCGCACGCTCGCCTCGGTGAAGAAATTCAAGCAGGAACTCGCCTTCGAGCCCCCGCACGCCGCAGCCAACGCTTACCCGCCCGTCGCGGTGATCTACGGCAAGAGCGCGCCGACTGTGTACGGCGCCCGGGTCAACGGGCGCGAAGGCATCAGACACGCGGATGCGTACGACGAGCTGGCGTTCGCGAGTGGGGATGGCGTGGTGCTTGCCAGAGCTGCGATGGTGCCTGAAGGCTATACGACCGCGAGAGGTGGGGTGGTCAGTAGTGATCGGGGGCACGTTACGTTGCTGGGGGATTTGGAGGCGGTGGGGAGGTGTCTGAATGCTGTTGCTGCGGCGAGGAGAAGGGGGGTTGGGTATGGAGCGTTATCTTGAGAAAGCCCCGTGTTGTTTGTACTCGTTCAGTGAAGTTCCGTAACCACTTCTTCGGACATCTAAGCTTGTGAAAGCGCTGAAGGAGAGCAAGGCGCACCGACTCGGGTGGGAAATAGAGTCACGAGCATACCAAAGAGTAGCCCGACGTCGAGCCGACGAGTGGTTTCTTGCTGACGTTTGACATTCACGTGACCTGTCGCTGTTGTGCCTGAGGCTGGCAAGCCCCACTTCGTTTTACTTGACATCACCATGAGGTCACGAGGCAGCGCAGGCACGAGATTGCGATCGAGGGGCACCGATCGTCACATGACGTGCAATCATTGAAATTTGTTCCAGCGGGCACACGACATCGTCTCCTCATCCACACATACTCCCTCACATCTCCCACGACCACCAATCCATACAAAGACCTCGAAGAAAAACGAAAGTCAGCAACATGTCTCAATCAACGCCCACCACCCGCACAGACGGCGCCGGCGGCTCAGTCTCCCGCAACGCAGACGCGCCCACCGGCGAGTTCCACTCCAGCAAAGGGCGCGATGAGCCATTGACCACACACGGCGTACGCCAATGAGATCCCTTCCACCCCCAACATCCTGCAAATGCTGACGGGGAAACGAACAAACAGCACAAGCCCGGCGTCATGGTCGGCAACGACAACGTCCAAGAGTTCACCGCCAAAACCCTCCCACCCGGCTCCGCTCCTACCGACCGCACCTTCAAGCCCAACAACGTCTCCGAGGTCCCGCCCGCACAGCAGGAATTGAAGAACGTCGACGCTGATGCCCCGCAAGCGAGCGCCGCAGACACGTGAGTTCAACATCCACACCTTCCTCCCTGTGTCACCCTGTGCTAACAATGCTCAGCATCGGCGGCGCCACCTCCGCCGACGTGAACACCGGTCTCGGCAAGCCGATGGTCGGCCAATCGTCGAGCGAACTCCGCCACGACGGCCAAGCCCACAACAAGAACCCCGGCTCCGGCCTCACGGGCATCGCGAGCGGGGCGAAAGAGTCGAACATCAACCCACATGACCCGAACATGAAGAACCAGCGGGCCCTCGACAAGGACGAGGCGCAGGTGGGTCGGGGCAATGTTGGTGGACCGGCGGCGGAGGAGCGGATTCCCGAGTCTTCTCGTTAGAAATGCTGTCGAACATTGAAGATAGAAAGTCGTATGAGCTATGACCCTGAGCCCTGCGAGCGATTGGTATTGCTTCGGCTCCCGCGAAATGTCGAGCCCTGAAGAGTCCTTCGAGAAAAAGTTCTAGCCCGCATAAAGTAGCAGACGAGGCACTTTGAATAGCCAGATAATACAAAAAAGATCCGGCGGTTGCAGAGCACAGCTTTGAGTGTCTACATGCCCTATTCAAGCCTCCATTGAACTATATGACAGCATACTAGCGTAGGTCAGTGATCTCCAGCGTCTCGATAATTGACGTGTCCTAGCAGGCAACTGCAGTTATCTCCCGTCCGTTCACCGTTTCTTACCCTTCTTCGCACCTCCTTTCCCAGCCTTCCCACCCTTCCCAGCAGTACCACTGGGCTTACTTGCCCTCTCCGACTTTCCCTTCTTCCACTCCTTCCCGGCCCTCCGGTCATCCTTATCCAACAACTTCTTCTTCTCCTTATTACTCAACTTCCCTCCCTTCGCCCTCTTCACCTCACCCTCCGCGGCCCCAACAGGCCCATTCAACACCTCCGCACCCCGCTTCTTCGCACTCTTCTTCTCCGCCTCCGATTCAAACCACGTCTTCTTCGGCCGCGACTTGATCTCATCCTCGTACTTCACCACGTTCTCCGCCCGCGAAATCTCCCGTTCCGTCTGCTGCATCACGCGCTCCTCCTTCTCCTCGCGGAACACGGCCTCGACTTCCTCCTCCAGCCCGTCGCAGCGCGTCTGCCACGCATCCGCATCGGCAGGGTCGACGGTCCGCTGCCGGATCTCCGCATGATGCGACCGCGCGGCTTTCACGGCGGCTTTGACGACTTTGCGGTCGGGTTCGGCGGCGAGGGTGCAGGAGATACCCTTCCGCCCCGCGCGCGCCGTGCGGCCGACGCGGTGGAGGTAGATTTCATGCGTCTGCGGCGCTTCGTAGTTGATGACCGTCTCGATGCCTTTGATGTCGAGACCGCGGGAGGCCAGGTCCGTGGCGAGGAGGAAGGCGGCGCGGCCGGAACGGAAGGCCTCGATGGCGTTGATGCGTTGCTCTTGGGTCATCGCGCCGTGCAGTTCGGCGGCTTTCAGACCGCACAGGGCGAAAATGACGCGCACGCGATGGACCTCTTTTTTCTGCCGGAAGAAGATGATGACTCGGTCTGTGTGCACGGTCGAGCAGAGGTACAGGAGGTAGCCTAATCGCTTGCCTTCCCGCCCGGGACGTAGACGAACGAATTCTTGCACGAGCCCTTCCGCGCTCGCCTTTTGCGCGTCAACCATCAGTCGGACGGGTCGCTGCATCCCGACACGGATCAGATCGTCCACGCGCGAAGTCATGGTGGCGGAAAAAAGCATGGTTTGTCTGCTTTTGGGAATGGTTTTTAGGATTTCGTCCAGCTCGTCAGCAAACCCTTCCTCAAGCATGCGGTCTGCTTCGTCTAGAACTAAGATTTCGATCTTATCGACTTGGAAGGAGGGTGAATTGCGCATGAAGTCGATGAAACGTCCCGGGGTCGCGACGACGACGTCGGGACGGAGCTTGAGTTCCTTCTCCTGCTCTCGGGAATTGAGACCACCGATCGCGCGGCCGAAGGTGATGTCCGTGAACGCCGCGAGCTTCTTCGCCACCGTCAAGCATTGTAGGGCCAGTTCACGAGTGGGCATGAGGATCGCTACGCGGATCGTCGCCACGCGTTTGGGTCGGTAAAGGAGACGCTCCAGGATAGGGATGACGAAGGCGGCGGTCTTGCCGGAACCGGTGACGGCTCCACCGACGATGTCTTTGCCTTCGAGCGCGACGGGTACGGTCTTGGCTTGGATCGGCGTGGGGGCGGAGAAGCCGACGCCGGAGAGGCCTTTGAGGATGGGGCGGGAGAGTGACATGGAGGTGAAGGTGCCGTCTGTAGTTTTATTCGGACCTTCTTTCGTAGACTCCTCTGGCGCGAAAAAGGCATCCTGTCTTGCCTTCTCTGCCGCATCCACTTCGCCTTCGGATGCCGAGTCCGAGGCTGCATCGTCTGGGTGTGCGACAGGCGCCGCGATGTCGTCGGCTTCTTCGTCAGAGGCTTCTGCCGAGTCCTCATCTTCCACTTCACCATCGACCTCATCATCAGAATCGGCTCCGACCTCAACATCTGACCCATCATCCTCCAGCCCGTCTTCTAATTCCACGTCCTCTGAATCCTCCCCATCCGCAATCCCCTCTTCATTCGTGCCCGGCGCCTTGTCGACACCTGTCTGACCACTCCGTCGCGCGACAATGTCGTCTATATCCGCGATCTTGCGCTGAGGCCCATTAACCGGCCCACTTCCATTCATAGCCCATCCATCAAAATCACCAAGCGCAGCCGTTCGGTCAAGGTTGTCGAATTCAAACTCGGAAGCGAGATCGCTATCCTTATCTTTGTCATCTCTATCCTCGTCCGCGTCTTGCGTGTCTTGCTTCCTCTTCTTGACAGCGGACTGCTTCTTCTCATCCCGCTTCCTCTTCGTCCCATTCGCTGCCTTCGGTGCATTAGCGGGTTCGGGCTCTTCTGCACCTTCGTCAGACACATTGTCGGCATCGGACAACGTCAGGACGAAGTCGTCCTCGATCATGGGCGCCATGTCTGGTCTCCCTCTCAATTTCAAGGTTGAACATCAATCTCGCAGCTCTTTGCGCAGGAAAAGTCGTGCCTAAATTCCGCGGGCGAATTCCGCGACTGCTAACTCCTACCTCCGTACACTCTGCATCCACGGCTCAGTATATCATGTGCATGCCAGCACAGCTCATACAGCATCCATTCACGGTAGGCTCCATCTCCGACAAGTCCCCTTTGTACACCTCATCACAAGGGCTCTTGAGGGTGACAAGGTGGGCAATCGCCACATGAAACTGTGCCCATGCAAGTACCACTGAGCTCGCCTGCCCCGACGACATGCATTCTCAGCACTCTACTATGCAAATGAACGTTGCCGGAGCATGGGACACCGGACCATCGGTCGT
>Ga0268244_10000910_pt1 | contig 10978 bp, 9 predicted proteins | sample AgamicMgSfe_FD_200258 | JGI IMG/M metagenome (GOLD analysis project Ga0268244, IMG submission 200258) | Agave microbial communities from Guanajuato, Mexico - Mg.Sf.e (v2) (version 2) | ecosystem: Host-associated > Plants > Phyllosphere > Phylloplane/Leaf | place: Guanajuato, Mexico | collected... | reverse complement strand
CATCCCTACCAACATTTTTCCCCCCCCCCCAGGCCTTTCGTAAACCGCTCACGAGACTCGACCAAGTCGGGAGAAGCCTCGATCTCATGAGAGTACTGTCGGAGAGCAAAGTCAAGGCTATGCTTTCGAGAAGTACGAAGCATTCTGAACCCAGTGCCCCACAAGCAATCACAGCTATTATAGACAGACATATGCGGTCGAAATCGTAGAAAATTGCCGGCGCGAGAGCGAGGCGGGAGAGGTAAGTGATGGGGACGTTTCAAGTCCAACAACGGAATACTTCTCACGAAGAAAAAGCACATGTGCTTTCACACGGTTACCCACCCGGACCCTTCCTCCTTTGTCTTTTCTTTGCACTAGAGACGCTGACCTTCCTCGTCGGCAAGTAAGTTTATGGTCCTTTGTGGACGTGCAGTCGTGGAAATCCAATCCTTGCGGAAGCGCTGTGGCGAGACAGCCTTCATAGTACACCAGGATGCCGTGATCGTGTACAAAATGGTGTGTACTCAGGTGTGCGTGAGCGGCGCAGATGAGTAGGTAAAATATGATTGCACGCTGCCTAGAATTCACAGCGGGTGTTCGACTCTGGCAGGACTGAGATGGTGAGAGTCTCAACACATATATATTCGAGCACGGTAGAAGGGTATACAGTCAAAAGGGAGAAGCTCGAGCCTCCACTTGAACGGAGAAAATGAACCGCAAGCAACAAGAAGAGGTGAACCTCCAAGCCAAGCGCGCCTCCGCTAATTGAAGAAAGGGTCAACCGACTTAGCGACCCATGGTATATCGTCAGCTCTCAGAGATGCACGAGAGGGCTCCGACGAAAAACCAACAAACCACACCATAATTCGGGCATATATCCTTCTTCTTCTGTCCTCCAAAATCAAATCTTCCTTTCACCTCCTCACCTCCAAAATCCCCATCCTCCGCACCCGACTCGAGCTGCGGTCCCGCTTGCGATACCACGCGTACTGCGGCCGGGGATCCCGGGGCGGCGCCTCGAGCAGCAATTTCCCGCTCCGGAGCCGCTTCGTGTGCTCGAACAGCACCTCCGTCTCGTACTGGTCCATTTCGCGGAGGATAATGATATAATCCGGGTTGGTCTGCTCGCCAAATCAGTGACAGAAAAAAAGGAGAAAAGGTGGGGGGAGAGATAGTTTAGAGCTCACCCGGTCGAACTCGTACGGGATCCGGTAGTAAAGCAGCGTGTCGACGGACAAGTAATCGCGGTGCACCTTGGCGTACACGGGCGCGCTGGACCGCCACGGGCCGACGACGGCGTTATTGGAAGGCCCGCGCGACGAGGACGGCCGTCGCTCGGCCTTGTACTTCTTCGCCTTCTCCTCGTCAACCATGATGTCGATCTGGGCCTGCGTGTAGCCGAACTGTTCGAGCCGGCGCCGCATTTCGGTCTGCAGGTGCTCCTCCTCGGCCTTGTCATCCGCTTTCTGTTTGTCTTCTTTCTCCTTCTGCTTGCGCAGGAACTCCTTCCATTCCCGCTCTTCCTTCTCTTTCGCCTCGCGCTTCTCCCGTTCAATCTTCTCCGCGATCCGTTTCTCCTCTTCCTTCGCCTCGCGCTTCTCCCGCTCCATCTTCTCTAAGATGCGAGCCTCGTCCGCCTTGGCGCGTTCGGCGTCCTTTCGCCTCTTCTCCTCCCAGTCTTGAATGATCCGTTTCTGCTCCCTCTCCGCCTCCTCCGCATCGGCCTTTTGCTTCGCCGCGTCCTTGATCTTTTTCAACTCTGCTTCCTTCTCCCACAGCTGCCTCCTGTTGAGCTCCTCCATCTCCCTCTCCTTCTGAGCGAGCTGCCATTCGTAAAAGTCCGGCCTGTCAAGCAGGACGGCGTCGGATCGACCGCGCGACCGGGAGCGGAGGCTATCTCGCAACGCCATGCCCGCCATTTCCTCGATGAGATCGTCGCCCAGCCTCCGACCGCGGCGCTCCGGCGAGGGCGAATATGGCGGGCTTCGTCCAGGTGACTGGTCGACGCGAGTGTAGGCGTCCTGGATTTGGTCGTTGTAGATGTTGACGATGGGAGCCGGCGCGTGGCCCTGCGATCTCGTGCGGTGCAGGCCTCCGCCACTACTGTGCGCGTGTTCCGGAGTGAGGAAGTGGCCGCTGTGTCGGTGATAGTTGGCAGGTCGTCGGCGCGAGTAGTCGTAGTCATCTTGCCCGTAGTAATGCGACATGGTGCAGTTCTTTCTGGAGGTGATATCCGAACAAGGCGGGCTTTGACCAGCACTTCTTCCTCAGGGCCTGGAGCAGGACCCAGGAGACGGCAGGAATGCGCTGCGGAGAGAAGACAGACAAGGAAAGAAGAAGGAGAAGAAAAAGAAGAAAGCCGACCCTACCAAGTGGCCGAGACAAGACGCCTCGTGCGCACGACGGGTTTGGGATGGAGCTTGCGAGATGGGGGCCTGAATCCTTCCGGTACATATTTTTATATTTCACCTGCAGGTCCTGAGCTCGTCCCTCGGAGAGATTCAGTGAGACGCGATATGGGGATAAAGGGGATGAGACATGCCGTTCCGCACAGTCTTGACTCTTGCGCTGCTGCGGCCAGGGAAAGTTGTTGTTCGTAGGTAGGTATCTTCGTGTGGGTGGCGATGCAAATGGGACCTGAAGGCGGAAGTATACATTAGTATAGTGTCGGCTAGTCACATGCTAGCGTGATCGCTTGGCAGGTGACTGCATGTGCCGGAAATGGCTCGAAAACATGTCGATATATACTACAGGTACATAGTAGGTATAGACCTTCGAGGCTTAGGAAATCAGGATAGCACAACAGATGGGGACAACTTGTTACCGTGCTAGACTTGCAACACTCAGACATCACCTCGCTTTGTCGCGGCGACGCTAGTAGCTGCCCAACATCACCGAGCCAATCCACCGCCCAACACGCGATCTGTACCTCACATCTCCCACAAGTCATCAGTCGAGCGCTCCGCATCATTGATGTAATAGGCTTCACTGATCGCGCGCGGTTACGGCAAACCTCGGGGATCGTACACCACTGACACAAGTCACAGCCACAGCTGCCCAATTGGGTATTCACAAAGCCCCGCCACTCGATCGACAGCCCGATCAATGTAGTTGGTTCGCTCGCTATACAATCTCAAACTGATAGAACACATACGGCTCGTAGCCCAGCTCGCCCGAGAGCCCGGCGCCCGCCATGTCCTGTTGGATGCTCGAATCGTCCTTTGTCGGCCGACCCTTCTTGTCCCGACTCATGGCGTTGCCACCAATGTCCGAGAAGCGGGCGTCGAGCGAGGCCTTGGCCTTTTTGCTTTGTTTCGGATCCGTCTGAGTTGAGAAGTCAGTATACGCCTGCTCACGAAACAGTATGGATATGATGCTGCCCACCTTAACCAACCCACACACATATGACAACGGCAAGCCATATCGCAGTACCGTCTCGACAAACACCCGCAGCGTCAAGACGTGTATCCAACCCATCACGGCATCGCTGTACCCCGTCCGTCCCAACCGTAGCGCCTCCCCCCACACCCTCCGCTCCTCCTTCTCCAGCTTGTGCAACTCCTGCTCCTCCCCTTCCCGACCCCCCTCGCTGAACTTCACCTCCCGCGGCGTCCACCGGTGCTCTCGGCACTTGTGCACAAACTCCGCGCTGTGCTTCTTGAACACCGTGACCGCCCAGAGTTGGAACTCGTCGTCCTTGGCCAGCAGTTGCGCCGACCGTGGCACGACCATCGGACTTATCGTCTCGTAGCTCTTGAGAAAGTCCTTGGTCAATTGCGCCGGCACCGCGATGAGGTGTTGTTGCAGGTACTCGGAGTCGTCTGGCTTGAGGATGTTATCGGGGTTCACGACGGAGGAGAGGGACTTTTGCGACAGATTGCCGGTGTGGCTCCGTTGCAGCGCGGCGAGCGAGGTTTTGGTTTGGGTGTATTGGTTGAATTTGGCCTTGACGTCGTTGTCGACCGCGGCGAGTTCCTTTTGCAGGTTGTCCAGAAGTTCGGCGATGGGCTTGTCGGCGCGATACTTGACTTTGTTCCATTGGAAGGATTGCAGGTAGTTTTCCACGGGCTCTGCGACACGCCTCATATCAGCATCCCGTGCCTTTCATACCCATCCTACACTATGCTGAACATACTGTCGTTCACCACCTTCTGCTCCTGCAGCTTCTCCTCATCCCCTTCCAGTAATCCTCGTAACGAGTCGGCCACCTTGTCGACCACCCCTTTACATCCTTGCTCTAGCTTCCCCAAGTCATCCGCCTGCTGGACCAACGCGTCGAGCGTGCCGACCTTGAAATCGGGGACGTTGAACGGGTAGGTGGTGCCTTGATCGGTATGCACGCCGGACCGAAGGGCGGTAAGGGCTTCGTCGCGTTCGCCAGACGGGGAAATTGAGGTGGGGAGTGAGATGAGGAAGAAGGTGTGGGGTGGCATTGTGCTGGGATCGGAATGTTATTAAGGATTACAGTATGTATCGGCCTGAAGGCAGGCGTCGAGGAGCTGTGAACATTGAACATTGAATGAGGCTCGAAGCTTGGACGTCATGCGGATAAAGTGGGCCAGGCACCGCACCTCCTCCTCCTCCTCACCTCCAACCTCGTATATATAGCGTTATACAAGCGGTACAAGCCCGAATCCTGATATATCTCAGGCACCTCGTCCATGATGAGACATTGACTAGTCTGGAGTACAGCCACAGACAGATCATTCTCGTCGATTGCAGTCATGTTGGTGGCCATCAGAGCTACCGCAAGGGCGGTCCGATGTGCTGAACGGACGATAGCCAGCAGAGGCTTCGTCACATTCGCGGCCCAGCGTACATATAATGATGGGCGTGTATTCTCTCCGACGCCCGCGTGCCGTACCGCCACGCAAAGGATCATCTCGGACCATCCAAACACATGGCAACAACAACAACGACGACCACAAAGCACATCCGTCGAAAACGCCCGGCCAGCACCACCCTTCTACACGGAAGAAAACCTGGGTCGAACAGCACTCTATGGCCTCCACCTCCGCCACGGCGGCAAAATGGTGCCGTTCGGCGGCTACAGCATGCCGGTGCAGTACTCGGACCTCTCCGTGGGCGAGAGCCACCACTGGACGCGGGAGAAGTGCTCCCTCTTCGACGTCGGGCACATGGTGCAATACCACGTCGAGGGTCCGGGCGCCGAAGCCTTCCTGGAGTCCGTCACGCCGGCGGGGCTGTCGGACCTCGCGCCCGGTCAATCGACGCTGTCCGCTCTACTGCACCCGACCACGGGCGGCATCGTGGACGACTGCATCGTCACGCGCCTGGAAGCCGGGCCGAAACACCTCTTCTACCTCGTCCTGAACGCCGGGTGCCGGGAAAAGGACTACGGTTTCCTCTCCGCGGCCATCGCGAACTGGGACCGTACCCTGAACCCCGTCGCTCAGCTCCGCCACCTCGAGTCCGCCGACGACAACAACGCCCCGCAACCCTACGGCCTCATCGCCCTGCAAGGCCCACTGGCTCGGGACGTGCTGGCCGCAGCTCTAGCGCCCACCTGCCGCGTCGACCTCTCGACCTGGTACTTCGGCACGGCCAAGCACATCACCCTCGCGCTAGGCTCCGGTGGCGAAGAAAGCCTACCGATCGTCGCGAGCCGCGGCGGCTACACGGGCGAAGACGGCTTCGAACTATCTATCCCACCGTCGCAAACGGCCGAAGTGGCGGAAACGCTGCTGTCTCGCGCGGGCAAAGACCGGTTACGACTGGCGGGTTTAGGCGCGCGCGACAGTCTGCGGTTAGAAGCGGGCATGTGTCTGTACGGCCACGACTTGGACGATGGCACGACGCCCGTCGAAGCGGGGCTGAGCTGGATCATCCCTGCGTCGAGGCGAGGACGGGAGAGTTCGGGGTTCAATGGAGCGGAGACGGTGATTCCTCAATTAACACCGGTGTCTAAGGGTGGTGCGGGCGTGAAGCGGCGGCGGGTGGGGTTGGTGGTGGACGGGGCCCCGGCGAGAGAAGGGGCGGAGATAGTGGATGCCGAGGGCAACGTGATTGGGAAGGTGACGTCGGGTTGCCCAAGTCCGACGCTCAAGAAGAACATCGCGATGGGGTATGTGAAAAGCGGGATGAACAAGGCTGGGACGGAGGTGCAGGTGGTGGTGAGGGGGAAGAAGAGGAAGGCGGTGGTGACGAAGATGCCGTTTGTGCCTTCGAAGTATTGGAAAGGCGGCGCTATGACTAGCTGAAAAAGAAGCTTGTATCGGCTGAAGCTTCAATAATACCCTCCCCGTCGTCTCTCGTAGAAGCCATGCTCGAGCACCCCCAGCTATTGGAGTGTGTGAAAAACAACATTACAGCGTGCGTGACGCCCATTAGAACCGCCTTCGCCACAAAAAGACTCTGCTCTTCGCATAACCACAATTACCACCTCCGCCTCCCCAACGCAACGCACTTCGAATTCATAAAATCGTCATCGTATCCCCCACCCCTGACCACATACACCTCCCACCCCTTATTACATCCTCCTCACGAACGGGCGTCCCCTGCCCCTCCGCGGCGCCGGATGGACCCCACGCTTACGCATTCCCCCCCTCGCCGAGACTTGCTGCCCGCATCCCGTGGCTTGCATCTCCTCCGTCCTACCCAGGTGCATCGACCCGAGGCGCGCGGACAGAGTGGAAGCATTCGAGTCGGTGCTGTCGGCGCGTGCGGAAGAAGACTGCCCGAGAATGCTTCTCAGGGATGGCGAGACGCGCTTCGACGGTTCGAGGGGAGCTTCTGGTGTGTCGCTCTCGTCGGCTTCTGAAGCGATCGCGTCCTCGGCCTCTTCCGCTGGGACGAGCTCGACGTTAGTGTCGGTTTCTTTCTGCGAAGGACAGAAGTCGTGGGTTGCAATCGCTGACGCTTGGGCGCTCTGTTCGACGCGCTGGTACGGGAGCTCGGTGTAGATGGATCGCTTGCCGCTCCGCTGACGCCGAGGAGGCGCAACACCGAATTGCGGCTCTGGTGGAGCATCCGGCGCCGAGGCGATCTCAGCGTTAACTTGGTTCGTTGCGTTCTTGTGGAACCCACTGATCGACTGCTCGTCCCAGGTGATACGTCTGGCTGGCTTCTTGCCCGGCTGCTGTTGTGGAAGCACGACCGGTGCAGCTGCTCCCGTGGACGCATGGTCGGTAAAGACCTGCTCCTGCGGATGCTCGCCCGGCAGACTTGTTGATCGATCAGACACCTTGGACTTGGGGGTCACCGGCCTGCGAGGGATCACAAACCCCTTCTGCACGATACAGCCATCAGCAGTGACTGTCGTTGAAGGCACAGTCCGGAACATGCGGTCAAGCCTCGTCTGCACATTCTCGTACGCGGACGGGTCCGCAACCATGCCGTTCTCCCCTACGCCGTTGGGATTAAGGGCATTGCGACGCGATACCAGAGCCTTCTCGAGAGGGTGGGCGATTGCAAGACCTTGGTCGTCGAAGGAATTATACGCACCCGGTCCGCTAATTTCATTCTGTAGCTTCTCCCGGATCCATTCAGGTTTCGCGGTCGAGACGTGTTGGAATCGACCAAGCCCAACCCACTTCACCGCAATGGCTTGTTGCTTCGCCAGCTGGTCTTGGAGATGATCGTCTGCGCCTTGCTCGCTGGTCACATTGTCGGTTTGCGGGTTGTGCTGGGTCGCCGTCGGGTCCTGGCCGTCAAGGCGCATTCCTTGCTTTCCGGCCGAGATGACGTCCTGGTCTTGCGGAATTGCAGATAGAGCACTGCAGTCAGACGCACTTACGCGCTCCAGGAGTTGACGGTTTGTGCCTCGCTCGCTGGTCGAGTCGCTGTTCTGCGAGTTCTGCTGCTTCGCCGTCAGGTCGTCGCGTTGAGGGCGCTTGCCTTGCGCTTTCGCCGAGATGACATCATGCTGGTCTCGCGGACTGGCAGTCACATCGCTGCTGTCACGTGACGTCACAATTGTCGCGACTCCGCAAACGTTGGCGGTCCCTGATACTCTCTTCGGTGGATACTCGTCAAGAGGCGGGTGGCGATGGAAGATGTGGATCAGGCGAGGACGTACGCTGCCGGGTGGGCGGACGTATTTTGTTTCCCTCCATATGCCTCGGTCGGGGGTCAGACCGCGGCGAGGTGGGAAGGTGGTGTTCGCAGCTTCGGTGGGACCGTCGCTGCGAGTCGGATCGGTGAAATCGGGTCGCATCGATAAGAAGCGGCTCATCGCGGCGCGTCTTTCGAGCGTTCGCTCGGCGCGTTCGACGTCTTGCTCCCATTGGTGCCGCCTATGCTTTCCAGCGATGCCTGCGCCCGCCACCATCGTGACGATGGAGTCCCAGCTCCACATGCTGACGATAGTCGCGACGCTGCTGGATGGAGGTCGTTGGAGCGCGCGTGCGCGGTAGGGTCAGTGAAGTCAGGTTTCACTACGCGATCATCCTGCTCAACGGAGCCAAATGAACGAACTGCGCCGCCGCCGCCGCCGCCGCGCCGCGTGATGCCGTTTGCAAGTTACGTTGCACACTGGGACTCACCTCGATGAAGAAGATTCAGCCAATGTGGATGTGGAAAGGAGCGTGTGTTCTGAAAGAGAGTGGTTGCAAGATGCAAAGTTGCGAATGCTGTGAGTGAAGAGTGTGTGTTGTGAAGAGAAACGAAGGTGGGTTGGGGAGTGTTAGAAGCGGTGAATTGACGTTCAGAATCGGGGGTCCGCTCCGCTCGCCACCCAACAATTCGGAGATGCAGCCCGCAGAGTGGGGTGACGCGAAGTAGGAAGGAGTGGTCACGGCGAGGTCGGCGTCGCCAATGCTCTTTCTTTTGCGGCAACATTTGCGCCCTGCACCTACAGTCGAGTTCGGTGATGCCGACAGGGGACACGTAAGGATACTTGGGGTCGTTGTCCCCTATACATACCGGGTACTTGTATCGCGTCACCCACAGTGAACGTTGCTGACAACGAAGCGCCAGATGACCGGACCTCACTCACCTCCACGCTCACGCCGTGGAGGGACGCAATATGACCAAATGGTTGCAACTCATCCGGAATGGCCACCACCCGCCTTCATTGAGCAAACTGAGCTCTTGCAACGGCGACGGCAACAGTGAGGACATCGATTTCTGCTCGCGTGACGTGAAATGAGATCTTTGGGGGCTCCCATATGGACTCGGAGCGCGTCCTCCGCGACTTCGACGGCCGATCGTCTCCAATCCTTGGGAGCACATCAGCCCACCAATTCATGCTCCAGCGCCCGATCAGCCATGTCAGATCAAGGAGCGCGAAGACACCGGATTCTCTCTTACATCGACCGAGGTTCACCAGGAGCCGCTTTCTTACTTCCGGGCCTCCTGATCATTTCTCCCATCTTCTCGCACTTTACATTCAGACACCTGATAGGACGTGTGATGTGGCTGGTCACGATCTCGGTCGCGCCTTCCTTGCCTTGAATGGATGTTCTCGAGCAAGCGTCGTGGAAAGAGGGAGTCGGATACGGGATCGCCGTCGGCCCGTTCCGGCGCAGGAATTCGTCGGGTCCCAGAAAGCCCTACCTAGGTATGCAACAATTATGTTGCGCGTCCCACACGAGAAAGTCGTTCGGCAATCTTCGCAGTGCTGCTCATACCATAACACATCTTGGATCTTCTCTTTCGAATCTATACCGCTCCAATCCCACCATGGCGACGTAAGTGGACACCTGACTCCCGAAGGAAAGTGGTGCTGCCCACGCTCTCCATCATCTCAGCCCGTGTTGATGAGAGACGTAGCAACATCACATGGCACGCAGGCCTCACCCGCGACGAGCGCAGCCAGCTTCGCAAGCAGAAGGGCTGCACGGTCTGGTTCACGGGTCTGTCGGCGTCGGGCAAGTCGACCATTGCGATTGCGCTTGAGCAACATCTGCTGCAAAAGGGCCTGGCCTGCTACCGGTTGGACGGGGACAATGTTCGCTTCGGTCTGAACAAGGACCTTGGCTTCTCGCCCAAGGACAGAGAGGAGAACATCCGGCGGATCGCCGAGGTATGTCGATAGTGATTGTTACCGACGCCCTGCTGCACCCAACTCAGTCTTCCACCCCCAGGTCGCCAAGCTCTTCGCCGACTCGACCACCATCGCCCTCACCTCCTTCATCTCCCCCTACAAAGCCGACCGGCACCTCGCGCGCCAGCTGCACGGCGAGACCAAGAACACCGAATCGCCGCTGCCGTTCGTCGAGGTCTTCATCGACATCCCGGTGGAGGAGGCGGAGAAGCGCGACCCCAAGGGTCTGTACAAGAAGGCCCGGGCCGGCGAGATCAAGGAGTTCACCGGCATCAGCGCGCCGTACGAGGCGCCGGAGAACGCGGAGGTCCACATCCACTCGGAGAAGACGAGCGTGGAGGAGGCGGTGGTGATCATCACCAAATACCTGGAGGAGAAGGGGCTCCTGCAGAGCGGCTCGTGAGTGTGGTGCGTACCGCGCTAGAGCATGTACATGTCAACGAAGACATATCATCCGTCGGATCACGATGATATACTGACAATGATTGAGGTCGGACAACGTGATTGAAGACATTTCGAAGGTTTATAAACCCTGAGTGGCGTCCAATCAGAACGTAGGATGCTGGGGGTGCACGGGCCATGTAAGTCTCTCTCTCAATAGCCCGCTCCTACCTATTGTCGACACAATACGAAGACTGCACACCTGCACACCTGCACCCCCTCCGCACCTTCTTGCGCCCCCCGACATTTATTAAGGCTATTGAGCATCGAAAGAGGTATAAGTATCGTAATCTCCTCCCACTTCTCTCCTTTCCTTCCACTTCAACGTCAATACATTCTCTTCCTTACTACATAGGTATTCCCCAACTCATCAATACAGACCTGCTCGTCACACGTGACACACACCCCGAAACCCCATCCCACAATGAACGTCCGCCACTTCTGCAACAAGATCAACGCCGAGCGCGCCCGCCAGCAGACGACTCAACAGCCCGCCGTCCCGGACACCGCTCCCCCACCACCGTACTCGGGCCCCACCGAGGACAATGG
>Ga0268244_10000909_pt1 | contig 10979 bp, 12 predicted proteins | sample AgamicMgSfe_FD_200258 | JGI IMG/M metagenome (GOLD analysis project Ga0268244, IMG submission 200258) | Agave microbial communities from Guanajuato, Mexico - Mg.Sf.e (v2) (version 2) | ecosystem: Host-associated > Plants > Phyllosphere > Phylloplane/Leaf | place: Guanajuato, Mexico | collected... | reverse complement strand
TGACCGGACGGAGACTCGATCCTCGCTGTCCTCTTCAATGGCGGGCGGGAGCGGCCAGTGAGGAGGGTAATCTGATGTCGAGCTCGAACTGTTGGTGGAGATGCTGCTGTGGGCCGAATGCAGGTTCGGACTGGGCAATCGATATGAGATGTCTCCGGAGAGGTTGTCGTGATGTGTGGGACGAGTAGCGCTCGTCGACGGACGCGATAGTGTCATCTTCATGTTGCCGATCGTCAAGCGGCGTTAGGCAAGTCGTGTTTCGTGCCCTGACGCGCAAGATTCGCAACCGCAGCTCGAGCGATTATTCCGCAAACGATGCCGCCCGTTGAACTCACTCGATCGAGCAACGGTAGGTCAGATCAAGTAAGAGCTGGCGGCGCATATGTGATGTTAGTCAAAGGAGAGAGGGATAGGGACGTCTGATAGCTTGAGGGAATGGAAGGACTTGCGACTAGAAGAAGAAGACGGGACTGTACAAGCACTAATCCTTGAATGCCGATCGGCTCGTACCTCGAAGCCTAAAGACCCGCAAAAGGCAAAGTCAGCCTTCCGGTTTCGTCTCCGACAGCTCGTGGCTTCGTGGGCCGTCTCCCGCCCCCTAAATCAGGGACAAGTCGCAGTTGATCGGCAGTGTTGGTCGTCGGCTCACGGGCTGGCGGACGATCAGGTGCACACTACCGTCCCCATGGGCGAGCACCGCCTGGAGAGCCAGGATATATCGGGTCCCAGCGAGCATGCGCTGCTTGAGTGCTTGAGATGAGCGCCAAAAGGTTGACGACCAGGTCGAGCGCCGTTGTGAAGAGGGGGATCCTCAGAAGCGACATGGCCCGTGGTACATGATCCACAGTGCCACACTGTCCACACTCCACAGCAGGAGAGATGCCACTAGATTCGGACGTGTGCTCGGGTGGCGTGAAAGCTACCCTTCCGAGCGTGATCGAGACTGGACATGCACGTAGGGTCCGGTAGGGGGGAAGCAGTGGAGAGGTCGGCAGATGCGGGTGTTGAGAATGTACGTATATTCTTCTCGAGGGTGAACGCGCATGATGAGGTTCCTGTCTGAATCCCTACTGCATGGCAGTGCATGCTCCCCCTGCGACACCTGCGTGGGCACGAGAACCGTTTCTTCGACCGCATGCAGCGGATGGGGCGCCGGGTGACAGGACGAGGCCACGGCAGCTGCACGGCGGGATCAGGATGCGGGAATGAACATGTCCGCGAGGTGGATTGTACAAGAGACTGGAGCCAGGGACTCAGGGCTCGGCTCTCAGAGGTTCTCAGGAGGAGCTTTTGGAGGCCCGTGATCGTGTGAAGTCTCATCACACACGGTCCATGTGTTGAGCGGGTGGGTGAAACCTTCAACTTTGTTCCCATTACCGCCCTCCTGCCAGTACCTCACCTATTCATGTCATCGGCACAGCGCACACGAGACCCGATACCCCTGACTCTACACAGTGGTCGAGGCATGGTCCAACTCCGACGCTTGACTGTGCGATGTGCATTTGAGAAGCGCGAGCGCCTGTGCGCGACCATCATCGCGCCGCAAAAGTACCGCATGAGTGATCGCAAGCCACTAGAGGTTCGATAGGGGGTAATAATAAAATACATGTGTCGTTCGCCAGTTCCTCACGTCACGTCCACAAGACTGCCAGCATCAAGCAACAATTCACGCGACCATGAACCAAGACGCCTTATCGCATCGCACTGCACTGCTGTAGCGCAGAGGCTGAGACGGCGAGCTGGACAGAAGAGTGGCTGAACGCCTGCCCGCCACAGTAGTGTCACAGACCGTCCGGTTCCGACGACTGAGGAAAGATTTCACCACTCATATCAATATGAACTTGTCGAGGTGATCAGAAGCCTGACGATGCACCGTTCATGGTTCGTAGAGTAAATTCGCCTCTCATATAATGACGACCGGGCGGTCTTTGCTCGCCACTGCTGTGGTGTTTGCCCGCTACGGTAGGGCACCTACTCATACAGCCATGACGGCTCCTGAAACCCGTCCTCCACGTTGTGTCATGTGGTACACGAGCTCCGCGTATGCGCAGCCATGGCCCAGATGGTATCGCCACGGTGTTTAGCTGTGGTGCGCTGTCCGCTTCGTGTTGGCCTGGTCATGTGTTCTGTGCAATTCGGCTCCATGCTGTGCTGTAGTCCTGCTTGCTGTACGCAACCCGAGGCGAGGCACGTCGAAGTCTGCCCGTGAATGGTTTCACCTATAGTGAAATCTCTAGAATTGAAAACCATCCAAAAGCGTGCCATTATGGGCGCCGTTTGCATCATGGCTGTCAAGTCCTGCGCCACCGACCCAATCAACACATATGCGCATGCGCTGAACGATGCTTCTAGACGTGTACCCCCTGAACGCTCAGGCCTGCTTCTGCGCGGTGGCTTTTGGGACTACGTCCACATGCTCAACCCGATCCCCATTCCCGTAGTATTCATCCTGCTGCTGTCTCCTCTCCTCACTCAGCTGTGCCACGCCGTCCTTGCCCTCGCCACCTTGCTGTTTTTGACCTGCCCAGAATGCATCCCGCTCCTTGAGCAGCTCCGCCGCCCAGGCCTGCACTTCTGGCAGCGAGATCCGGCCCGCCACCCAGCTGAACTCGCTCAGGTCGATGCGTCCCTGATGGCTACGCTCATACTCCATCATCTGCAGCAGCAGCTCCATCTTATCGACGTCGTGCACGAAGTGCGATTCGGGTGTGCGCGAGTCCTCATACTCCTGCCAGACCTCTCTCATCTGCCGGCCAGCCGCGCCGTCGTGTACGTTGCCCAGAAGCGACGTGCAGAGATAGTCCATCGTCTCCGCCTCGCGCCTGTTCTTCTCCGACTTCGTCACGCCGTCCACGGGCGTGATGTCACCCACCAAGCTCTCGGCCATGTCGTGCACGAGCGCCATGCGCGTGCATCGTGCCAGGTCGAGCCGAGAAGCAAGGGCGGGTGGACAGAGCATGGTGATGATGGACATGCGGTACATGTGGTCGGAGATGGACTCGCCGTGGTTGATGCCGAAGCGCCGCCATCCTTCCCGCTTAGTGGTTTTGAGACGCTCCAGGAGATGGAAGAAGGGGAGAGGCGAGGATGAGTTGGTTTCGGGTTGGCTATCGAGAGTGGAGAGGACTGTGGGTGGGTGTCAGTCGAATGTAGTCGTATATGGAGGGCTATGGTTACATGGTAGGCTCACGAGGCGCTACGTGCTCGGTGGTTCGTCATCTTCACATACCAGTTGAGGGATGCCAGTCGTCATTCGCTTGGGACGGGGTGAGAACGCCTGACTTGATGCCTGCGGAAATGTTGGGTTAGCGGGCAATGTAGAGTAACAAGTGGATGATGGTGGTGTACTTGGTGGTGCATTGGTCTGCGCCGCTTCTTCCATTCCATTTGACGCCACCATCTTCGCAGTTCACTGGGTTTGAATGCGCTTCTTGAAGTTCTTCGATGCCAGAATCGGGGCGATGGGCAAGCTTTTAACCACTCCAGGGCAGTGGCAGCAGTGACGGCGGGTTGTGTGCGCGGGGTCAGCAACTCTTGGTGTGAGGCGACCCGCGAAGGCAAACAGATGGTATCCGTAACGAAGTCGGGTTTTCAATACATGTAGAGCATTGAGGTATTCGTGTTGATTGTGGTTCACCGGACCCTGTCGATCCCATTCGGCTGTTCGTTGTTTGAAGCACGTGAGAAACCACTGTACCTTATGTTTACCTGCATTTCCACTTCCCAAATTCCCAACGGATGAGGAATGCCAACGCCAATGCAGGATGGAGTTTGATTCCGTCAAGAAGGCTGACTGCCGTCGGTACCTTGGAATGATATAGGGGTGAGGCATGGACCGACCGACGTCGGCAGGGAGTTCCGCAGCAATCGGAACGATTGACAAACGGACCGCGTCGAATAGACCCATCCTCAATCCCTCAACACCGACCGTCATCTCGTTGTTTGTCACGAACCTCCGTTTGCTAGATCTTGACCTACTGCCCGACTGGCCCAGCATCATCGTCTCGAGCTTCGGCAATCATGACGCCCGCACTCGCATTCGATGCGCCGAGTTCGCCCTCTTCCAGCTGGTCAGACTGTACGATCCGGCGACGACCGCGGAGAAGCTGCGGCCATTCTTCCCACCGCTGGAACCCTTACAGAGCATCAACCTCCGTGCGGCACTGTATAGATGTCTCAATGATTTGAAGAAGAGCGGCGTGTTGGGCAAGGAAACGGTGCTGAGGAAGACGATGTTGGACGAGTGTCAGGGTGAGAAGTTCTGGGAGCTGTGCTTGGGCTTCTCGGCTATCGTGTTGCGAAGGGTGGTTTTGGCGAAGAAGCGTAGGCATGGGAGACCGGTTGCTGAGGGGCTTGGTGCGGCGCAGACGGTCGGCAGAGCGCAAAAGGAATGCATGCCGCCGCTTGCTGTTGCGCATAGGGCTGCCCTAACAAAGGTGTTGCGGGAGAAGCAGAAGAACGGTGAGACGTATGCGAGGCTGTATGATGTGCTTGTTCAGAAGGAGGCGGAGCTGGTCCAGAGGAAGGTCAAGACGACGGAGGCGATCGCATCGACCCCTGGTCAGGCACAGATAGACCGACTGCACAGTGTCGAGCAAAGTGTGATGAAAATTTGGGTGGGCAGCAAGGAGCTCCGTGACTCGCTTGTCAGTGGCGATGGGTGTGGCGCTGGAGATGCTATGCTCACGAAGTCCTTTGACGTGTTTTGGGAAGGTCATACTGGCGCTGAAGGTAAGGAGAGTACGGCAGACACAGGCCTGATGGAGTCATTGGAACGAGCCGCACATGAGCAAACCCGCCGACTACGCCGGTGGCAAAGCTTGCACGAGAAGATGCTCGCTTCCAAAGGCTCGTCTGTCTCCCTGGCGCAGAAGACCGACGATTCCAACAAGATCGGGATGAAGATGGACCGGCATCAAGACCTAAACATGCGCAACGCAGACGCTCATGGCGCTCAACAGCAATCACGACAGGTAAGCGTCGTTTCTGTGGCTAGGTACGATGAGATCCTCAGCGCAATGCGAGACGAGCTTCGCCAGAACCGCAGAGCCACCGCACCACCGTCACCGGCTGTCGTTGCTCACACAACACGGCAAGTAAGCAAAGGGAGTGTTCATCTGAACACCACTGCTGGCGCATTGGACCCTCACCAACGTTCATCATCGTCACAAGATGCCGCCCCTGTCCGTCCATCGGCGGGCTACCGCGTCTCCTCCCGCTCACGCTCGTATCACCAAGCGAAAGTGGTGTCGCAGAGGCAGCCGATCCCGCTCAAGGCGGAGATGTTCTCACCGCTGAAAAGCAACCACAATAACGCGTCGACGGTATCTGCCAGTTCAAGCTTGGCAAGCCCGGTCGAGATGGATGAGATGGAAGGGAACCCATCGCCATGTGGTGGGAAGGTTTCAGATGAAGTGGAGTGTGAAGGCAAGATGGATGGTGGTATCGGCGGGTCTGGTCCTTTGCGTACTACTTTGGCGAATGAGGGCGACAAGCACGGTCGTCGCAACGAGCCATCACGCTATACTTCGCACAGCATTAACCCCAACAATTGGAATGATGCTTCAGGTTCCGGTCCACGACCGGATTTCCCCGCTGCCATAAGTCCACAGTCCGAGCAGGGTTCCGTCCAGCCGTCGCTGGCTGAGCGAGCGCGCATGTCCATGGCTCTCCGAGGTTTGGAAGACATCCCCACTGTCCTCCATGATCCACTTTCAACCGAACCCGCCCTTCCGACAGCCCAGTATATACCCTCGGAGCCTCACCTCCTCGATCGCAGGACCTCCCTACTCGACCGCACCCGCCACTCCATCTCCATGGCTCCTCCACCACCTTCCGCTGTCACAGGGAAGCCCAGGCCCTCCGGGCATGCCCGATCGCGAACCTCCGTCTACCCAACCAACCAATTCGATACGCCGAGGAAAGTTGATCCAGGCAGGAGGTCCTCGATCGATCAAGGGGCGATCGTCGGGAGGAGAGATATCACGCCCCGTGAGCATCTGTTCTCGCCTGACGCCGGGTATGATTCGGTGTTCAAGGCGAGGCCGAAGATTGCGTATAGCCCTGTCCTGAGCCCATTGTTGCCAGACGACGACGAGGGTGTGGAGGTGGATGTAGGCCTCGAGGAGTTGAGGGGGAAGAGTCCTTTGGCGGCTAAGGTTGGGGAGGGGAGGTAGTGTGTGTCGATGTGTGTGGGTGGCTCGTTCGGTGACGTTTGTTGGGTGAAGAGAATTGATGGGGATTTTGTTCTCGATGGTGAAAAATCGCCGACAGATGATTACTACCTACTGCCTATGCTCGCCTTCTTGTCCGAGCTTCTGGAAGCGGTGGTGTGACATCCATACATACGATTCGACATTGGTCCTGCTCGTACGAGGCACAACAGCACCGGATCTTGCGTCTGATCGCAACCGATCCAAACGGGCAACACCTGCAATCTTACCCCAACCCTCACCCTTCAGTACAAGATGGGTCACGTGCGGTCTCGGGATGAAGAACGTAATCAATGTCGACGACTTTCAGCTACCATACTATCTCTAGGGAGGCCAAATGAGTAGTATCGCATGTCCATGTCTTCTTCTTGGGTTCTCAAAGTGTTGAAAGTCCGGTTGCATAGCTCACAACACCATGTGAGCCAGATTCGACTATCTCATACCAGCAACATCACCCGTTCTTTCTCGAACCCCTCGAACGTTCTACACGCACAATTATACATTTGATTGCTGCAGGTTGTCATAAGATCACGTGTCATCAACATTCGGAAGTTTGCATGCAATAGGACAAGGATCGCTGGGAAGTGGTCGACATCATCGCCTTCGACACTGCCCACTCTCAAGAAACACCATAGCAAAAACGAGGATGTTACTTCAGTGTGCGCAAAGCGTAAGATCAGTGCATCCGTACCTACTATTCCATACCTAGGTAGTGAGTGGAAAATTGCGTGTCAGACAGCCCAGTGGCTTGTGCTAGACTGATCTATCTGCTTATTACTAGGACAATTTCCTGCAAGCAACAGTGGAACGAAATCGTTGCTGTCAACCATGGTAGGGAGGGAGCAGCACAAGGTGTACCGTGTGTACATGTATGGTGTGAATGATTAGAAAGAGAGTGGGCTAGCACCTGGGTGAACAAAGAAACGCGCGGTTGAAGGGACGCTGTGTATCGAAGCTGTCCAGCAAATCTGGTGGCTGCAGCATCCAATAGTACAATTTCCCGTCTCTACTGCTCTGTTTACAGTCCCGGGTAACAATCCTCTACAGACCTGTTCGATGGACCGTCGTGAGAGTGGGAGCCTCGACGGTGAGTGCAGAGACTTCCGTTGATCAACGACTTCGAATCAATGAAGTCAGAGAGAGGTAACGGATAATCGTCCAAGAGTGTGTATGAGAAAGAAGTAGGAGGTAACAAGTACTCCCGAACGGAACAAGGAGAGGAATTATCGCCTGGCCTCGGCCCTCGATGATCAGATCCACCATTGCAGTAGCCGCTTTCGGGGATTTTGCGATGCGCCCGAAATCCTCCTAGCCGGCGTGATAGATCGGTCTAGTATGTAGCTGTCGTCGCCTGTCGATGCTCGCGGTCAGGGGTGGGAACGCAGACGGACCGCATATGGTTATTCTAGCGAAAGGCTCATCCCCCTTTTTTACCGGCGTAGAGTGGTGGAAGGCGTCGTTAATCTTCTGGCCCTTTTTGCCGTTCCTGACTAGGTACGAGAAGCGCTTCCCTTCTTCGGCTGGCCGCTGCTTCATGTAAACATACCTAAGTACAGTACGTGCATGTGTAAAGATAGGTATGAACATGCCAGTATTCCGCAGCTGAGAACGTGGGCAGAGCAGTCAAGGGGGTGAAAGAATGCCCGGCGGTACAATGAGACCTAGGTAGGAAAGGATGTGATAATCAAATACATAAACAGACAAACCTGTTTTGCGCGTGGCGGTCGGGATGGGGAGGAATATTGGTAGGAGCCTAGGAGGGATGTTTACGAGGTGCAGGTACCTGTATGGAATATAGTACACGCCCGTAAAATTGAATTGATGATGAACGGCCTTGGCTGGGCCCAAGCGTCGCCCGGCTTGAAGTCCAGTCTGTCAGCTCGCTCCGCTCCGTCGCATTCATCACACCGTCCGTCTCACCCCCCCCCGCGACCATCAACACCACACCGGCGGCCCTTCGCCTCTCGACAAGGCAGTACTGCTGGACAAGTTGGGCTCAGTACTTCGCATCCTTGACCACCACCACCACCACCACCTCGCCTCGCCATCCCGCACGCCTGCGCACTTCCACCGCCCCGTCGACCCCTTTCTCTGCCCGACCGGTCCCACCTAACCACACCCACACTCGCTTGAACTTCTCCTCACGCTTCAACGACCTTGCAATCTACGGCCTTGTAATACCAGTGTTGTTTCGGAGTCATCTCTTGTCGAGGAAAGTGTCTACAACGGCGCCCACCTCTCGGACTCGCCCAGCTAGAAACGCGTCCATTGTACGGAAACGCCAAGACCGATCGATCATACCTGCGCCGCGTTCCGTCCGATCAAAGAGATACTCGCTTCATTCATCGGCTGGCTGGCGGTCCTGTTTGATTGGCAATCGAGAGCAACAAAGGAATAACTCTTTGTCCGCCACGCGTCTTCGCTCGGGCGTCACCGAGGCCTCGAAGAGCATTTCCATCTTCGCCCGGGCTCGACTGCCTACACTCCCTTGCTCCGTCGCATCTTTTCGCTCCTCAGGCTATCGCCGATCCAACTATCGACACTCGTTTCTGACAACATTGCAAAAGCCTGGCAAGGATGACCTAGGTCCGACGCGAGCGTCGCTCTCATTACACGCACAACTCAAGACTCGTCCAGCAGTCGTTTCTTCTGGACCTTGTAGTCCACCACACTCGTTTGACACGCTCCTAACGGTGAGACGACCCGCGCCGAGACGCACCGAGCTGTCACTGACATCCCACGGACCAGGAGCCCTCAGCCTTCCACGCAAAATAGATTGCCCATATTACTAATTCCTTTGCATCATGCGAACAACAACAGCAGCATGGACCGCCGCATTGGCGATCATGTCCGCGAGAGGACCCTTTACCACTGCGGAGGCCGCGCCCGCTCGGAGGCAACAGGAGCCGGAACGGCCGAAGTACTACTTGCCCCGACAGATGAAGAGAGGAAATTACAACAGCTCAAGCTCCGCGGTGGTCACAACCATTCCGAGCTCAAGCAGTCAGGATAGCAGTTCATCCCCACCGCCTTCCTCATCGTCAGCACCGCCTTCCGCATCATCGGCACCGCAAGCACTGCCATATTTCACGCCGATAAACCCGATATCCCTGCTCGATAACCTGTTGTCGGAAGGGCTTCTACCAGAGACTGCGAACACGGTAGTTACGACGCCATTGACCTGGACGAGCAACGACGCGACCTGGGCGGATACGGCGACCTATACAATCACGTATACCGAGACGACATCACCGTCAAGCACGTCAAGCTTGCTGCCTTTGACGACATCGTCGAGCGTTCCAGTGACCACGACAACCCTTTCAGGTGCACAGAGTTCCTCGAGTACAGCTGCCGTTACCACGTCCTCGTCATCTTCGAGTGATGCAGCCTCGAGCTCTTCGAGCAGCAATGGAAGCCCATCAAGTGTACCTTCGCCTGCCGCGTACACGTCACTCTCGAGCAACATTGCACCCAATAGCTCCTCTGAGGCAAGCCCCGTGATCCAGTCGACGACTTCCTCGAGCCCTGCCATAACGTCCTCATCCGCCGACACGCAGTCCAGCACTGCAAGCTCGTCCCAGAACTCTCCATCAAGCTTCAGTATCACGCCAAACAGCACCTCTGCGACGCCAGCTCCATATTCACCTTCGAGTGCAGCGCCGGTGACCACCTCGTCCCTGCAGACTACAAGCAGCCAGGCCTCGTCATCGACATCATCTTCCAGCGCAGCAGCGGCTTCGACCACGGGTGTTGTGGCGTCTTCCAGAAGTGCGCCCTCGTCAAGCGTGATCTCATCGACGGGCTACCACAGCCAACCTGGCATTTACCGACCAGCGCAGCCGACGCATAACAGCACTGCCGGTGAGGTCACTTCGAGCTCAAGTGCTGAGGTTGCCCCGGTTTCCATGTTACACTCATCTTCCGTGATGCAATCGAGCTTCTTGGCAGGATCCACAGGTGGAATACCGTCTAGCATTGTGCTTCCAAGCTATGGCGCCAGCTCTCGCACATCGAGCTCCATTGTTGGCACTACGAGCAGCCCATCAGCCGTGGCCTCAACTGGCAGCGTGCCTTCCTCCGTCGTGTCTCCAATGTACGCTTCATCCAGTTCAAGCACGTCCGGCTTTGCTGTTTCGAGCACTTCGCCGTTCGTTGCATCTACCGGCGGTATCACGTCTTCGCTTGTTTCCTCTACTTTCGCCTCGACAAACACCAGTGTGGCCAGCTCGACGAGTGGTCTTTCGAGCAGCTCTGTGTCCGTGGCATCAACGGGTGGCGTCCCATCATCGGTTTTGCAGCCGACATACAGTTCCCCCTCGCGTGTCGACAGCTACGCGGCGAGCTCGACCAGCAGCTCTGCGTTCGTGCTCTCGACCGGTGGCACTCCGTCAACGATTGTCTCTCCTACGTTCAGCTCCGGCATCTCGAGCACGGCGCAATCGGCAGTCCTTTCGTCGACTGCTACTCAGACTGTGGCTTCTACTGGCGGCATCCCGTCCTCGGTCGTGCTTCCCACCCACAAATCCACGAGTTCGAGCGAGGCGGTTTCGTCGAGCAGTCCGGCGGTCGTTGCTTCAACTGGAGGCATTCCGTCGTCGGTGTTGCTTCCGACGTACAGCTCAAGCAGCTCAGGCTTGAGCTCCAGTGCCGTCAGCAGTTCGTTCTCGAGCTCCCGGACTGCCGCGTCCACCGGCGGCCTACCGTCGAGCATTGTGCTGCCGACCTACAGATCGGGTAGCTCAGTGGCAAGCGTGGCTAGTGTGGTCA
>Ga0268244_10000908_pt1 | contig 10985 bp, 20 predicted proteins | sample AgamicMgSfe_FD_200258 | JGI IMG/M metagenome (GOLD analysis project Ga0268244, IMG submission 200258) | Agave microbial communities from Guanajuato, Mexico - Mg.Sf.e (v2) (version 2) | ecosystem: Host-associated > Plants > Phyllosphere > Phylloplane/Leaf | place: Guanajuato, Mexico | collected... | reverse complement strand
CCTCAAAGCATCCGATCACCTCCACGACGGCAAATCCCACCTCTTACTCGCCGCGACGGGCTCCGTCGCCACGATCAAACTCCCCAACATCCTGCACGCCCTCTCCCACCACCCCCACCTCTCCATCCGGGTCCTGCTCTCCGACTCCGCCGCCAACTTCCTGCAGTGCCAATCGTCCGAGCAGCCCTCGCTGGCGGAGCTCGCCCGGATCCCCAACGTCGACGCCATCTACCTCGACGCGGACGAGTGGCGCAAACCCTGGGTCCGCGGCGACGGCATCCTGCACATCGAGCTCCGCCGCTGGGCGGATCTAATGGTCATCGCGCCCTTGTCGGCGAACAGCCTGGCCAAACTCGCCCTGGGTCTGTCCGATAATCTGATCACTTCCGTCGTCCGGGCGTGGGACACGACGGGGGCGATTGACGTCGCGCGACCCGGGGTGTCGTTTCCGTACGAGGGCCGGAAAGGGATTATTGTCGCGCCGGCGATGAATACCGCTATGTGGCATCATCCCGTCACGGCGGAGCATCTGCGGCGAGTGGCGGAGGACTGGGCGGTTGAGAGGGGAGGTTGGTTCGAGGTGTTGCGGCCGGTTGAGAAGGAACTCGCGTGTGGCGATACGGGATCGGGAGCGATGCATGACTGGACGCGGATTGCGATGACGATTGAGAGCAGACTGAATCTGTCGCGTGCAAAAATTGACATGTGAATTTGACAGCGCTATGGAAAGACAAGCCTCGTGAACATCGACACAATCGTCCAATGAGTGTAAAGCATGTGGGGTATCATTCGCATACTGAGCAATGGTAGCAACCCCCGATCTCCAACGCCATCCTGTCGGCCGTTTCAGCGAAAATACGGGAACCGGACGGTTTCATTCCACACGTGAGATCTTCCAGCAACATCACGAGGCCGCCCTCCACCGCAACGCCTCGTTCTCGCCACTCCGGCTCGGGTGCATCGCATCCTCCGGTCTGCGCACCAGGTGCGCGAATTGCGGGTTGACGCCCATCGGAGCCGAGATCTCCATCGACGGCTCCTGCACGTTGATTGGCAGTGGCGGCCCGACGCTTTGGCGGTTGCGACCGATGAGGCCGAAGACCTTCTTCTTGGTGCAAGCGGTCGCGCGGGAGTATCTGCTGGTCGGCGAGATGGGCTCTTTGATGGGAGAGCTGCTTGTTGAGGTAGAATGGTAAGAGGGCAGGATGGAATGGCGGCGCTCCTTGGTATGGATGCGGAGTGGGCTGCTGGTTTTGGTTGCCCCGAATGGACTCGAGATGTATGTTTGTGCGAGCTGAGGGGCGGACGGCGTGTCGTTGCTGGGTTTGGGCGTTTTGTGGATGGCGACTGCGCCGTGTGCCCGTACTTGGCGCGCCGTGATGCCTTGCTTGCGGTCGCGGAAGACGTAGCTCTGTCAAGGATGTTAGTACTTTGATCGATTGCAGGACCACTCTACTTACAGCAATCAGGTTGATCCAACCGAGGATGAAGATGATGATGCCCGAGGCAATCACGATGCGCCAGAAGGGCAAGCCCAGAGATTCCTGGCTGGTCGCTGGCTTATTCAGGTTGCCGAGCATGTTGATGCCAAGCACGATCATGGACACCGCAAGCGTGACGAAGCCGTGCAGAGGACTAAGCAGCGGCCAGTTGCGAGCGAAGTATGACCGGAACAAGGACAGCTCGGAGACCAGGAGGAACACTGGACTACGTTAGACGGTCTCTGCGGGAGGACACTGGGTGTAGTGTACTCACTGCCTGTGACGGCCGTCAAGACGTGGCTGACCGCGTCGAAGAAGAAGAACTTTGATGCCACGGACGTCTTAACCAACATCAACACGCTGGCCGTGACCACAGCCAACAGACCGATGATGTTCATCACACGGATGCAGTTGAGAACGATATAGCCTGGACCGGCCAAGGATTTCGACGAGAGCGTCATCTTCTTGCTCTTCTGGTCTGTCTGCTTCCGGTTCGATGGGAAGTAGGAGGTGAAGCGGTCAAGATGTTCGGCTTGGAGTGGCAGATAGATCAGCCTGCAGCTAGTTAGTCTTAAGCTCGAGCCGCGTTGACTGACGTGGCTCACTTCTGAGTCGGCCAGAGTCGCAAGAACATGGGTTGCTGGGCGTCTGATGATGCGGGTACTGTCCGGCAGTTTCGATGTTGGTGAATGAGAGAAAGCGCTTGAGGTAGCGACGTGGACGAGTGATCAACAGCTCGCAGAACCAGAGCGTGCAAGTAACGAAAGGAAAGATGAAAGAAAAGAAGGAGGATGCCTGGCCTGAAAAGGCAAGGAAATGTTGCTGGAAAAAGAGACAATAGCACAAACACTTGACAATAGCGAAAGCACAAATACAAGAATGAGGAGAGTTCACATGCGTAGATAATAGAGTCTGACCTTGCACGCGCCGACGCCTTGCTATTGTTATTGCCGCGTCTATTTTTCGCGTTTCTCCACATGCGCGTGAGGTTTGAAACGCAACGTACAGCAAACGCCTTCAGACCAGAGCAAAAGGCAGTAGGAATGTCTGAAGCGAGCGACGGACGTGGCTTCTGCTTGCATTCGAAGTCTCCTCTTCGTTGGCTGTAGATGATCGTCTACGCGGTGCAAAACACGCTGTGCGCGTTGAGACTCAAGCGTTTATAGTGAAGCGATTGGCGATCGCTGCTCTTTCGCATTGTGAAGCGCGAGTGTTGACGCCTGTGGTGTTTCAGATTGCCTCCTTTGGAGAGTTTGCCACACCATTCAAAGGTTCGCTGATCGGGTTAATGAGTGATACCGGACCTCACCTGGAGCCTTGAAGATGCCTGATGGTCATGATACTTTTCCGCAAAGCCATCTGGGAAGCAAGAAGTGTGAATACCGTACCTAGGTAGTATCGTACTGGATTCATGTCGAGAGGAAAACGAATTCCCCAACACTCGTTGAGCGCGCCCACGTGTCCCGATTCGGCGCTAGGGTGGTTCTGGACCGCTGCGCAACGACTGCCAAATATATCCGCCCTTTTCCTCATCTTCCACCTTTCTGCTGACTACATCCCACCACCACAACGGCATCGCATACATGATCTTCCGGTGACACGCACCACATCGCCACCTCATCGTGCAAAGACCAGCGCCCCATCGGACAAAGTAATCATCGCCACCGCCCGACATGGCTCGCGGAAACCAGAGAGACAAGGCGCGTGAAAAGAACCAGGCCAAGCTGGCCGGTACTGTGAGTCCCTCTCTCTCGCCACCTTTCCCGTCCTTTTCCCCATCGTGCTGACGCTCCGCTCCCGCTCAGAAACACAAGACCACTATGACCGGCACCGAGCAGCAGAAGAACAAGGAGAACGTCGCGGCCATCATGCGCGCCAAGCAAATCGCTGGTAAGTATGAGTTCGGCCGTTGGGGCCACGGATCTCTGGGCTTTGGATGATGGCTGACATGTGTGTGTGTACTACAGCGGAGACGAAGAAGGCCGAGCAAGGACAGAAATGAGCTCTCGTTCTCTGGTTGGGGTTCATAATGAGGTTTTAGTACGATGAGCTGGTAGAGTGAATTGGGTTTACTGGGTATAGAAAGCAGTGATTTCCGTTCAAAGATGCGTGAGAAGAGCATTTGCAGCGCACCCCTTTCCTGCATGCATCCACTTTGCTACCTTATTTGGTCGTTGAGATTACACCTCTAGAGTTCTTCTTGCTTATCGAAAAGAATTCTCCTAGCCATATCTGACTGCGCTGTGCATTTCATTCTCGAGACGCAACGGACGATACGACCAACGGCTCCTAAGCTAAATTCCTCTCGAACTCGGTTGTCCTCTGGAATGTTGCAGATCATATGGGCGCTTCTACTCTGGCGCAAAGGAAAGCAGTAGATCACCAAGTATCGTAAGATGCTACGGATCACACCTCCATACGCCCCTTGTGTGTGTCTGCATCGACGCACGTTGCTGGGTTTCGGCAACCTTGGTCAGGGGTAATAACAGCGTCGAGTGCACGATACGTATCCGCTCAGGAGGGACATCCGGTAAGTGAATGGCTGTTCTGTCTGGAGCGGACGTTGTTCAGCCATGCTATCGTCATTCGATCACACCTCCACCAAGTGCCATCGCGCTTCTCTAAAGTCGTGATGCTTCGTTCAGTGCTATGCCGCCGTCGGCCAACGCCACGCCATGCAACATAGTCTCATCGACGGCCTTCTCCGCGTAACGCCCACTACCACCCACATAGCCTTCTACTTCACGATCAGAGCCGCACTGGGCACCAATCCCGCCTCCTTCAACGTCAAACCAAAATCACTCTTGTCGTACACCTTCTTGGGGAAATTCTGCGTGAAACTCATCGCCTGCGTTCCGTTCTCGTCCTCCAACGCGTGTGCCACTTCGAACAGCGTCGTCTCCGCCGGGAACGTCTTCATCACGTTACCCTCAGGAGTCTGCAGTCGTAATCGCGCTTCAGAGTGATTCGCGCTGGCCTTGGGTTGCGCCAACGCCGCACCGCCGGCCGCTGGCGCTGACGCTGCTGCGGCACCCGGATTGAAGGCCGAGGGGTTCTCTCGCATGGCCTTGTCTTGCTCCGCCTTTTGCTTCCGCGCGAGTTTGTCCGCTTCGATCTTCTCCCGAATGCGCTGCTTGGCCGCGACATCGGCGGCTTTCTCCTGCTTCTTCTTTTGCGCCTCCTTGATCTGCTCTTTCCGCTGCAGGTCCTCCTTCGCGTCGTCGGATTCTCGCGTATGCTTGCGCCGGATTTCCTCATTCCGCTTGTTCGCCGCTTTGTCTTCTTCCGCTTGGCCGGCCCTCTTTGTCGCGAGTTTTGCTTTCAGTTCCTGCAGTCGCTGCTTCTTCTCCTCTTCGGTGAGTGGTGCCAGTTGCTCTGTGCTTTCGGCGAAGTCATCGTGGCCCGTCTTCTCGGCGTGGAATTGCGCAGCGCCCATGTTGCGCAGCTTGCGCCCGCAGTCGTTGCACACCATGCTCATGGCCTGGGTGCCGGAAGCCGTGTCTGCTGCATCTCCTGCCGCGGCGGCTTGCTCTTCCTTGAGATCCTCAATGGACTTGTCGCCGTTCTTGTCGAGCCAGTCGATCGCGGAGGGAAGGTTGCCGCCTTTCTTCAGACCCATCTCTGCTTTTTCACGGTCGAAGCCCATGTCGACGAGTTGATCGAGGTCGGAGGCCATGGTAGACAGGTGATGCCAGAAGCTTGGCGGGCTAAGTCACTTCCGAGGAGTTCAGCAATCACTCCTGCGGGCAACGATGGCAGTGAGGTGTGCGGACGAGCCGCGATCCTACGGGGTGGGTGGACCTGGAGGTGATAAGGGGATGATCTGTTCAAGTTAGGAATGTGTTTCTGTTTCCGCAGCTCGCAGCGCACCACATGCAGACAATGTAAGTACAGACACGTAAGTGATGTAGATGTAGCTGCATGTGCATGTGTTTGAGAGGGCCGACATCCCGCACAGGCGTGACGTCGGAGGTGGTCTGTGCGCGGCAGTCCTGTAACGCCTAGGCAGGATGGAGAGACAGCAGCCAACAACTCTTCCACTCTCTGCCAACGTCCACGTCCACCTCCACCACCTACTACCATCACCACCACCACTCTCACCTCTCACACACACGGAACCCGTCGGAAAGTGTGGGACAAGACATAGGATCTACACAGAATCACCCACGAACCGCCGTAACAGCGCGCACGAGCACGAGCACATACACACGCAGGCATATCACTACATAGCCATGTCGGTCGAGCTGGACCCGCCGGAGTTGGGCTTCAAGCGTATGTCCCAGCCTCCTCCTCACCACGGATATGGCTATCTCGACCATGTGTTGACTCGAGGACAGGTCCCTTCACCAACGAAGTCAGCCAAGTCCTTCGCCTGCACAACCCCAACAGCGACCCTGTAGCGTTCAAGGTCAAGACCACCGCACCTAAGCAGTACGTAACCCTCTTATCCCTACGCGCGCTACAACTATTCACCGTTTCCTACAATCCATCTCGTCCGGTACTGACGTTGCTACGAACAGATACTGCGTTCGACCCAACTCCGGCCGTATCGAAGCTGGCCGAGATGTCGAGGTCCAAGTGCTGCTGCAAGCCATGAAAGAGGACCCACCACCTGATGCCCGCTGCCGCGACAAGTTCCTCGTGCAGTCGGTGGCTATCACCCCGAACAAGGACTCCGGCAACGTCTCGCAGATATGGTCCAACATCGAGCAGAGCGCCAAGGCTTCCATCCAGGAGAAGAAGATCCGCGTCAGCTTCTTGCCCGCTGGTGGGTTTTCCGACAACACCACCGCCGCCTCTAACGGGATCCCGCACCATCAGGACGACGAGCCACCGTCCTACGCTTCCCCGAGTCCATCGGTCGCAACACCCCAGCGAAACAGCACGCAAGCGCCGTCAGGCCCCATCTCATCCCCCTCCGACAGGCCAGCCGACGCGAAGAGCAGGGGTGACGCGGTAGAAAGCGCGCACAACCCAGCCACCGACAACAGCACGCTCGGCGCCATCAGATCCGCCATACCGACCTCCTCGGACGACATGAAGCGTCAGCTCGAGACGGCCAACGCAAAGGTCATGGAACTTCAGCAACAGATGACGGAAGGTCTGCGGCAGAGAAGGGCGGGCGCGGCCGAAGGCGGAGAGAAAATGGGGACGACGAGCGGCGGCAACATGGGCTTGCACAACGCGCCGGCGCCCGGTGGCGTGCCGGTACAGTACGTCGCCGCGTTGTGCCTGCTGTGCTTCTTGATCGCGTGGCTTTTCTTCTAGGTGGAGAGTGGAGCGATGAGCGGGTGGAAGAGTGAAGCACATGGCGAAGGTGGGTGGCCCTTTGGCGCGGCTCTGAACTGTATCCGTAAGTGCAGGAAAGAAGTACGCAAGTGACGGGCTCGGCAGGGTCATCAACGGTACGGTTCGACAGGCAGACACGCACTCGTTCGCCGACCGAGCAGTTGTGAGGCGTAGGCGCGCACAAGGGCGAGCGTGCATACAGTTGAGCGCTTTATCACTTTCTCTTGTGCTGTTCACCTGCTCTCGTGCGGCGCATGCGACATGATCTCAGCGACGAGCGGTCGGGAGGAGGGAAAGATGTGAATTAGGGCTGTCTTTTCCCAGCGTAGACACTTGTATGTTACCTATGGTCGTGTTCAAATGTTTCTTGCTCATTCGTTTTTGTGCTCATCTTTGTCGCTCATGGCACGTTCGATATCAGACGCCGATTCACCTAGGAAGCGAATGGACTCGGTGACGATCTAGATTGTTGTTAAGACACGATCTATCGAGTGGAAGCGTATAGATAGAAAGCTCATGGGATACAAGTCAACAGTACCTAGGTTAGCTATCACGTGTATACGTGTATACATGGCAAGGACAGGACGGATGACCGCTCCTCCTCGTCCCTTTTCAACTCCCTTTCCCCCTCCCGCATCCATGTATGAATGGGTAATGTACTTCGTCGGGATCTCGAAGGATAATTGTGCACGAGTTAAGAGGGACGCTGATGAAGTCTTACGTGCAAAGTGGTGTCATAGGGGTTGGTGTAGCCTGCCTTTCTCTCATCAACTGTATGAAGGAGCGGGTACGGGAGTATGAATCAAGACCATGCTGAGAATGGGATCGCTTTAGTTGAAAATTGCCTCACTTCATGAGAGAGACTAGAGATGCCGGACAGAGTGTTGCCAAGTCTGGTAGTCTTGGTCAAAAATCAAATAATACACTACGCCTTCGCCTTCTGGACTTTCCTGCCTTTGCTTTCGCCCGAAGTTCGCTTCTTCGTGACCTTCACCTCTGTCACCTTCACGCTGTGCGGGTCTGCTTGCACCGTCCGCGTCACCACAGTCGCGGGCTCGTCGGCGGCGGGCGCATCAGCAGCAACAGCAGCCTCCAGCACTTTCGCCTCGTCTTCCGCACCTTCCTCAGTACCTGCTTTCGCATCCTCGAGCTGCTTGGGCTTAACAGCGACATCACTCGTCGACTTCAACCCAGGCATATCAAAATCATACCCCAACTCCTTCAACTTCTCCGCCTTCTCCGCCCTCCGCGCCGTCTCCCGCTCGACCCTCTTATCCCAGTCCTCTCGCACCATGCCTCGCCTGAGCCTCGCCCCTTCCAACCGATTCCTCGGCGCCGGCTTCTTCCTCCTCCCGCTGCCCTTGAACATCTTCTCATTGACCTGCTCCTGCGGCACGGTCCTCACTTGCAAGATATGGTTGAACAGGAGATACTTGTCCATCGTCTTGGCGACGATCTCCGCGACGGCGGCGCTCGCGAACTCGATGAACCCGTAGTGCTGGCTCTTGCCCGTCTTGCGGTTTCGACCCAGGCGGATGTGCGTGATCGTGCCGAACTGCGAGAAGTAGGCGCGCATCTGGTGCTCGTAGAAGCCGTGCGGGATGCGACCGATGTAGATCACGCCGGGGGAGGTTTCGGGGTTGGATTTCGTGGCTTCCTTGATGCGCTTTTGGATCTCTTGGGTGCGCGGCGCTTGGGGTAATTTGGTGGCGTCGATGCCGCTGTCTTCGTCGTCGGATGCTTCGTCCTCGCTGCTGGAGAAGCCGGCTAGAAGGGCGGCGGTTTGGTCTTCGGTGAGGTCTGCGCCGCCTTCTTCGGCGTCTTCGACCATTGCCTCTTGTTCAACATCTTCGGGTACGAGAGGTTCTTGTGTCTTTTTGGAGACTTTGGCCTTTGCAGTCTTGCTTGGGGCAGCGGTTTTCTTCGCCCTCGCCTCATCTTTAGGTTTCTTGGGGGCGATCTGATCTTTGGGCTTCTTGGGAGCGACCTGATCTTTGGACTTCTTGAGAGCGACCTCATCCTTGGGCTTCTTGAGAGCGACCTCGTCCTTCGACTTCTTAAGAGCGGACTTGAGTGGTGCCGGCTTCTCGTTCGACTTCGCAGTCTTCACCTTCTTGGTCGCCGCCACCGCATCTCCAGTACTCTTACGTTTCTTCGTGACCGTTTGTGCCGACATCTTCTCTTCTATCAGTAATCAAAATCGTGGTTTTGCAGAACGGAGAATTGTTCAGTCCAACTTTTTCTGCTCGAGTTGCAACGGCCCATTGCCGAAGAATGCCCGGCGCTGGAGCTCTCACTTCCGTCCTTCCTTCGCGAAGCCCTGTCCTCTTCATGTTCCAACATCATGTAACAATTTTATGCTTCCAACATGACGAAGAATGGGCTATCGCATGCAGAAGTATGGGACGACTCGGCCCTCGTCACATCGTGGAATGAGGCATTGGAAGAGTACAAGGTCCTGAACATTTCCGGAAAGCAGAAACTGATCACGTGCTGACTGCGGCGACAGAAATACCATAGCCTAGCTGCCAAAGGAGAGAAAGTCCAAATGGTGCTCGATCAAGCTGAGAATGGCGTGCTTGACAATGACCACGACATGGCTGCCACGAACGAGCCTCCTCAGGCGGATGTGAAGCCTCTCGAAGCCCATGCTACGGAAGAAGGCAAGAAACCAGGCGTAGACGTACCGAAGGCCACGAGTGCAGAAACCAGCAAAGCGCCAGCAACAAATGTGCCAACGGCCGCGAGTACCGCTGCCATCCCGCAGGCTTTACTCAGCAGCGGTATGTCATCTATCAATTCACTCCTTCGAGGCAAGGAGCTGACCGTCCGCGCAGTGCAAGACGAAAACTTGAAGAACATCATGATGAGCTGGTACTACGCCGGCTACTACACCGGCTTGTACGAGGGGCAACAGAAGGCGTCTGCGGCCTTGCAGCCAGATGGATGAAGTGTCGAGGGGAGACGGGTCATTTGATGTTCCTACGCGGATTCGTCTGGCACGACTTAATCTGGCTGAGCAAAGGGTTGAAGACTGCACCTCGTGTATCTGGAAAGGATGAAGTAAGTAGCCCTTGATCTACCCCAGCCGTGTTGAAACCGCAAGCTTATCTAAGTTCAGTCGTTCCCATGAAGGTCATCGGCCGCGCGGACCTCGTCTCGTTGCCACCATGTCAGCCTGCGGCCTTCTTCCTTCTGGCCACCGCGGCTAGGTATGCAACTGGCAGTCCGGATCCGGCCCCGAATAGCTTGATCATGGCCAACTTTGACAGTTCTCGTGTCATGATTGCCTCGTCCGATCACAGTCGACTTTGGCAAATCCGCGGACACGATCATCTCCTGCAGAGGTGGCGACAAGCATCCTGCTTGGCCCCGTGCTGGACAGAGTAGACTTCTCCAGAATTCGTCAAGAACGTCAGCCCCTGGCGAACAACGTTCCTCTTTCCGACATCCGCGTCAAGAGCTCGACCATACACACAGTCATCCAGACTCGTCCATTTGATGTGCTCATCATGAACACAAACATGAAAGCAAGACGGTCCCAACTTTACACCTACCAGTGCCCTTCTCGCAATCGCCTGTAAATTATTCCCGTACAACAACAGCACCTACCTACCTACCTAGCTCCCGCGGCGAACACCCACCGCACCAGACTTCACTCGTGATGACTTTGAACGGCACATGGACATCCGAATCGCCCCAATGCCGCGCGGCAACCAGACATGTTTTCGCGTCACAGGGTGACAGGGTCCGTATACCGTTTCCGGGCAAGCCAAACGATGGACCGCGGTACGCTAGAAACGGTTGAAAGTCTTTTCCGGAGGCCGGTTTATTCCCGCGTCGAGATCGAGAACCCAAAACCCCTAACTTTTTGGCTGGATTCAAGGCGATCACACTCAATAACCTGACGGCAACAAGAGGACTTCAGTTCGGGAAGGGTTCGCCGGGTAGCAAGGCGTTGCATCCTCTCTTCCACCATTGTTGACGAGCATCCGGTTCTCCATGCCCCTAGCCATCACTCACTATGATCGTACAGTACTCTACACACCAGGCGCACACAAGCGACCCGTTCACCGCATATCTTCCTCGTACTCGATTTCCTCCAGCTTGACTTCACCGTCTTCATCTCCTTCATCATCGTCATCGTCCCCCTCGCCATCACCAGCATCTCCACCCCCTCCTCCCGCCGCTTCCTCCTCCTCATCACTATCCTCC
>Ga0268244_10000906_pt1 | contig 10986 bp, 6 predicted proteins | sample AgamicMgSfe_FD_200258 | JGI IMG/M metagenome (GOLD analysis project Ga0268244, IMG submission 200258) | Agave microbial communities from Guanajuato, Mexico - Mg.Sf.e (v2) (version 2) | ecosystem: Host-associated > Plants > Phyllosphere > Phylloplane/Leaf | place: Guanajuato, Mexico | collected... | reverse complement strand
AGACGTGAAAGGCGAAGGATATACCTATAGGTACGTACCTAGGTAAATTTATAGATTGCGTGCGTGGTGGCAGTCCGGGAGACGGCGATCTTCGCATGCAAAAAGCCCCACGGGCACCCTAATACTCTTCGTGACGTCCATAACACAACACTCCCGCCATCTTTCATCACGCGTCCTTGAGTTGATCCAAGCATGGCATGGCACACCAGAGCGCCCCAACAGGCCATCCACCAACAACGCCCGCCCACGCCGTCAGTCTAAAAGTTCTCCGCCTCTCGAAACCGTCTCTCGCGACGCAAACCTCTCTCCCACCCACCCACTTCGGCAACGGCCTGGACCTCCCGCCTAAAGCCTCGCTCGTATCTCCCTCTACGCCAGCCGCATCGGGCTTTCCCCTCACGCCACTGTTGAATGTTCCGGCGGCTTTCGGCGCGGCGTACGTGGGTGAAACCTTCACGTGCACGCTCTGTGCGAACAACGAGGTGACTGCAGCCGACGATGCCAACGAGGCGACGAAGCGGAGCGTGAGTGGGATACGGATCGCGGCGGAACTGCAGACGCCGAGTAGCAAGCAGGCTGGAACGGCTGTGGAGTTGGAACTGGTAGGTGCGGAGGGTGGAAAGGAGGATGAGGTTGTGGCGCCGGGCGCGACGATGCAGCGGACGTTGCGGCACGAGTTGAAGGAGGAAGGGCCGCACGTGTTGGCGGTGACGGTCACGTATACGGAGACGCTGCACGGGAGCGATGGTGGGGCGAGCGGAGGCCGGGCGCGGACATTTAAAAAGTTGTACCAGTTCGTGGCGCAGCCGCTGATGGCGGTGCGCAGTAAGGTCACGGAGAGGAGGCGGAGGGAGGGCAATGGCAGGGAGTGGGTGCTGGAGGGGCAGTTGGAGAATGTGGGCGAGGCGTCGGTGGTGTTGGAGAAGGTGTGGTTGGACGAAAGCGAGGGCGTCCGCGGTCGGGCGGTCGATGGTGAGGTCGGGAAGGAGGCGGTTGTGCTGAAGCCGCAGGACGTCGAACAGGTCATGTTTGTCATGGCGGCCAGCGACAGGCCGGAGGAGAAGACGGTGCGCATGCCGCTCGCCCGGCTCCATATCGACTGGCGCAGTGCGATGGGCGAACGGGGCAGTCTTACGACAGGGTGGCTCGCGAGCCGGGGACGATAGCGATAGCCATTGTCGTCGGAGCTCTACACCGAGTGCTCCAGGTCATGTCCTACCGTCAGCATGCTCGGATGGCTCAACCTTCCATGATCGTCTGTACAAGAGGTAGCGTACGCGGTACAGGATTCGCCTCTGTAGCGGAGTGGGCCGCTGGTGGACCTACTACTACGGTACTACCCACCTGTGGACTTTGTGGGGTGAACCGACTTTGACTCGAGGATGTGATGATGACCTCAAAGTCCTTCGAAGCAATCACCATCAATGTCGATGGAACAGGACGAGGAGCGGTTCTGCGCTCCTACCCTCACCACAATCCTCATCTCTCGTTTGGGCGCTTGACCATGGAAGGACACCGCACCGAATACATGGCGACCTTTTGGAAAGTCCTGACTCCTGGCAGACGATCCGTCCGAATCCTGGCAGGCCATCCATGTAGAGACGGCGGGTGGTGGTCGGATATCGATGCTGATCACGTAGGGATTAATCACACGGGGAATTGTGATGATCTCGGGCGAACAGCAATGAGAACCATGACGAGAAGGGTTAAGGTAGACATCCAGTACGTGTTGTAGGCCCATCTCAGGGGTACATGTACACATGGCAATGTTTAGTACTGGTGACCCATCTTAATTTCTAGTGTACCACTCCATGATCAGGAAAGGCGAGCAGCCCTTGAGCTCCTAGGTGTCGTTTGTTGATCCATCGAAGGTGATTCGAAGTACATGTCGGCTGTCAGGTCCGCCTTTCCCACGCCGTCGCCACAGCATATACAATCTTCTATGAATAATCATCACCAGGGTCTACCGTCGACAGGCTAACCTATAGATTGCTCGCGCTGGGTCGCGCGTGCGCCGTGCGGTAGGGGACAGGCGCGCATCGACATCGCAATCGCAGGCTCCCTTGACTCTGATCATCACCAATTTGCGGTCGACCATTGTACTGCTGGGGGGCTATTTGCTATCATCATTATTGGCTTCATTGCAAGCACTGCTGTACTTGTCCGCCTACTGCTACTTTGGCTCGCAGAGCAGACCTTCTCCACCCTGCGCCAGCGGCTCAAACGGAGCCGTTTCGGCCCTACCAATCCTTCCACCTCTCGGTACATATCTTTCCACCAACCTATCCGCCGCGCCAACAGCGCGTACCTTTTGCCTTTGGCGCCGCCGCCGACCCCATTCGCCCTCGCCCTCGACCGTCGCGCGCGCGCGGCTCGGCCCACTGTTCTCCTTGGGTGCACCACCGCGCTACACGGTCCAACGGTACATCGAACCCCAGCCGGCCCCCTTATCCTCCTCTCTATTCTCCGTTCACGCGTTTGCTTGGATTCCTGTCTCAAGGTGACCCTCACCCGACGTTCTACTGCGTTTCACAGTCGCACAAGCAGCAACTCTCCCGACGGCAAGGTGCATGCCTGACCCCTGTTGCGGCCATTTGCGGTGCGACCTCGACCTGCTGCCACCCAAAGTCACTCCAACCTCCATGCGTTAAACGCCTTGTCCATCCGAACGCGCTTTTGCATGCAGCACCGCTACTATTCCTACTGCTGCTCCTGTTGCTGCATGACCGCTCCCTGCTAGCATTCCCATTACATGGCGCCAGCCAAGGTCAGCAAGAACGCTCCCAACGGCGCCCCTCCCTCCACCGGCGACACCGCCGCACCGCTCGCCGACTACTTCTTCATCTGCGGCATCGAGTCCTCGCAGGTGTATGAGGAGAGGGTGGCTGCCGCGCCGCCCGCCGCGCCCGTGGAAGACATCATCGAGGAGGACAAGGCTTTGGAGATCACCAATGGCGGACGCCCTTCCACCCCGGGCTCGCCGAGCGACGGCGCGAAGAGGAGGTCGCGCTACAGCTTCGAGGCAAGGAAGAGCATAGGCAGCGTCATCAACGCTGCGGAACCGGTCAACCCTGCCAGCAACCGGAGCAGTAGCACTACCATCAAAGGGGCGAAGCTGGGAAGTGGACTGCTGAACGATGATGCTTTCGAAGAAGCGCTTAAGAAGTTCGCTTCGGAGAGAGATAGCTTCTTGGAAGACATCCACGTCAGCGCGGGAGCGGTGCGCACGCAGGCGCACAGGCGATCCCGGCCACGGACGGTACGCATCACGTCAGATGAAAACAGCATGGGCGGCGCTGGGCTGAAGGGCGGTGTCGGGAGCTTGCGAAAACGACTCTCGGGGATGAACAGTACGAAGCGACAGCCGTCGACGATCAGCAGGGCCTCCGTCCGGACGTCCAAGCGTCTCAGCGGGTACAACTCCGTCATTCCTGCGCCACAGCCCTTTCAGACGAGTCCGGACATGCACCCACTGAAGCGTCGGTATGAGCCCGTGTTGCTTGACCGGTACCCCACCAAGACCATGCTGGACGAGTCCAAACGTCGCAACCCATTCCCGGACTACGTGCCCATGTTCGCGTTCCCCAACGACGCGAGCGTCGTCTCTTCCGACGAGCGACCGCGGTCGACATGGCACGGGTTTGCCATGACGAACCAGGACGGCAGCAAACTGCACGGCATGTGCCTCATCGTTTGGTTGCCGCTGAACAACTCAGCGTCCGAGTCATTGGAGCGATGGTGTGAAGAATGGCGGCGAGCGAATATGAGTGGCGAGGAGCGTGAGTTGGCGAGCAGTTTGGGCGAGCGATTGTCGGGTGAGAGGGCGAAGCTTAGTCGGCTACTGTCCGAGCTTCCAACCGTGCCCTCGGGTTCGGAAGCGCGCGAAAGGCTGGAAGATGAAATCAGCGCGGTCGAAGAGAAGATTGTTCTCATGGCTGACCTGCTGCGACCCGTCCGACACGGCGCGGCGTCCAAGATCGATGGACTGACCGAAGGCGACACCGGCTTCTGGATTCCGCGCGCATATGGCATACTCGGCAGAGACGCCAGCTTGATGAGTTTCTGGAAGGAATGGTTGAAGGCCGTCGCCGTCCCGATGACGAACGGTGCCGTGCTCCGGGTACCACCCAGCTCACCAAAGATCGGCATATGGCAGCCCCTGGAGCGCTACGTGGTCAACTTGTGCGTCGAGGCGTTGTGCCCAATTACGTCCATCACGCAAGTAGAACTTGGGGTGCGAGATCTGCGGCTCTACGCGCGCAAGGAAGCCATCAATGAACTGCCCGGCTCGCGAAGCACGGACCTTTACGCCCTGTTCCGCTGCTTGACCATACCCAACATCGTCATGCTGTTCGAGTACGCTCTGGCAGAGTCTCGGATCGTCCTGCTGTCCTCACACACAGCGATGCTACAGCTCGCGTGCTCTGCCCTGACAAGCCTCTTGTATCCGCTGAAGTGGTCGGGAGTGCTGATCCCGGTGCTGCCAGCTCGGTTGATCCAGGCTTTGGAAGCTCCGTGTCCGTACATTGCAGGAGTCGAGCGACGTTATGATAAGCTTGAGTTGCCGGAAGACGATTACTGCCTGGTCGATCTGGATGAAGACATCATCGAGAGCACAGCGCCCCCCACGCCGTTACCGCGGCCGCAGAGACGCAAGCTTATGTCTCTCTTGCAAGTCGCCGCACCCCACCACAACCGCTTCGGCGTGCCCGTCGGGCCGCCTTCCTATGCCATCGAGACGTTTCCTGTCGATGCGTTCACTTCCGAAAACCCACAAGTCTTCACGCCCAACCCGGCGCCGTCGACGCTGGCGAGCTACGTCAGCGAGAGCTCGACTTCCTTTGGTGACGCGACGAGCGTATCGAACCTCACCTCCGTCTACAACGCTTTCCTACAGTCGCGAGTGGACTCTCCCCGAGCCGCCGACAGGCCATCGACGAGCTCAACCAGCACCAACAACAGCCAGTCATCTGGCCAGTCGCCGCCATCACCTGCCGCGCCGTCCCCCATCTCGTCGACCTTCTCCAACACGCCAGTGTCGAGAAGCGACTCCGGGTTCGGCCTCCAGGCTTCCCTGCGCGAGAAACGGTCCGGCCATTTCGCCGACGGGCTAACGCGGCGCAACTCAGCTGTAAAGTCTCTCTTCAACGCCAGAAACCCACTGCAGGACAAGACTAATACGCCGCAACAGTTCGGCTTTGATCGAACTGGCACCGTCCGCCGGCCAAGCCAGGCTACCATCGGACACCACGCGAGCTTATCGACGTCGACGCTGGGCAACGGCCCGACCCCGTCGAACTACGCGCCGAGCGTATACGCGCAAAGCACGCTGGCGGCTAGCACCATCATGCCGCAGGCGACGATGCAGCCGGTGAGGGAGAACGAGACGACCAAATGGATCGAAGGCCATTGTCTGGAGAAGCGGAGTCGCGACGGCAAATCGACGTGTACGGTCTGCGACGAGCGGTGTGAGGAGGAATCGTTCCGATGTACCGGTACGCATGTCGTGATCTACTGACGGTTCGAATTGAATAACGCTAACGCATCGCAGGCTGCGCCATGCACGTCCACCCGCGCTGCCTCGCCGCCGTCTGCCTCGTCTGCCCCGTCGCCTTCCGCGCCGACCAAGTCCGCGCCGCCTTCGTCCGCTGCTTCGCCTCGCTCTTCTACACCTACCGCCGCTTCCTGCACCCGGCCTCGGGCGACCGGCGCAAGGCCGGGCTCATCTACCACTTCAACATGGACCAGTTCCTGCGCAGCGTGCCCCACGGCGACAGCGAGTACATGTCCATGCTCCGGCAAACCCAAGCCTTCAACGAGTTCCTGCACGAGCGCGAGGCCACCCGCGCCGAGGACCCGGCCATCAAGCTCTTCGACGAAATCATCCTCTCCAAGCGCAACCGCGGCGGCCACCGCTCCCTGCTCTTCGCCTCCGCCAAGTCCACCCCGTCCTTCCTGGCCGACACCTCGGACCACCTCTGGCGCTCCGCCTCCGCCACCCCGCCCACCGGCCGCCTGCCCAACGACACCGTCGCCAGCCCCGGCCGCATGCCCGCCAAGCTCGACCCGACCCTCATGCGCGAGCCCCGCTCCATCCAAGGCGCGCCCCGGATCCAGCAGGCGCGCGCGAAGCGGAAGCCCGTGGCGAGCATGCTCGGTTTGAGCGCGACGAGCGCCGAGCCCTGATCGTCCTTATCTTCTCTTCTTCTTCTTTCCTTCTTCTTTCTTCTTTCTTCTTTCCACGTCAGTCGATCATCCACGCATCCCGGCATCTTTGTAAGTATCCGCTTTTGGGGAGGTGTGCTCAGGGCAGGCACCTTAAGGATTGGGGAAGTCGGAACCACTGGAAGGAAAGGGAAGGGCGGCTCTCGTGGACTTTTTTCTGTTTGTGGGGTTTTTCGAGCGTAGGCGCACGGCGGCATTTTTCTCCCGAGCATACCACTTGCATTTTACCACCACTGCTGGATCCATTTGCGGCCCCTTGGACACACAGACAAAAGAGAGACAGCATGGATGGCGATTGGGATAGAAAGTCTGCTTTCGATCATCCTGGTATACTTGAAGAAGTGGAGGGTTTGGGGCGGGTAGGGTTGGTAGTGTGTTGGTTGTAATGTTTGTGAGATGTACGATCAGGTTATGGATGCAAAGGAAGAACCAAAAGCTCTTACGTCGAGGAAAGCACGTTGATCTCATCCCAGCTGTTGCAGTGACATGGTCTCCGTCCCGCCATTATGAGTTACGCATCACATACCAAGGTACTTCTCAAGAAGAGCGCACCTCCGACCGCCGCGACACCTCGGTCTCCAACCGCGCCTGCTGCCCGACCAGACGAGACAGAATCTCCTTCGCTTTGCTGCCGTGGCACTCACTCTCCCGCGTCGTCGTCGCGCCACCACCCACCTGACCATCTCCCCGCTTCGCCTTCTTGAAATTGATCCCCGGCTTGACGGTCACGCAATTGTCCTCCGCCCGCGCGGCGCGCAGCTGGCAAATCTCATCAGTCTTGCACGTGTCCGTGCAGTTGCTCACGTCCCAGCCGCGGCTCTTGCGGGCGTAGTAGGCCTGGAAGACGGTGTCGTTGGTTTGGAAGAGGGCGGTGAGGTTGTGCCAGAAGGCGGGCGTCAGTTCGGCCGCAGGGGCGGTCAGGCCGAGGAGAGGGCCGTAGGCGGTTTTGGCCGAGTAGTACTCGGACCACGTGGGTCCGGTCGCGGTTTGGTAGTCGGTGGCTTCGAGGCTGGCGGAGTACGCGTGCACGTCGAGGACGCCGAGGGTGATCGGGTCGACGGTGTAGACGCGGAAGGCGGGCTCGCCCGAGGTCGGGGTCAGGGCCGGGGCGATGTAGCTCATGGCGGTGGCGGTGGAGGCGCTTTGGCGGGTGTAGTCGGCGTAGCTGAGCTCGAACTCGTCCTTGTGCGTGTGGCCGAAGAACATGGCGGCGATGGTGGCGTCGTAGCGGTTCACGATCTGGTCAAGGTAGTGGGAGGCGTCGTGGAAGACGTCGTTGGCGCCGAAGGGGATGTGGCCCGTGATGTACGCTCGTTGACCCGCCGTCTCGGCCGCTTGCAGCTCGCTGACCAGCCAGGCCAGCTGCCCCTCCGGGTCGTACTCCATGTTCTTCTCGTACAGCCAGAAGTTCTCTCGGTAGTAGAGGTTCGTGTTGACGGAGATGACGCGCAGGTTCAGGTTCGGCACCACGTGTGAGTATGCGCCGTACTTGTCGGCTTGACCGGCGTCCGCAGCTCCGATCCACGTCGTCCAGTCCGCAGAGAGCGTGTCGTACACCCACCGGCTGTTGATGGTCGTGTTGATGGTCGCCGGCGGGAAGCTGTTGACCGGTGCAGAGTCGTGGTTGCCGACGGCTGCGTAAACCGAAATACCGAGATTGGAAGCCATGTCGTGGTAGGCGCTGTTCAAGTCGTTCGTGACCTCTGTCTGATTGACCAGCCAGACAGCGCCCTCGACGACATCGCCAGTGAAGAGGGCAAAGGTAGCGTTCGGGGCGTACTGCTTGACGGCAGCGTAAAGGCTGTCTTCCAGTGTCTTGGGTGAATCACATTGATGGTTGCCGTTCGGCCCACACGGTGTGCTGGTGTTGCCAGGTGCGTCCGCTGTAGTGTAGGGCCGGCAGCAAATGTTCTTCGTGCAGTTGTAGTTGGCGCCGGTCTCGTACGACAGGTCGACGTGGATATCACTGAAGTGCACGACTTGGATAGGAGCTTTTCCCGATGACGCTGGCCGAGTCGTGGCGGGCTTGGGCTTGGGGAAAGAGACAGTGTATGGTCTGACAGCCGGATAATCGCAGAGACCGAAGAAGGTGATGCAGAAGAGCCGAGAGGTATGCGAGGGTACCGTCATCTCGCGAAGGTCGTGTGCAATGATCGGGCCCTCGAGACCGATAGCGCCCCGGCACACATCGGCATCTTCGGCGCCGGCGAGGATGCAAACCTCACTGATGACGGCGACGAAAGCATCGTTTCCGAGATGGGCAAGAGCTTGAAGAGGGACGAGAAGGGCCTCGCACGCGGCACAGGTGGTTGCGCTCTCGATGGCTGACAACAGTCCGCTCGCCTGGGCGTTGACGCTGGAGGAGATGGAAGACTGGGCCAAGCCGGTTCCCGCCAGTCCCGCTATGCCGGCAAACAGGAAGTTGGACACTCTCATGTTGAAGTAGGATTCGCTGTGTGCTGTGTGGTCGATTGAACGCAGCGACCTACCTGTGTATGGTAGTGGGACCCATGAGGTTGATATATACTCCCCGACCAGCCCACGTGTGCTCTATGGCCAATGTCAACAAGGCAGAGCGCAATACACATCAATCTATGAAGCGTGAGGCCGGTAGACATGATGATCATGATGGGACTTATTGCAAGCGATCTCCTCGACCTTGTCGTATGCCGGCCCAGCGCACGAGGTGAAACGGCGAGGCATGAATGGAAGGTCGAGTACGGCGCGTGTTCTTCGCGTAGCAAGTCACGGCCAAGCGAAGGGTCCTCCTGAGTGGGGTCCACATGCCCACTTTCTCCCTTGCAAATGTTCTTTCGCTGCGTACGGTACTACTGAACTGATCAGACCGTGTCATCTGGTAAGGTAATCACAGTCCGCGACGAGCGTGCGAAGGTAGATCAGTAAACTCGAACAAGCAGCATCCCAAGGCGACAGAAGAGTCCCGGTCTCGATACGGAGAGCGGTTAGACAGGACGTCGACAAAACGAACCAGCGAGTGCGGTGCGGACTGCTTCCAAGAGACTGTTGCAAACGTGGTCCGTCAAAGATCCTGGGCTGGTGGGCGTGGCAATGTATGCGTACCCGCCTCATGTACATACATGGTCGTCAGCAATCTCTCTTCACCATGTACCACTCAAGCTGGCGCGCTGGTAGGGCTCCCTCGCGCACGAGTACGTCCTCAGCTTGTAGATGCGAGCACGTCGGGAGTACCGCAATCGCTGCCTTCCAACGAGGCCAGAGCGGCGTTGGGGCAGCTCAGCGTCTTGAATGGTCCTGAAGTCAGGTCATGATAGCAGTGATACTCAGGGATGGCTGAAGAATACGTCGATAGTCGATGCCTTCGGGATTGGTCGTCAAGAGACACGACGCGCTTGTTGACCATTCCCGTGTGCTTTCAAGCCAGGCCTGCAGTCCCCAAACAGTGTGAACTGGGTCCTGAGGGTACACTCCTTCGTTCTCCAGGCTTGCAAATCGACAAGCAATTCATCAGTCGGATTGGAGTACTTCGTAGAACACCACGGTTGAGAATGGTAGCGGAAACGATGTGGACAAGTACATACCTACCTAGGTACACAAAGTCGAAGACCCAAGGGAGTCGGGACCACATTGACGGCCAGCCGGGCTGGCCCGCAACAGCAGCGCCGATCCAAGGGGTTCATGTTCCAGACTACTGTAACCGCTGTTGCTACACCGCACAAAGCACCATAACAACAACAACACCGTCACTCCTTTTATTCAATCATTCATCACACCTAAATCCCACACTAGCATCGCCTCTCACTCCTTCGAGGCCTAGTACTTTTCCACACCAATCCGACAGGCATTCTCCTAATAGCGTATAACGCCCTCACATTCACTGCACCTAAACCGAGCGCGAAGAAACCACTGCACCGACAGACACGATGTTCGCAAAGACCATCCTCACCCTCTTCGCAGTCACGGCGCGTGTGGCCGTCGCGACACCACCAGCCTGTCTCCTAGCAGCCGTCAAGTACGTCCAACCCCCACGTCTGCATCGCAAAGAGGACGCGCAGAACAGGGAAAAGCTAAACAAATATAAAGCACCCAACCCGATCCCTCCGCGCTGAAAGCCGTGTGCGGCGGCAGCAACGCGACGCAAGTCGTACAAACCATATGCAAGAACTGCGGCGGCGACGACGTGCGGACCGCGCTGGGCGACTTCGCGAGCGTCTGCCGGACCGTGGGCGTCACGATCTGTATGTCTTCTACGAAAGGATTTCGGGAGATCGAGGGTGTTGTTCCAGCATGGCTGATCTCTACTAGCTAATTCCTCCGGTTGCTCCTCCGCCTCCTCCTCTTCTGCTTCTTCGGCATCGGCTTCTCATACCGGGTCTGCCGGCGGCCTCATTCTCGCGACCGGCGCGTCGTCCGGGGTGGCTACCGTGACGAATACGACGGGTGGGCACAACGGCCCGCTCGCGACGTCGAATGGCGAAGCGGCCGCGACCGCGACCGCGACGAGCGCTCCTTCGGGAGGGAGTGGAAGCTCAGCAGGGACTGAGAGCGCCGCGAGCGCGAGCGCGACCGCGACGGCCGCGTCGACGGGTGCCTATAACGGTGTGGCGGCGAGGCTGGGGATGGATGTGGTAGGGTTGTTGGCGCTGGGCGCGTTCGGTGGCATGATGGCTTTGTGAGGATACCTTATTCCCCATGGGATGGGATGGGTTTTAAGTTTTTCGAACCGTTTGGGCCTGGGGACCGATTGCTGGGCATTCGTCTTTGGGATACATGGGGGAGGGG
>Ga0268244_10000905_pt1 | contig 10990 bp, 14 predicted proteins | sample AgamicMgSfe_FD_200258 | JGI IMG/M metagenome (GOLD analysis project Ga0268244, IMG submission 200258) | Agave microbial communities from Guanajuato, Mexico - Mg.Sf.e (v2) (version 2) | ecosystem: Host-associated > Plants > Phyllosphere > Phylloplane/Leaf | place: Guanajuato, Mexico | collected... | reverse complement strand
GAGTATATAAAGCCCAAATAGTAAGTAAAGCAAGGCCTATGTACTATACAAAGTACGTAAGGATTGGTACAAGTGTCTCCGCGACATGTAGCATTGGGTTCGTGCAAGTCTCAAGTTCTAGGCCCAATGCAAATACATGCGTGTTGGCGTGCCCTCGAGAAGTGGTGGTGATGTCCGTAGGCAGCGCAGGCCGGCTTCCGACCTTACTAAGTCTGCAGCGATGTCGCCGCTGAGGCCAGCCATATTGTCTTATGGCTTGCAGTTACAAGTGGAGCTATCTCGGAGAGCAGAGCCACGGGTCGCTGTGATGAAAGCCGATGTCTTCATTGGTGGGAAGTCCATAACATTCTCTGGATCATGCACGGCTTGCGCCGAAGCAAATACTTTCGCTGCTACCACTCTCACACGTTATCTCGTAGTCTGCAGCCCAAAGGCGAGTATTTCGCTAGAAGATACTGTTGAACAGGTCTGCGCCCGCCGTCGCGCCGAAGCCGAAGATGGCGGCATTGCCGAGCTTGTTCGCCACTTTGCCCATGCCCTCCTTGAACTTGTGGTGCTGTAGCGAAGTCAGTTTCACTCAGCACCCGGGCGAAATTTTCATGCTTTCGAGAACATGTGCTGCGGGAAGCGAAACGTACGTCCTTATGGTTGGAATTAGCCGGATGGTTTGGGTTGTTCATCTGATTGTAGGAGTCCTTGACAAGCTGCCTGTCCTCAGCATTGAGCTTGCCGTGCGCGTTCTCGAGGATCTGGCGGTCCTCTGGGGAGAGGTTCTGTGCGGTGTCAGTTGTGCTTTTTCACGGCGATGGCGGAAATCTCGGAACTGCGGCGAAGACATACGGCGTATCTCGGGTCAGACATGGCTGCTGAATGTGGTTGGTTGGTTGACTGACTGTTGAGGTGAGTTTGGAAGAGTCTTGGTCGTGACGAATTGATGGGACACCTGGCTGATGTTGAAGAGAGAGATGGAGAGCTCACGGGCGTGCTTTCACATGCGAAGAGACTTAGTAAGCATGACGGCATCGATGGTCCAGATCCTGCACGTCTTAGGCAAACATCTTATGTGAGCTTCAGTCAAGATGAACTTTCCCTTCACTTCCAACCCATCTACTAAGATTTTGTCACAGATCACATGGTCAAAACCGTGGTATACTAGTCCATGATCGACTAATCACTGGGCGATCATATGCATGCTGAGATGCGGTACGCGAGACAGTGATAATCCCAGCTCCGACAGGCAAGTATGCGTCAAGAGGCCGCCCGCAGCGTGGCCGAGCTGGTACCTCGATAGCTCGATGCAGCCTTTACTGCGAGGACATGACGGACACTCTTCCTTTCATATTCCCTTTGCTCGGTGGAACCTCCTCCTTCATTTCTCGTGACCTAACAATTCTGAAGTGAGCTTGTCCTGCTGATTCCTACAGGGCCGGTGCTAGACGAGTAAGACGGACGCAGAACTGAACTGGATGAACGATAGACCGTGGAGGTCTCCAAACGTTGGAACGACCGGACGAGTCGCTATGCTTGTAGGCCATGGCAGGGGTGTTCGGCGTTGCCGCCGGCGCCATCGGCAAAGCTGGTTTCGCCATCCAACTCGCCGAGTCCATCCACAAGATGAAGAGCTTCTGTGAGCGTGTCAAGGATGCTCCGGCTGAGCTCGAAGAGTATGTAGAAGAGCTCGAAGCAAGCAGCAAGTTGCTGGATAGTGTGAGCTCGCAAGGGTCGCAGCCGAGGAGCGTGGACAAGACGCTGTTGGAAGAGAGTGTCGCGCTTTGCCGCAAGGCTGTCAACCGCATAGCGGTGGTCGTAGACGAGCTGTAGAAAGAGATGCCGCGACAGAAATATCGCACGTCCATGCGACTAGTGATGAAGGAGAAGACCATCGAGCGCATGCTGCAAAGGCTTGCTCGAGCGAAGGCGGACTTGCATACGGCGTACTCGATCTACAACACAGCGCAGCTGAAGAAGGAGATGCTTTCGCAGAGGCAGTATCTCGTGGACTTGCAGGCTGGACAAGTACAACTCGTACAGCACATTGCGACAATTTCGAGCAGTGGTTTCGGGCCTGCGCCGAGCCTAAGCACATCCACTTCCCAGCAAGTCAGCATGGCTCAACACCAGACGAAATCGCGGTCGCTATGGGAGAAAGCTGTCCAACGTCGGCGTTATCGACTGCGTCTGCCGGCTTGGCTGTGCTCGACCGTATGGGATGTCGCTGTGGAGCAGGCAATCTCGGGCTGGACCTTCTCATTGCGGTCGTACCGCGTGCTTCCACCCGACCAACTTGCTCTAATGGCGTGCTACTATGGTGACGTCGACTGTATGAAGCAGATGATGGTGAAGTCCGAAGTGTCACTTTTTGATCGGAATCAGCATGGAGACTCCTTGTTCAGGTGCCATGTCTGCCAACAATCGCGTTACTGCAAAGTAGTTGCTAACGATTGACAGACAGCCGTTAGGAGCGGCAAGCGAGAGTTGCCCCAATTTCTATTGGACAACGGCACCGGTTTGATCTTCGAGAGTGTAAATCTTCTCTTCTTACATTTTGACAACTTGCTAACGGTGGTTTAGGATGATCATGACCTCATTGATGATATGCTACTTTTTGTTAGGTTCACTGAGGGCCTGGACTCTCTCCGAACCTATCTGAGGTGGCTCACGGAAGACTGTTGCTACGAGATTCCAGGTGACGTTAGCCAGATCGCTATGAGGCCGCCGTCTTCATGGAACAATCACGAGCGATTACTACTCCTCTCCCAAGCAATAAGCACATTTACGCCTTCGCTGGTGCTGAGAATCATGAACCAACGTCATACTGAACGAGAGTTCTTTTCAACGCCTGGACCAATTGGTGAGACTTTGCTTCACATAGTCGCACAATGCTGGGGACGTGCAATGTGGTACGAGGGGCCCACAACAAAGTCAGCCATGCAAGACATTTTACGCGAAGCCATCCACGCTGGTGCAAATGTGTGTTCATTGCATAACTTTGGCAGTCAAGAATGGACGCCTTTCGACGCTTTTATCGCGGCTCTTGGGTATAGACCCCTTTACGTTGATCCTCTAGGGACTCAGTTTGTAACATGAGCTGGGCGGGATCGTTCAGCAATGGGCCGACACTCTCTCCCGGGCGGACGTAGACTTGAGCATGTATGGCAGCTTCGAGGCTGGACTCTTTCGGGTCCTTCCCGGATACGATATCATAGGACTCAAGTATGGTTCCAAGCCATCAGGGTGGGGCGTGTGGTACCAGCATCCCGGGCACGAGTATGCAGGAAATTTCTGGAGCATGATTGAGCAGGAAGAGCAAAATGTGCCTGGCGCTTGAATTGAGTCGTAGAGTGAGGCAGACCTGACAGGGGCGACGATATGGCACTGGAAATACGCGGGGTGGCAAATTGAGGAGAAATACTGGAGGCGAGAACAATGGATTGAGCTGCACAAAGACCGTAGTCGTGGCAATAACAGCGATGACTCTAAGGATGATGAGTGTGAAGACGACTTGCGCTCGACCGCACGCGAAGACCTCGATGGTCGCAGGAACCAGGATTCCGATTCTTCCCACACGGCGAGTAAGGCTCCGAGGCTCTAGACCTCTAACATCAAGGATAGCTCGCTAGGAAAGCCTACGGTGCGCTTTCGATCACGGCAGACACTGGAACACTGAGCTTCCAACTAGATAAGCAATAGGGATCGGGCGCTACTACGGTGGTTGGTAGTCTCCAAGTGCAGTGTTACGCATCTGACGCCGCATCGCTCATCTCCGCCTTCCGCAACCACTCAAGCATCGCCGGCACGTCCACCCGATGAGACACCGTTAGCAGCCCATCCTCCAGCTCCTGCCTACCCACCCACCTGTACTCCGCACAAGACTTGAACCTCTCGATCGGATCCTCACCCACCGCCCTGCTCAGCACAAGCGGCACCGTCAATCTCATCACCCTCGCCCCACAATTCTCCACCAGCCCCTCGGTGGGGCTATCTCCTTGCTTCTGGGCAAAGCGCATGAAGCCTTCCCTCATTACTCCATCCTTCCAAACAAGCTTCTTAGGATGTACCAGCCACACCTCCAAGAGCTCTGCGATCCTGAACGTGTGCGGGTCTTGCGTCATCGACCGCAACTGCTCGCGAGCCCAAACTTGATAAGGTAGGCACCAGCCGTCGCTGTTGTCCTTGAGCATGTCCTTGAGAGCTTCATCCTCTTGTACCATGAGAACCTTACCGTTGTGTACGATGAGGGCTTCGAAGAGACAGTGCTCCGCTTGCATGTCCGCAGGATTGGTGCGGACGGATGTACTGTAGTGGTAAGGCGTCGTGGTGAGGTAATGCGGGGTGCCGATGCTATTTCGATTGGGCAGGAAGTACTCGCATCGATCTGTGTTCGAGTTCATTCTGGAAACCACAGGCGGATGAGAGAAGCAAAAGGGCGGCAATGGTACTTTTTCCCAACTTAAACACGCTCAAACCTGTTTGCCGTAAATCTTTCAAGAGACTGCGTGTCTCACTGCCGATCAAAGAGCTCCTCGGTATGGTCTGGAAGCAGACCAGCTTTGCAGTCTTTGCTGATCGCCACGAGAAAGCTGGTGGAAGGGCCATGGTAATTGTAGGCGCCGCATTGGGCGGCTTAGGGGTCCGGTCACGGCACTGTCTTGACAGACGTAGCTATCGACCGCTTGAAGGCCGTTTCACCGAGTGTGCTTGAAGGTGAAAGTGAAGTATGTGTCGTCCATAACACCTCGAGCGTAGCACAGCTCGTAAGACACCGTCAGCCTGCTAGCAATCTCTACAATGTCCGGCATCATGTTCCGCTAGGTTGTGCGCTTCGTGAAGTGAGCATTACCCGGGAAGCAGCACGAAGGAAGCAGTCTCACAACAAATCTGCACAACTACCTGCGGCTTGCTTGGACGCCTTTATTCGGCGCTCGAAATCACCACACTAAAGCGTCACGTCGTCCCCTAAACCAGTCTAGAGTCCACAGCCCGGAGCCCGATTATCCGCCGAGACCATGGCGGGATTGGTAGAGAGCGATCCCTTCGGACTGAACGCATTGCTAGGCGAGTTCTGGGAGGAAAGTGAGCAGCAGCTGCAAAAAGTGTTGGAAGAGAGAAAGAAGCTCAACAATGAGATCGCTGGGTTGCGCAGAGACGTCAGGGGAACGAAGGCCGAGTTGCGAGATGTGGAGAAGGGTGTCCGGAAGGTCGTGAGCTTGTGGGATATGCGGGTGTAGGGAAGGCAGTGGGGGTGTGAGAGAGAAAAGAGCAGCTAGATCCCGCGAGGTAGACAAGGAATTAAGAGAGCTGAGACAGGAGAGTAGACCGAAGGATTGCCAAGCCGCCATCACTGTCCTGTCTTCCCGAAACACTTCATGCACGCTATGGCGTAGGAGCATACCTGCAGCCATACCTTAAATATCATGCCGCTCCCAATCGCAATTCTCCATGTGTCTTGGCCTGGCGGCAACGCTCAGCGCCGATGTAAACTTCCGGTACGAAGGTAATGCTTCATCTTTGTCCATTCACCTTCAGCCGCGAACAACACATGCCCAGGCGCGAGTGGTGTCTTTGCCTTTCCATCTCTTTCTCATGTTCGTGATCCTGCTCTTCCATGCCGGCACCTTCACCGACCGCTACCTCATCTCTTGCATTTGAACGCCACAGACCAAGTGCGCCCCACCATTGCCGATGGACGTCTGCTTGCTGCAACGCTCTTCGTCGTTGCCATGCGACTCATCAGCCCACTAAGCTCAGCGGCTTCCGAATTCCTGCCGACCCCTCCATTTCACTCTTCATCTCACAATCCATACCCTCTACACACCATCGCGTCAATTGAAGTTTTCCACCGAGTACTTTCCCTTCACGTTCTCGGTGGAAAACTGTGCAAGTCAGTCACACAATAGAGGATCTGGCCAATAAGGTAAGGTCATTCACTGCTCCGACGGATATGCAGCAACACCTTCCTCTACCCTTCCGTTCCCGCTATAGGAAGGCAATGTATGTCTTTCTCCAACCCACCCCCATCCTCAATCCCAGATCCCAACCCAACACCGCTAAACGCCACCAAATCTATCTCAAACCCCGCACAGCCCGAAACAAAATGCCCCAATGCGCTATCCGCACCTACACCCTCGCAACTCCCTCCGACGCGGAATCCTACTTCAAAGTCTGGGACTCCCACATCGCCAGCCTCGACAAGCACAACATCACAGTCTACTTCTACTCTCAGGGCGTCACGGACCCGCGTAAAGTCATGGCTATCGTCTCGTACCCGGACGGTGCAAGCATCGAGGAATGCACAAAGCAGTATATGACGAGCGAGGAGTTCAAGACCAATTCCCTGCCGGGGTTTGGTTTCAAGGTGATTTGGAGGTTGCGGAGGAGATCGTTAGTCCGGCGGCGGCGGTGAGGATGCAGGCGATAAAGCCGTAGATTGTTTTTGAGGTGAATGGAGCGTGGATCGGGCGGGTTTCATTTTAGGCGGAGATGAGAGAGACGGGAGGTTGTTAGGTTGTAGGCTGAGGGAGTAGCTAAAGTACATCTCAATCATGCAACGTAAAACATTCAGGCACATACGTCAAGAGCTTTCCATAGAGTCACATAGAACTATATAGTCTGGCCCGGTCTCGAAACAGACTTTACATCTCATCCCTTGCAGAAGGAGAAACAGATGATCGCCTCGAGCCCTATGCGACACGATCTCGGAAGACGTGAGACGCTCTCCTACAGCGTCGCCCTATCGAGCAGCGCAACGCTCCCGTCTGATATGGTGAGCAGGAAGGTAATGTTTCAGAGGTATGAGCTGTATTGCGGAGTTTCGGCCCGATGTGCGACAGCTATCCACGCCATGACTTCATTGAGTATTGAAAGACGGCTCATGCGGGATGAGCATCGCGTCGTTCATCTGCAAGTCATATCACAGCAAAGAGATTGCCTGAGAATATCGGAGGTTTAGACTGCTTTCGTTTGAACCATTTTTAAGTGTACCGCATTTTCCTTCACCACCCTCAGTAACTCCATAGAGCGACTTCAGCCTTCGACTCCAAAGGCGGCTTGCATAGAATCCATCGCCACGTACTGAGATACATACCCAGGACCTCTAAAGCCCAGCGATAGAGGTTGGCTGTATTCTCTCAGCCTCAGCCTCAAGAGCCAACCGCGTCTGGTAGCTTACTTCTACCAGCAACCATGTCAGACCCCTGGAATAAAATCGAGCGCTGGAGCAAGGAATCTTTCTCCACCCTCTGGAAGACAGCGCTTGTCCGCCTCCCGCGCGCAGTCCCCATGGGAGCCCTCCACATCACGAACCCTCACGGCCCCCAACCCTACAAACTCAACCTCCCCTCCCGAGACCGCGGGCGAACCATCCCAATCTACATCTTTCTCCCTCCAGTCGACTTCCCTGCTCCGGACTCTGGCTCCACGACACCGACACCAAACAGTTTCCCGATCATCATGGACTACCACGGCGGTGGCTTCTATCTCGGAAGCTGTCTGGAGCAAGCGCCATTCTGCTCCAAACTTTGCCGCGAACTAGGGGCTATAGTGATTGGTGTGGATTACCGCATGGCGCCTTTCGATAAGTTTCCTGCTGCAATCGAAGACGCCGAGGACGTTGTCAAAGCAGTCCTGGACCCCAATTTCCAACCAGCCTACGACCAACTCCGGCAAAGCATCACAGACTTCTTCCGTGCAACTTGGTATCAGATCCTCACCACGCGCGAAGACCGCGATAACGGGAAAGTGCCTTTACCTCCCCATCCGGACGTGCATCTGGACACGTCACGGATCTCCTTCAGCGGAGCAAGTAGTGGCTCCAACATAGCCCTCAATATGGGCCTCTCCGTGCCCGCCAGTCTCGGTCTACCGGAATGGCCATCGCCCATACCCGTAGACTACAACACACCGATACCGCTCCTCCTCCTCTACCCAGCTCTGGACTTGAGGCAGCTGCCTAGTGAGCGCACCCGCCGTGAAAACATGCCCCCCCTCAAACCCAAAGGCGAACGCGGCCTAGATATCGACGACCACCTCGCCTCCACCTATGTCTCCCGTGAAATGGCCGCTCATCCGCGCGCTTCACCCGGTCTAGTCGACACCAGCACCAGTCTTCACAAGAACGCCAAGACCCTCCTCATCTTATCCGGACTGGATACCCTCTGGGAGCAATCCGAGATCTGGACCCGCAAAGTGGACGCCGAAGGTCGCGGAGGGGACATGAAGACCATGCGGTACGAGGACCGCAAACACGGTTGGACGCAGATCCCCGAGATTGCTTTGAGTAAGGAGGAGAGGAAGACGAGGTTGGAGGTTTTGGATGAATGTGTGAGGTTCGCTAGACTGACGTGGGAAGGCCGCGATCCTGTGGCTATTATGGAAGATGCTGGAGACAACGTGGCCGCGCAAGGTGACAGTGAGAAGAAAGTTCCGGAGCATGAGTGGGCACATCGTGGGGAGAAAGGGAAGGGTGAAGATGGTGAGAAGTAGCATTTTGGGGAAGAGGGAGTCGCGTATTGTGCTACTGGGGTGCCTACCATACCATAGCTGCCTGCCAGCGATATGGATGTTCCGGAAGCTGCACGGCCTAGGATGCAGCACGTCAAGTCACACTTTTTAGCGGATACATATGCCACGAGCAACGGCTTTGCTGCTGTAAAGCTACACGAAGGGTCGAAATTGACAGCAAGCCGGACATCGTCAGCTCGGCAACTTCCCAGCAGTCAATCATTCAGTCGATGCGATCGGGTGCCATTATGCGGAAGTACGAGGGAGAGGAAGCAGGGCAACAGTGGTGCGGCTAGCTTGAATCGTTGTGCTTCAGATTGAAAAACCGCGAATAGAAAAGTGTGGACCATCTACGGTATTGCGGCGAAGTTGACGGACGCTTGAAGACGATGATGGTCAGGCGCAAGTCACGGAAGACCTTACGTCAGTTAAGAGACAATGGATGCAAGAGTTGCTCATGCAGCAAATTAATCGGCGGGCAGCGCGGTATCCGAGACGATCATACCTTCCATTACAAGACCTCTTTCTCCGATTGCCCTGCCAGCAAACGACTCCGTGGACTGCACACCAAGAGCGAAGCTCGCGCCTCAACATACCATACCGCTTTCTGCCATCACCGACTACTGCTACGAACTTCGGCGTCTAGACAATGGCATTGTATCCGCATTCGTCGTTCATCTCGCTCTTTGTTCACCCATGGAACATGGAGGCCAAGGAACAACACAAAGAGCTTTGGCCCAGTGTGACACAAGAAGGTGTCGTTGTCCATATTCCACAGAGCGTTCAGCACCTCGGAAACAAGCCTGCGAAGCTCTTCTGGTAAGAGCTTTCGTCCATACCCTAACTCATCGATCAAGCTTATCCCACGCTCCGGCCTCAATACACCGAACAGCTCACAATGCCCAGCCTAGCCTCCCTGATCGGCCCCCCACCTAAGATGCCCGACTTTCTACGAGACGACTAAGCCCACGACTACGCCCACGACTACGACTTTGAGGATCGCCACCAGTACTCCAGACGCCATGATCCCTTCTTCGATGATGAAGAAGAAGAAGACGGCTACGGAGGCTATGGTGAGCATTCCTCACGGCATCGTCGTCATCACGGGTCGCGGAATTGGTATGCTGACAGCGATAGATATGGTCATGATGACGGGTATGGAGCGGAGGGGTCTGACCGGTTCTACGGCGGTCGTGATGATGATGGGTACGATCCGTATGATACAGGGAGACATGGAAGAAGACACGACGAGCCCCAAGAGGAGTACGCTGGCCCTGGCGGCCATGGCCACTTCGAAGAGATTCGACCTGATGGATATGGTAAGCATCCATCTTCCCGCCGGCACCACCACGCACATCATCATGAGCCTTCACGCCACCATCATCAACACCGGCATGAAGAGCAGGCTCGCCATGGAGATGACTTCGGCTACCACACAGGAGAGCGGATGCCAAGGGGCTATGAGCCGCGCTCTGAGTATCACGGTCATCATATGGGAGATCACGGTCACCGCTCAGGACACCACAACCATCACTTTGACGGCACTCAACATCGCTCAAGCAGCTCCCGACACTCCACGTCCTCCCGCTTCGGCGAGCACCAAGAAATCCGCTCATTCAGCTATCGCCACCGCACTGAAGCCCGCGCATTCCTCGACCGCGTCGCCTCCCTCGTAGCACCCATAATGCGCCGCCACGGCTGGCGCGTGCCCCTTCTCGAAGAGACAGTCTCCAACCTCGGCGGCGACAGCGAACCGCTCGGTTTCCATCTTTTCAACCACAGTAAAGATACCATTAAGCTGTGTCTTCGTCTGCGCCAACACCGCGATCCGCAACACAAGTTCTACCCTTTCGTCGAGATCATGGACACGCTGCTCCACGAGCTGGCACACTTCGAGGTCAATGAGCATAATGAGAGATTCCATCGGTTGTGGAATGAGTTGAGGGATGAGTACGAGGGTTTATATCCAAGGGCGGAGAGGGTGCCGAGAGTCAGGTGCGACGCCGAGAGCTAAGTGCGATAATTAGGCGTTGTCATACCGGGAGGAGGAAACAAGGAAGCAGATACGCTGGCCGGTAAAAGGCCAAGAAGATACAGACAGACCCTCGATGGCACAAAGTGTACTGATACTCATCTCTAAACCGTTCTCATCCAACACGCTCCTCTATCAAAGGTGCACTGTACTGTAACTCCTTTTCCGATACCTCTAGCAGAGTTACACCTAGCTGTAAGTGTGTGATGTGCGTCTCTTGAAGAAACCTCCTCTTGCTAACGAGATCTAGTTGTGATTTGTATTCGGTATTTCGGCTCATGTTCGCCCGAGATCTTTCAACGCAGGATCCTCACCGTACATTGACCGACCGACTGCCTCCGCAATCCTTTCGATGTGAATAATTGTCGGTGAGGAGATCAGTTGAAAATAAAGACGTACGCGTGTGCAGGTACATACCTAGTTGTCGTTGAGGACAGCACTTCAAACAAGACGTACAAC
>Ga0268244_10000902_pt1 | contig 11001 bp, 10 predicted proteins | sample AgamicMgSfe_FD_200258 | JGI IMG/M metagenome (GOLD analysis project Ga0268244, IMG submission 200258) | Agave microbial communities from Guanajuato, Mexico - Mg.Sf.e (v2) (version 2) | ecosystem: Host-associated > Plants > Phyllosphere > Phylloplane/Leaf | place: Guanajuato, Mexico | collected... | reverse complement strand
TCCCGCTGCGCTCATTCAAAAGGTTCTCCTTTCCAGTACTATCACGTGCTAGGTACCCATAGAAAGCGCTCAGTGATTCGAATTCGAGAACAGTCGCTGAACTGTTCATTGGTACAGCGGCAATACTGCCGTTACCGGCGATGACTACATGCTTGAATCGCTTGTCTGATACAACGAAACACTCACGTACTGAGTCTGTTTCTCCAGATTGCTCGAGAATACGTACGGTACCTTGCTCGTCGAGGACTCCAGCGACACCATTGTGGTCGCCAAATGCGCATGTGATTGGCTCTAGGCATTGCAGTTGGGCCGTGACATTACCTATTGTGAGAAAGCTGTCTTTGAAACTGACTGCTGTACTCAGTACAACGAGTATCTTGAATGGTTGATTGGTAGATACGAACGTGCGATCTCACTCCATCCTGCAAACGGTATTGAAGCATCCGGAGAGATATCCAGTGTTTGTGCAAAGAGTTGCTGGAAGCTGTAGCAGTCGTTGTCATTTCTCGAGTCAACCTGTCCGTGAGCATTGAAGCCGGCTCCAAGAAGAGACCTAGGCATGTGCTGTCGTGTCACTTCGTTCGTGTAGGCGTTGGATTCTCAAGGTCGAGTTAACAGATGAAGTGCAAGTTAGTGCACGACACTGACTCCGAGGATGAAAGTGACATGCTCGGGCGTGTAAAGGGAAAGGTTCAGTTTAGTATCAAAAAAGGTTCTAATTCGATCGTGAATGAGCACTTGCGTAGAATATTCATAATTGACTCTGAACTATATGAGCTGTTGACGGCAGGGCTGTACAGCAGTCACGTGTCAATTAACGGGCATGTCGAGACCGTAGATTGGTGTCAAAAGTTGTTCCATTTTGAGAGACATGCCTGCCTCGATCGTGCCCTAAACGCTGCAAGACTCCTTTGGCCATCCATCTGAAAGACCCATTTTCATCATGCAATATCACAATCCTGATCCCTTCCCCAGATCAGTGTCGCTTGTAGCCGACATCCTCTTTCATCAAATCTACTTCCTCATGGAAGAAGCTCTCCTCTTCCTCAAATCAGCCTCCTTGGCCTTGGCCTCACCAACACGCTTGTGAAGGATCTCGGCGTAGTCGTTCTGAGAAAGAGTTAGTGTGTGATACATCATGGTTGGAAGTAAAAGACGTACGGCGGCATCCTTGGAGGCCTCGGCCTGGCGGCGCTTGAGTGCGATCCTGTGACGCTTGTGCTGGAGACGTTGAGGAGTAACGAGGCGCTGGATGCGAGGGGCCTTGGTGTATGGCTTGGCACCCTCCTTCTTTGGCTGAACTTCACGGCGAATGACGAACTTGCGGACCTATAAAACGATCAATCAGACTCGATCTTCCAAAAATAGAGGACCGGCGAAGACGGAAAGGGAGAACCCACATCATCTTCCTTGCTGAGACCGAAGAAACGGCGGATCTTGGTGGCTCTCTTAGGTCCGAGACGCTTTGGGTGGACAACGTCGGTAAGACCTGGGATGTCACCCTCACCCTGCTTGACAATGGCGAGAGCGAGAACGGCCAAATCCATACCGACGATGCAACCACGGACAGACTTTCTCTTGCGCTCACCAGTGCGGCGTGGGCGGTAGCAGGAGTGGCCTGCGCCGAGGAGGAGTCGGACACGGGTTGGGTGCATGACACCCTGCTTCATTGGGAAACCCTGCTTGTCGTTGCCACCAGTGATCTTGAGAACGTATCCCTTCCACTCGTCTCCAAGGCTGTCAGCTGGAACCTCTTGTCCCATGCGGCGCTCCATGAAAATGCGGAGACGGCGCTCCTCGTCGACTTCGATGAGTTTCTGCGAGCCATTTGCTAGGTGATATTAGTTTTGTTGTTGAGCGCATTGATCGCTGGTATCGACGGACCTGGGTAGGAGATGTTGAGCTTCATGGCGGCGGTGTTGCTGCTGTTAGTATGCAGTCGGCTGGAGAAGAAAATCAGAGGCCTTCAATCAACTTTGTCAGGCGTTGCAGGGAACGTGCAATTTGATTCTTGGCGCCGGCGAAAAGTTTGCCCTCTTCCGAGACGCCAAGAATCGCTCTGCGCTACGGCTCTTCCCTCTAGCGTCTGCTTAGTCCTCGAACAATTGTGAATGCGAATCCGACATCTCCTCACATATTATAAATGTGCACCGAATAGTCTTTGAGATAGCTTGAGCGATTAACATCCCAGCTGATACACGGTTTCGACACTCTTCAGCAGCTGGTGGTCGACATGCTTTCACTTTTCAGCGTGATATTTCATGATTGCGCCCACTTTTTGAACACAAGCACATTGTATGTGCATATAGAAATAATAATGGTGGCACTGCAGATACAGTTCGATTCTGGGACAGCGAAACCAGCGGTGTACGCTCTCAGCTGGCTAAAAACTCCACTGATATAGTTGTGTCTGTTCGACCGTCGAACTCTACGCCTCTTGTCCCTCCCTACTTCTCCTCTACATGACTGAAGGCACTTCCCTTTCTTTCCACAGCCTGTACTCGCTGCTCCAAATCGTGAGTCTCGTAATCAGACATCTTCATGCTTGGAACAAACGTAGGAGCGTTTGTGAACAAGTAGTTCATCTCCTCGAGAGGGCGCTTGGCCGTCTCTGGGAGAATAGCCCAGAAGAGGACCGCGTTGCCGAAGTTGCAGACGCAGAAAAGGATGTACCATTTCTATAGGTGCGTTAGCTACAGCGTACCAGAAGTATACCCCTCTTTCAACTTACCCAACCGATTGTGGCCATGGCAACAGAGGTGGTTTGACCAATCATAGTGTTGAAGGCAAAAGATACCATGACACCGATGGAGACACCCTTTGCACGAGTACGGGTGTCGAAGACTTCAGCCGGAATAACCCAGGATAGAGGACCGTTAGTGGCGGAGAACGAGAAGTTAAAGATCCAGGTCATGATGATGAAGGCCCATGAAGCAGATCCATTGTGGGTGGCGCCGGGTGGGAATTTGGCAAGCAATATGGTGGCAATGATAAAGGTGACCATGTTGCCAATGTTGCCCCCGATCATAGCCCATCGACGTCCGGTCCAGTCAATCAGCCAAATGCAGCATGCCTGGGCAATCAACGCAATGACCGAATTGATACCCTGGTATTTGAGGGCATCACTGGCATTGATGCCGGCCTGCGCGAAGATGGTTACCGAATAGTATTGTATGGCACTCACTCCGGTCATCTGAACAGAGGCCTGAATGGCGCAGACCAGAAAGAGACGTCGGAAAGACGACTTGTTGGTGAAAAGTTCCTTGTAGGACTTTGCCTCGTGCTCATGCTCGAAGGTGATGGCATCCTGTATCTGTTCGAACTCGGCACGGACCCAGGCATCATTCACATCACCGTGCGAGTGCAGTCTGGCTAAAGTCTTGAGTCCCTCCTCTTGACGACCGTGGTCCATCAACCAACGTGGCGATTCCGGGAACAGCAGAATCAAGGCAGCAAGGACACCAGCCGGTATAATCTGAATGCCGAGCGGCAGACGCCACTGGCGTGTCTCATTGGCAGGCCAATTCTTGGTAGTTCCGTACGTGGTCCAGGAGGCAACAAGCGCTCCGATACCCAGCATGAATTGCTGAAGAGCGGTTACACGACCGCGAATACTTGGATGCGCTAATTCTGCTTGGTACAGAGGAATGATCATGACCAGAAAACCAACACTGATCTGTTAGATACGGCCAAAATATGAGATGGAAAGGGGACTGAAGACATACCCGAGACCTGCAATCGCGCGACCGGCGTACAGATAGCTCAGATTTTGTGCGCCAGTTTGTAAGGCACCTCCGAGGATGAAGATGAGTGCTCCAATCATGATCGTAAGACGTCGACCGAGCATGTCACCGCATGGTCCGGCGAAGAAAGCACCGAAGAAGGCGCCGCCGGTAAAGACAGAGACAACTGCTCCTCTGTAGACTGTTAACAGGGCTTCGCATCCCGGATCGAAGGTCGCTCACGTTTCGTCTGCGGTAGGGTTGAAGAGGGAAACAAAAGATGGGGCAGTGGTGACACCGGCGATGACACCGAGATCGTAGCCATAGAGGATGGAACCGACAGAGGCAAAGACAGATACCAGGAACTGAAGGAACGTCAGTAAGGTGACACGGACGACTTTTGATGTGCAAGGCTTGCCTGGTACCACTTTGGAGGAAGCGCCATAACTGTCGATGAATATGTTTACAACTTGGTGTGGTCTTTAATATCACCGAGGGTTGTTTGGCAGATCTATCAACCAGCTGGGGAAGATGAGCGATCTTATACCATTGCTTTGGAGACACCATAGTCACCATCTTGGCCACACTAGCTGTCTTGGTTGTACGTCCCACCGGAGTACTTAGTGGTACAACGTGGAGTGCTAGGGCAAGAAGCCTAAATGAGTCTGTATAACACTTTTCGGAGTAGTCCTCTCCGCGTCTGACTTCAAGATTCAAGGTTCTCCACGCGGAGATTAGCTAGGCGTCGCGTGCCATGCTGTGCCTCGCTGCGGGGGCGGAACTTGTTGCGGCCAATCGTAAGCGGCGTTTCTCCGCACGAGCCGGCTACAGCTACTATGAGTTCGTGATCCTCTCGGATATCCCAGCTGCATCGGCTTGACTCCATTCTTGCAATACCAATCCGCAACTCTTTCTGGACTTATTGCACTCTGTTACGGTCACAACAAAAGAGCAGATAATGACGAGATGAGTGTGCAATATCGATCGAAACGAGACCGGTCATCGAGTTCGGCAAGTCATGTGGTCCCGGGCTACCGACACATGCCGAATCCTTCCCATAGTGCTATGAGTGCCTCGGAAAGACCCCCACCGGTGCGAGACGATACCGTAACATCTGCAACCACCATCCGAACGTGGTCTGCGGGAGATCGACACATGTACGAGAGTCTATCGCACATATCACAGCGGTGGGTGAGGGGGTGCTCGACTTCACAAAAGACCTCGAACGCCAAACGTGCTCGCCATCAAGTACCTTTGTATTTGCCCTGACCCTTCGCGGAACAACGGAACAGAACGACAATGGCGAGCTTTACAAAGATCGCGGAGACTGAAGAGTCCTTCATTTCCATAGATCCAAGGAACAAGATCAGCAAGATTGATGATAATGTTTATGCTGGCTTTACCGAGTAAGAATGCTCCCGTTTTATCTTCACTCCAATATGTTTCTCAATCGCGCCAAAATCATTGGACTTAGATAAATGGTGGTCTTGAGAGAAAATGGAGTTAGTAACAGCATACTGACCACCTACCCGTAGGCACATGGGCCGCTGTATCTACGGTGGTCTGTACGATCCTGGTAACTCCCTCTCGGATGAGAATGGCTTTCGAACAGACGTGATCGATGCATTCAAGGAGCTCAATTGCCCTGTTGTTCGTTATCCAGGAGGCAACTTCGTCGCTACGTACCACTGGCTCGATGGTGTTGGACCTCGAGAACAGCGCCCTGTCCGACCAGAACTTGCATGGCTCGGAGAAGAAAGCAACCAGTTCGGTACCGATGAGTTCATGAAGTGGTGTGAGGTAGTAGGTACCGAGCCTTACCTTGCTCTGAACTTCGGAACTGGTACGCTGGACGAAGGTATGTTAATCTCCTTTCCTATGACAGACACTTGACTGACATCTAACAGCACTTGGATGGCTTGAATATTGCAACTCCTCGCAGAATACATACTACGCCAACCTCCGCCGCAAGCACGGGCGCGACAAGCCATACAACGTGAGTTTAGTCCCCTATAAGCTTACTCGGAGCCCTCTGACACCATACAGGTCAAATACTGGGCCCTCGGCAACGAGACCTGGGGACCATGGCAAGTCGGCCAGATGACCAAGGAAGACTACGCCAAGAAAGCCTACCAGTGGGCGAAAGCGCTCAAACTCGTCGACCCCAGCATCGTGCTGATCCTCTGCGGTGAAACAGGCTTCAGCACCTGGGACAGCTATGTGCTGAAAGAGTGCATCCGCTGGTCGCCACACAGTCTCGGCGGCAGCACTACAGCCTCACTCATCGATATGCACAGCATCCATCTGTACACCGCCTCGCAGTCACACCTGCCTAACGCCACCGCGCCTCGCGCCGCTGAGCGCGCCATCGAGATCTGTGCTGGCCTCATCGACCTTGCGAGAATCGAAAACGGTGTCCCACCTACTCTTCCAAGGCCCACTATCTGCTTCGACGAGTGGAACGTCTGGGACCCTGTACGTGCTCCTGGCGACAAGGGCGCCGAAGAGCAGTACACGCTCTCGGATGCGCTGGCCGTGGCCGTATGGTGCAACGTCTTTGTACGCCAGAGCAAGTTCATCGGTATGGCGAATATCGCACAGAGTGTCAATGTCATCTCTCCACTCATGACGACAAAGGACGGATTAGTGAAACAGACGAGTTGGTGGCCGTATCTACTGTTCTGTAAGTACATGCGCGGCTCAACGATTGGTATCAGCGTGAGGTGCGCCGAGTATGAGGGACCCACTGAGCCTGGCTGGATCAGAGGCACGATTGAGACCCCGTATCTTGACGCTTCGGCTGCTATTACGGACGACGGCATGGTGTCTTTGGTTGTGGTCAATGTGCATGAGACTAGGGAATTCGCAACCCAGGTCGACGGCGTCGGCACAGTTGTGAGGGTCTTTACGATTACCGGTGACAACGTCAATGTGACGAATACCGAGACCGAGCAGACTGTTGGTATCAGAGAGAGCGAGTGGGATGGGCAAGGGCCGTACACATTTCCGAAGCACTCAATGACAATGCTCAGGTGGAAGGCGTAGAGGATCCATTTGGCACATGATATAGATCTCCAATAGCATGCATAGAGTTCATACATTACAAGGCTATAGCCCCAATTTACTTCGAAGATCCACCCATCTACCTTTTCTTAAGGGATCAAGGGCCTCCAGCTTGTCCAACCACTCTGTCATCTCCTTGGTCGTGACCACCTTGTTCCCCGCGTCGACCTCAAGATACTGTTCCGCCAGCGTCAACAAGCCCTGGTATATCCATTTGCAATCATCAGTCCCGTCTAGCATGTCCTTCACCATCTCGATCTGCGTCTCGAGATACTCCTCGCGATCTTTGTTTGTGAGATCCGTCACAATTTTCGCCTTCTCCGGACATGTCGGAGATAGCGTCGTCATGAGATACTGATGGTAGAACCACAGACTCTGGTCGTAAGGGTCCGTGTACAGCGCTTGCATAATGAACTCGAGTTCCTGGTCAAGCAGCTCTCGCCGCTGTCGACTTGTGGCGTTTCGTTCGGCCAGCAGGCGTGGTATCAGGTTCGAGCGGTTGTGCCAGGCGGAGAAATTGGATAGGTTCGTCTTGATCATTTTCGTCGTGTATTCGAATTCTTGCTCGGCCATTGATGTCTGTGGCTTCTCTTGCTGGTCATCTCCGACCTCAGTCTTGCTCAAAAGTTTCTGAGTGAGTGTCTCGAGCGACCCTACGACCTCACGCCTGTATTGCCATGCGTGGAAATTCCGTGAATCGTAGCTCAGCATCTTGCTCACTAGACCCAGCTCTTGCTTCCATAACTCAATCGAGGCGGACGTGGGTAGGTGCTCTGAGCCCTGTTGTAGTAGCCATGCTCTGTGATTCCAGATCCAGTAACACTTCGGCCATTGTCGTTGTAATGGTGTAAGAAAGCCAAGTTCCTCCTTCAGTAGCAGCGAGATTTCTTGTTGCGCCGGTGTGAATCCCGCTGGCCTTGACGCGTGGTCCTGTTCGCCATCTTGTGGATTTGTGAGCGCCTTAGAGAAGACATCTTGAAGCAGTAGGCGGCGATAATTCCATATGGTGTAGTACTCGGGATTTTGGCTGAGGAGTTTCGCGGTCAGGAGGAGGGTTTCGGATGTGAATTGCTTGTCTTTTATCTGCCCAAATTAGTGACTGGAGACAGCGAGATTACATCCTACTCACCCTCTGTGTGATATCTGCAATCAGTCCTTTGTATTCCGCGATTCTCTTCTGCTCCTTCTGTTTGGTCTGCTCAGACTTCTCGACCGCGGCGACGCGGGGCATGCCATGCTGTCGACATTTCTTCAGCTTCGCACTTATTCTTGCATATCTTTTGGCGACTCACACTGCCTTCCATTGCTTGATGCTGAAGCTCAATTAGTAGGTCTAATAACAAAAGGTAAATATGAAGGACGTGGAGAAGGTAGCAACGACCGAAGGCAAGCGTAGGAAGCTTCAACCACACAGCAGTGACGCGACACTGCCACCGTCATCTCATACCTATTTCTTCATCTCAAGCTCAGAATCTCGTCGTATGCTCCTAAACTCATATTCTTCTCACATGAAGCAGCACGCTTCTTGGGGCGGATTCATCGGCATCTTACCTCTATTTGGCGGACTCGGACTTGTGTCAGCTTACCGTTTATCAAGCTGCCCAGAACCGCCTGCGGCTGTCTGCTTGGATCATACCCGTCACATTCGTTTCCTCATCTATACTGTAGCTTTAAGATCGAGAGTGACGATTGAGGAGCTCTGTGAGACCACCTCGAGGTTTTATGGTGTCGTTGAAGGTGTCGAGAGACTTGCAAGCAAATTACCACCACGCACCAGGTTTCAACAATGTCTCTTGGTTAGCAATCAATTGCCAACAAGAGCTACGAGAATCTGAGAACACCAAGTCGTACCTCGCTCTTGGATACGCTTCCGCGAAAGGCCAGCACACCGTTCCAAACATGCTTCCTCCTTACACCGCCTCTATCTGCTGCCAGCAATCATGTCACTCGAGCAGAAGAAGTCATCGACACCGCAAGTTGGTCTCCGAGTTTGAGGCCGATTGACGTGACGCTAGGTCTCAACGACACAGATTACTTCGATGATCGGTCCCCTCCATGGCTGCTAACGCCATTATCTCAATCCCCAATTCGAGGACAACAATCTCCATCCTATGCTGAATCACCATGCCATTCAAGATGGACGAAGCAGCGATGGCTTGAACAAGACTCTAGAGTGGAACTCGTCGATTCATGGGATTCACGATCCTCCGAGCATGTCGTATCGTCGACCAGCACCAGGTCAAGACGAAGCCGGATCCCACGCCGACGTGTGAGTAAGACTGCCACGTTTTCCCCAGAGCGATCCGATGTCAAACGATTGCCTCACCTCATTGGTCCTTTGGCCTATCTTGATGGTTGTGCTGAAGAGCGATCTGCCTCCCACAACGCGGGAAGAGCGCACTCGATATGCCCAGTCGACAGCAGCAATGAGGATAAAAGTCCACACCCGGAGGACACTCTAGATTCACAGAACGACTCAAATAGCTTAGATGATATACGCTCTGCGATTGTGCCTGCAGACGACCTTACACCAATAGCAACTGCTACTCCAGCAATGGGAGGATTTCCATTCTTGAACCATCAACCAACAGCATTGTCACCACTTTCGCCCCGACGATCACAGAGTTGCTTTGCAAAATGTACAAGCCCTTCGCCCAAAGCTTCGCGGAACAGGATACAGACCCCTGATCGATTCGTTCCTACACGGATACTGCGTTCTCCGTCTCGAGATGCATTCATGATGACACAATCTCCGTCGAAGCTCAGTGCTGTCGAGAGAAAAGAGCGCCAACAGACTTCGATCTCAGATCCATTTGCACCAAGAATTCGAGTCCCTCCCCAGCCAAGCGAAAGGCCGTCAAGATCTCGCCTTCCAATGCCCTCGCGAGCACCGATCTACAGTCCCACACGGCTACGTGCCCAGACTACTCCGATCAATGCTGCAACGGACCGAAATATCAGCTACGGCGGAGTCTGGCGAATTGGAGGGTCTGAGGTGGTAAATGACGGAATGCACAGTATCTCCAACGGAAGAGGTGGAAGGATCGCAAGTGGAACAAATGCACCTTTACACGTAGCCGACTTTTTCAGCCAAGACGAACCTGTCACGGACGACCGAGTCGTATACCAAAGACGCCTGGCAGCTGCATTCGACTTGGATCCAGCCAATCGTATGTTTGGGTCGCCCGGTTCGCCCAGTACCGGCACGCCTCCAACCTTGAGGCGTTCTGCCATTTCAAGTCCTGTGAGATTGAGATCGGGCTCCGTACAGAGTAGCGTGTCTTGGAAGAATAGTGCCTGGGTACGCGATCAACCTTTATCGCCAAAGAAGATGCCCGCAAAGCGACGCAAATGTGTCCCTGTCATACCCTTCCGGGTCCTGGACGCACCTGCTTTTCGAGACGACTTTTACTGTTCACTACTGGCTTATTCCCGCACTGCACAATGTCTAGCTGTCGGTCTCGGCACTCATGTCTATCTTTGGTCAGAAAGTCGTGGAGTAGATACTCCCCGCTCGCTTTCTTCCACGCTTGCAGGCCACATCACGTCCTTGTCCTTCTCATCCACAGAGGGTGGTCATGCGATCCTTGCGATCGGTCGTTCAGATGGTAGAGTCACTCTCTGGAGTCCTCTCGATGCCGAGCCGCGGTTTGACTCTGAGCAGCCATCATCTGTGTCATGCCTTGCGTTTTCTCCTCGGACAAACTCACGATATTCAGTTCGTCATGATTCAGTGAAAATCGCCGCAGAGTTACTCGTCATTGGCGATGAAGCAGGTCATATCTATGTTTATGCTGTAGAATGGCCAACCACGGAGGAACGTGATCTGTACGACTGGCCTGGAGCAATGACACTAGTGGCACGTTTGACCGCGCACACGCAGCAGGTGTGTGGTCTCGCTTGGTCACCCGATAATACTCACTTCGCTTCTGGTGGCAATGACAACTCTGTTTACATCTTCGAGACCAAGAAAATCATCTCGCCTTCGGTCAATAGACGACACACAGCCAACAGCGACAACTCTCTGGTAGTCAGACACACAGATTCTTACACGCCAATGTCGTACCCCGATCATACCAGCAACCGACCATCACCTGTTCCATCTCTCCCAGCAAGCGCTGCAAGACATTACCTACCACACTCCGCCGCTGTGAAAGCACTCGCCTTTGCTCCCTGGCAGTCAACTTTGCTTGCTTGCGGCGCCGGCTCCAACGAT
>Ga0268244_10000900_pt1 | contig 11026 bp, 7 predicted proteins | sample AgamicMgSfe_FD_200258 | JGI IMG/M metagenome (GOLD analysis project Ga0268244, IMG submission 200258) | Agave microbial communities from Guanajuato, Mexico - Mg.Sf.e (v2) (version 2) | ecosystem: Host-associated > Plants > Phyllosphere > Phylloplane/Leaf | place: Guanajuato, Mexico | collected... | reverse complement strand
TCCATTCACGTGGGGTGCTTCTCGTGGTGATTACGGCACCGACCTGCTCTATGAGCCGAACTCCGGGACCGCCGCTCCTCAGGATGATTTCACCGAGGGTGTCTTCATCGACTACCGAGCCTTCGACAAGCTCGGCGAGACCCCCATCTTCGAGTTTGGCTTCGGTCTCTCATACACCACCTTCTCCTACTCGAACTTGCAGGTCCAGGCCCACGGCTCACGCGCGTACACACCGACCACCGGCAACACCCCGGCCGCGCCCACCTTCGGCGCCATCAGCAACAACACCGCCGACTACCTCTTCCCTAGCGACATCAACCGCATTCCTTTCTACATCTACCCCTACCTCAACAGCACTTCTCTGCGGGCGTCGAGCGGCGACCCACAATACGCCATCAACTACACCTTCCCAGCCGATGCGTACGACAGCAGCGCACAGCCCAGGCTCCCAGCCGGTGGTGCCCCCGGCGGCAACCCCGCTCTCTATGACATCCTCTTCACCGTCACCGCGACCGTCACCAACACCGGCAAGGTCGCCGGTGACGAGGTCCCGCAACTGTACCTCAGCCTGGGCGGCCCCAACGACCCGAAGGTGGTGCTCCGCAACTTCGACCGCATGACCATCGCCGCCGGCGCGAGCGCCACCTTCAGCGCGGACGTGACGAGGAGGGATCTGAGCAACTGGGACACCAACGCCCAGAACTGGTAAGTCTTCGACTCACCCATGTTCACGCGTCTATCTCGTTTCTGATTAATGCTTCGCAGGGTCATCACCTGCAACACCAAGACGGCACACGTCGGCTCTTCCAGCCGTAAGCTGCCGCTGAGCGCCACGCTCGACGTCGGCAGCATCTGCAGTAGCCTTAGCACTGCCAACGGCAGCAGCGGCAACGGGACGTCGTCCGTTGGTCCGACCGGCGCGAGCTCTAGCGCTGCCGCTGGCACTGCTTCCGCCGGCTCTTCCGCGAGCGCCTCTTCCAGCTCCGTCGCCGGCGCTCAGCAAGGTAACGGCACCGCCTCGGCACCCGCTGTTTACGGAAGCAGCACTGCCTCTTCGGCGGCTGCTTCTTCCAGCTCTACCGCGAGGGCATCCTCGAGCTCTGCCGCGAGTGCAGCCTCGAGCTCTCGCGCGAGTGCATCTTCCAGCTCCGCCGCGAGTGCATCTTCGAGCTCTGTCGCCGGCGCTCAGCAAGGTAGCAGCAGCAGCCGCAGCAGCAGCGCTTCGGCCCCAGCCGGATACGGAAGCAGTACCGCCTCATCTGCGGCTGCTACCACCAGCTCTGCCGCCGCTGCATCCTCGAGCTCTGTCGCCGGTGCTCAGCAAGGTAGCACCAGCAGCGCTCTAGCACCAGCCGGATACGGAAGTAGCACCTCAGCCCCAGCCGCCGCCAGCAGCTCGTCCGTCGCGGGCGCCCAATCCAACACTTCGCCCGCCGCCTCCTCCTCGCAGCACTCTGCGCCTGCAGCCTACTCCCAGACCTGGGCAACCTCGACCGTGAGCGGGCCCAAGGCCTACTCGACCAGCGCATAGTGTGCCCAGGCGAGCAATTCCTCCGCATTCTTTGTCCAGGCCGACCTCAACGCTTCGAGTATTTTCCAGGGATGTTTCAACGGGAGTATTAGAAGCTTGGAGGAGGCTGTACGGAAGAGGAGGGATGGATGGAAAAGGAGACGGGTTGAGAACGATGTCATGTTTCCATGAAGCTGCCCCTCTTCTTTGGTGGGGAAACATGTATACGAAGACTTTTATGTCGACATATATATGTTGAGAAAATATCTATCATGCAGAACTCTCACCTCACCGCGGTCTCGGTCCGGTGCTTTTTGCTTTCGTAATCATGGGTTAGAATGTGCTGCCTTTCGGGTCTACGTATGCTTAGGGACAGCCAGACGATTGATTTGCAGCGCGTCCGACGTTGGTCCGTCTGTTGGTCCTTGATTTGCAACTGCGCGTATACACTCACGGAGGACGCTCCGATGGTGTCACGCGGTCGGATCGATCACGCATGACCGCATGACGATGCTTGGCGAAGCCCTTGCTTGGTCCTATCCTCTTGCATGGTGCATTGCACAAAAACTGCTGAAAAAGTCAGGTCACGCATTTCACTCTCTGCAAGGTTGGTCTCCTCCGCTTTTCTCTTGTGTGGCCAGAAACTGCAACGCAAGACGGTACGTCCACAGTCCTGACCCTTTCATCGTCTCGGATTCCCTTTGTCGACGAAATGCGCGGTTTGTGACGATCATGAGGTTGCCCGGCTTTGCCTCTGACTTCAACGCAGCCCGTCACGAGGGAAGAATGGCGCGACGTATCTTCGTCCATCAGGCGACAATCGCAAGTAACGGTGAGCCATGAAGATCAGATTCCATTGTGCAAAGCACCACAGTAAGAATGCTCGTAGCACCGGCGGAGAAAGGGTTCGTCGCCAAAAAACCCTCCCTAAGCCGCTCGCTTCGGTTCGGCCAACGACTGCATATCTGACAAGATGCACGACCGGGCCGAGAGGCCGCGACCTAAGCGGAAAGGCTTCGGACAATGTCACTTTTGAAAGAAAGGTTTGGTGGAGAGCTCCCCAGCCCACAGTCTTTGCCTCCAGACTTGTAATTGACAAGCGGGCCAGAAGTGTAAGGCGGAAACGTAGCGGTATGTTCGCTGGACAAATTCGTATGTGCGACTGGGTGACAATGGACATGTCTTGGGTTTGTGAACGGCAAAGATCGCCTCTCCCTGATCTGGCTCTGCAAGGGATCAGCTTTCGCGTACCTTTTGGTCTCCTGGTTGGATGCTCGCGTGACCTGCTGACATATCTGCCTTTGTCGACTTGTAGCCAGAAGCAGAACAGGCAAGGCACCCTGCCGCAAACCGACCACTCGGGGCGACGGATATCTAGACCGCGATGCTCAAGATTGGAACTCCATCCCGCGCCGTTCGAGGAGAGCGTTCCATCAAGAGTACCTCCTGAAGTTCGATCGTGCATCAACGACCCTACATGTGTGGCGTTAGCTGACGTACCGAAGCACGTCGCGCTACTAGCAGACCAACTTTTCAGGGTATGGAGCCGAATCAGCGCCATCCTGAACCCGGTACGGTCTCGCCTTCGAGCGGCCACAGACACCCTCCCGGCCACGTTCATCGTCGTCTCTCTTCCCAACTTTCTCTGACGGAGTTCTTGTGGAAGGGCCCTACAGGGGGTACAGCCGTGCTCGGTGATACCAAAACCACCTTCCTCAGGCATCTCGGTCTCAATGAAGACGACGTTTACCACCGGATGCTGTTCAATAAGATGAAGGTATGCTCTCCGTTTCTCTCTTCATTTAAACACAGGTCGTGTGGCTGATTGCGGCGGTTAAACAACAGGAGGAAGCAATGGTTGGGAGAGAAAGCCTAACGGCACAGCCGCTTCGCCAACAGAAACTGAACGGGCCGACCGTTACAACTCGGGTTCATACCAAGGAAGTTCGGAAAGATGCTGTAGCCGGTGTGTTGAGGCAGATCCATCAAACCGCTAGCGCGGAGACAAAGATAATCTACGAGCTCGTCAGCAGCGAACAAGACAACTGGATTGTACGATGGATGCTGTGGCATGTGTCCGAAGGCGGCGTACAGTCGTCCGTCGCCATGAAAAGAGAGTCGGGTTCGGAAAGCCTTGGATCTCCCGCGAACGGAAGGAGTGGCGACCTGTTTTTTGACCCAGTTCGCGATCGATGACACGGCTTCCGGCCAAAGGTGCAGTCAATCACCTGGATGGTCTTGCCAATGAAGGGCCTAGAGAGTGCGTCGGCAATCGACTCGGCCTTGGGCATTGTGCGTTCGACAACCAGGATCTCGACCTCACCGTCTCCAAAGCGTGCAGATTTGACATGTCGCCTCCCGGACAGGACAGAAAGCTGCAGATTAGTGGAATGCCGGCATGACAACGCCGGACTTCTTGCTCGAGTTCGCGCGATCGAGTGACCTGCGCTCTACGCCGAGCTGACCCATCTTGAGTGTGACTGGTGGCATGGAGAGGCGCATTTTCAAAGTTGTCTCTTTGTCACCAGACAAGCGCCAAAGTCCCAGATCGATCTGGCGGACGATGCGTCGACGGAACACCTAGATAGTGAGGCGATGGGGTCGTCGTGACAGCCGTGGCAGGCGAAGGTCTTGTTGCTCGTACTTTGGTCAAGTTTCACATCGAACTCCACGCAGGGGGAAACGTATTGCTAGTGTCCAAAGCCATGCAGCCTGTTGCGGTATCCCATCCTTGCTTCAGGAGGTTTTGACTGATGAACACGGCTGAAGCTCCCATATGGTCATCTTCCTCAGCAGGTCAGACCAAGCCGTGAGCCTGTCTAGATGTCTGGCAGCTGGAGTGACAGACTGCCAGAGTCTTGTCCAGATGCTATACGCGATCAAAACATGGCTGTTGTGTTGCGTATACCGCGGGATAGGAGGTTGCATTGTATCCATGAAAGGCAGTGATCGCGGAAGGAGGTGATGTTTATGTATGTAGGTACCTCCTTGGTCTGTGCCCCCTTAGCGTCTACGCCTGTCTTCCTCTATCGAGACCACACCTCACCTCTTCACACTTCTTCAGCCTCACACTCGTTGATGCTACTTCGCAAGTCAAATCACCGGTGTCATGGCACCATGTCAATGTGGTGACTGCAAACCCTCTGCTGGATGATCAAGGGATAGGTCGCGGGAATGGACTCAAGCCTTTGTTTGCTTTACGCGGTAGGTTGGCCATTTTTACACGACGCGTCAGTGTCGGCAACCCTCCCATACCGAAAGAGACGAACACGTGAGCGAGAGGCTGCCGGGTAGCAGACTGTCAATGACAAGTTCAGAAGCGGTTCGACATAGATTTGCATCGACCGTGGGACACGACCCCCAATACTCCGTGCGTTTTAGCGAGCGTAAACACATGAAAGCGATTCCGGCCTGGCCAATTCTTGTTTCTCGGTAGCGTGACAAGAACGGATCTGGTCTTCTGTGGAAGGTTGCCGGTTCACGCACAACTGCATACAGGACCCACATCCACTGCCATCTCATGACCAAACATTCAATCCTCGCGCTTGTGAACGGCTTTCACAGGATGAGCAGACACATGACAACGAATCTACTTCGAGCACTTCCAGGGTTTAGATGAGCCTTCCAGCTCGTGCGCGTAGACGATTATACGAGGTCCGTCAGAATACGTCGGGGCTTTTGAATTATGGACGGAAAGGACTGCCTGTCTTCTCAGAACTTCTTGTTTGTACGTGCTGACACATGAAAAACCGAGTCAATCTCGCGCTCACGAGCGCCGTCCACTTTAAGCTACATCAGCTGCAAGCCTAATTGAACCGTTTACCAGGTGTTGACATCCGAGCTGAATCACCTCGAAGGCACAAGAAGGCCAGCACATTCCCGGCTGATCGTCGTATATTTCAGTGATCCGGAGCCTTCTGTGCGATTCCTCAAGCATACGACTGCTCATATATCTCTCCATCTGAAACCCGGCGTACCATCTCTGCTCGAGGTCTCAGGAAGTGATCACAAGCAACAGTCCGAACGGATTCTACGGTTGTGCTCTGAGCAAGCTAAAGCGTTCTGATCCTCGCATAGGCTCTACTGTCACTATCGGAGAAGGCTCCGTCGACCTTCATTAGGGACGCCACAAGCAACCGCAAGTCGCACGCAGAGCAACTACGACTCTCAAGCACCTGAAGTGTTCACCGACCCTTTCCGCTCCAACATTGCGCCTTCTCTGACATACTCGGCACGTTTGCGAGATCATGGGCGTCAAGATGTGGCCCGCATACCTCCTGCTCGGCGTCTGCCTGGCGCCTCTACCAACAGGCGGCTTCAGCACCTGTCCGGCCACCACCACCGTGACCAGGGTTGTGATGAAGACGACTCAGGGTGGCGTTGAACCCTGGATCTACGACGAGCCTTTGGCCGGCCTTTCATCCAGCACCCACGAGCAAGTGAATGTTGCATATGATAATACCAATACAGCAGACTCCATCACAGGAGAGACTGGCCCGGACACGAAGGCTGACGAGCGGAAAGCATGGGTTACTAACGTAAGAGCCGAAGGCAGGGAAGCAGATACAGCTGTTCCGCACGTGGTCGAAATTGAGCAAATGGAGACCGCATGCTACACAACAGTTATAGTCACCGTTTCGGAGGTCCGCAGAACTGCGACTTCAGCTCTCCGCCTTTCCCATACGGAGGGACACGACAATCCCAGTGTAGAGGACTTACATCTTCTCCGTGGGCTCGCCAGAGACAAATCAGAAATAACCAACCACACGGCATCGCAGAGCCCCAGTAAGACGTCTCACACTGCATCCTCAGGCACAGGCAAGTCAAATGCAGGCACCCCTTCCAAAAGCAGCAAGGCTTCCAAGCCGACGTCCTCGGGCGCAAGATCCGCATGCCGACGCTTCACTCCCTCGCAGATGAGTGCGTTGATGAACGGAGACCAAGGAGAGGACGGGCCGCCTCCGTGCCAGAACAAGACTCAAAAGCTGGTGAGACGCGTGGTAAGCTCCTGCAAAGCCGCGAGTGGCGGCAAAAGCACCACATGCGTTAGCTCCACCATGACCAGAACGACGAGCGTGTGTGTGCCGCTCTCTCGTGCCGCTGGTAAGAAGTCCAGTGCGGTCATGACGAACCATGCTTCGGCTTCTCTGATTAGACCGTCGTCGTCACGATATGCGAGGAAGTCGGTTACTGAGGACTTCGAGGACGTGGTGATACGACCGAGGGTGTTGGCTGAACCTACATCAACGGTGGAGACGGCCGCGTGAGAGCTGGTGAGGATGGCTAGTGAAATCACCATGACTTGGATACTGGGATCTGTGGTTGGCGTGCGGGCGTTCGGATTCAGCCCTGTCTTTCGGATTTGTTTCAAATCATGGTCACCGAGAAGCCGGGGGAGAAGGTGCTACTGTGGAAACAGCGTGAAGAGTAATCACAAGAAAAAGGTGCGAGCTCATGGGAGGGCCAGATGCATTATCATCAATATCGAGAAGACTGTTGAGAATGGTGCTAGTTGACAGGAAAAGTTCTGGTATCTTATTCTCTCACGGTCGTGAGACTTATGATATACGGCAATGCAGCTCGATCATACGACATTTCCCATTCGCCATTGCTGACCGTGGGACAAGTTGCTCAGGCCCTTCGAGGATGCACATGAGCTCTAGCAGATAGAACGTCTGCATGGGTAAGGCGCAATGCAGTGACTCGTGATCATGTCCAGCACCCTGCAAGATGCGCCCAGTATCGTTATACAACTACTTCGTTTCGACGTCACGGAAGCACTACATGGTGCGCTGCCTCTGCCTTCCCATTCTCCTCACCTGCGAAACCACTATTCATATATATGTAGCCATTACAGCATCTCCGCGAGTAGGAATCCGTAGTAAATCATCGCCCCGAGACCGACCATGTTGGAGAGCGACGAGGCACCGTGCAACTTCGAGAACGAAGAGTTCAGGCGTTGCATCTCTGGCGACTTGGGACCGGGATCATAGTATTTCTTGCCATCGCGCGTCTCTGTGAATCCGACTGTCAGCACAAGAACTCAACATACTAACAACGACAGGCTTTGTCCCACCTTGGTGTTTCCTTTGCTTCATGACGTTGGTCGTGGCGGGTCCCAACAGCACCAAATTCAACAGGCTCGTCCCACACATGAGCGCGATCGGCGCCAGGGCCGTCCACATGTACTGCTCTTCCAGCAGGCCTCTCGGTCCCGCGTGTTCCCTCATCGTCGCGCCGCCGAGAGCGGCCGACTTAACGCCCGGCCATGTCAACGCGAGCACGATGGGTAAAGCGGTCTGGAAGGCGAAGTAAGGGGGAAAGATGGCTTGTTGTAAAGTGGAGAACTGGGGTCTCGGTAGGACTTTGAAGGCTAGAGGGCCGGCGAGGAAGGTGTTTTGGATGTTGCTGCCGAGCAAGGTGCCGTAGGTGAGGATGTGGTATGCGGTTGGGTCGGAGAGGGAGGAAACGGAAGGCATGGTGGTTGAATGGGGTAGAGTGGGGTAGAGTTTGTGTTGTATTCCGTTATTGCTAGGTACTGATTGAACATGTTCTGTATACGAAGTCGAGACGATCAATGTGTTGATGTCATGCACCGAGAGCGTGCAGTTCGCGCTCACGTGCTCACGCGAGATGTGTCGCGCTAAGCCCTCCTCGCGCGTGCTTTGCTTGGTTGCCTTGAAGCCTGACAATCGACATGCCTTCTCGACACCTCGCCACCTCAATCATGTAACCGTACATGTTCGTCCAGGGAGGAAGATTATCGGTGTCAACGACGTAGAGCTGCAAGGCGGTCCAGAGAATGGCGTCCAAAGAAGCCACTGTCTACATCGTAGACTGCGGCTCTACCATGGGCGAGCGGAGCAATGGTCGTCCTCACACCAACCTCGATTGGGCATTGGAGTACGTATGGGACAAGATCACCACGACGGTAGCGACTGGACGCAAGACCGCCCTCGCCGGTGTTGTCGGCTTGAGAACAGATGAGACGCGCAACATCCTCGAAAGCGAGAAAGACTACGCGCACATCACTGTCCATCAGGAGATCGGTCAGATCCAAATGCCGCAGGTCCGAAAGCTTCGCCAGGAACTGGTCGTGTCTTCGACCGAGGCTGGGGATGCCATATCAGCCCTGGTCATTGCCATTCAGATGATCGTCGAGACGTGCAAGAAGCTGCAATACATCCGACGAATCGTGTTGGTCACAGACGCGAGAGGGTCGATGCAGGCTGAAGCGGATGATCTGGGTAACATTGTCAACAAGCTCAAAGGAGACAATATCGAGCTGCTTGTACTCGGTGTTGACTTCGACGATGCCGACTATGGTTTCAAGGAGGAAGGCAAATCCGAAGTGAAAGCGGGGAACGAAGCGATGCTGAAGCAGCTCTGTGACGACTGCAACGGCACTTTCGGCACGCTGATGCAGGCCGTCGACGAATTGGGCATTCCGAGGGTCAAGTCCACGCGGCCGGTGGCAGGGTACAAAGGCTACCTTACGCTCGGAAATGTTGAAGAGTATGACTCCGGACTGGCCATCGACATCGAGCGATATCCGAAGATCATGGAAGCCAAGCCCCCATCGGCCAGCAAGTTCGTCACTCGTAGCGACATGGCCGTAGGTGAGGCCACGCAATCCACCACCACGCTCGACGGCGACGACACCGTGCAGAGCACCAACGACGGACTGGCGGCGGTCAAGACTGCTCGGACGTATCAGGTCGGCGACGAGTCGGCAGCGGGCGGCAAACGCGATGTCAGCCTGGACGAGCTCGCCAAGGGGTACGAATACGGGCGCACCGCGGTGCACATGTCCGAAAGCGACCAGAATGTGACGATGTACGAGACCAAAGCAGGGCTGGACATCATCGGCTTTGTCGACAAGAACCACTACGAACGCTACCTGGACATGTCGCGCTCGTCCTTGATCGTGTCGCAACGGACGAACGACAAGGCCTCGATGGCGCTGTCGTCGCTCATCCACTCGCTGTACGAGCTCGAATCGTACGCCATCGCCCGCTTGGTAGCCAAGGAGAATAAAGAGCCACGCATCCTACTCCTGGCCCCCAACATCGAACCCGATTTCGAAAGCCTGTACGACGTCGAGCTGCCTTTCGCCGAAGATCTTCGCGGCTACAAATTCCCGCCTCTCGACCGCGTCGTCACGGTCAGCGGTAAAGTCTTGCGAACCCACCGCAACCTGCCGAGTGACGACCTCCAAACCGCGATGGACGATTACGTCGACCGTATGGACCTCTCCACCTTCGGCAAGGACGACGACGGTGAACCGAGCGAGTACATGCCCATAGACGAGACGTACAGCCCGATGCTGCATCGCATCAACCAAGTCATCAAGCACCGCGCCATCTACCCGGAAACACCACCCCCTCCCCCCTACGAAACCCTGACCCGCTACTCCCGGCCCCCGAGCAATCTGCTGCAAACTGCGCAGCCAGCCCTCGAGCGCGTCATCGCCGCCGCCGACGTGAAGAAGGTACCCCCCAAAGCCCGTGGCAAGCGATACGGGCGGAATAAAGACACGCCGAAACCGCTCTCAGACCTCGACGTCGGCGCGCTCCTGGCGCAGCAGCGACAATCACAAACACGCACCATCGACCCACGCAACGCGATCCCGGAATTCAAACAGCTGCTCGCGAACGCAACGGACCTCGAGCAAACGCACGACGCGTGCCGACAGCTCGGCGCCATCGTGCGCGACTGGGTGCGGCACTCGGTCGGGGAGGCCGGGTACGGGCGGGCGGTGGAAGGGATGCGGGTGATGCGGGAGGAGATGGTGGAGATGGAGGAGGCCGGGGCGTGGAATGGGTTTTTGCGCGGGTTCAAGGCGGATTTGTTAGGGGGTGAGTTGGGGGGTGAGAGGAGGGAGATGTGGTTCCGCGTGCGGGCGAATCGGTTGGGGTTGATTGGGAGGAAGGAGGGTGGGGGTAGTGAGGTGGAGGAGGAGGAGGCGAGGGCGTTTATGTCGTTTAGTTGAATGGGGTGGGTTTTCTTTGCAGCGAAGGCGTTGGTGGTGTCAGTATGGACGTATACCTGAGAAATTTGCTGAAAAGATGTTGTTATTTTGCTGCGACTGCTCGTAACCGCACCACGTCAACAACATCGCTGGCTAGTACCCTCACAGGCGCAAAACGTGGGAGCGATGTCCTTTCAACCCAGTACATGAATAAAGTCCAACAAACAAAAGAATTCTCATCAAATTCGTCAACATCGTCACTTCGCTCGAAAGCAGGTATATACATGTAGGTATCCTTTCCCATCGCATACGCTCGCTCGCCCTCATTATTGCCCAAAACCCAGGGAAGCACAAGAGGTTCGTGAAAACGAGAAAGCGCCCCCTCCACCCAGGCCATGTAATGTATTGGCACCTTGCCAAAAGAAACACTCCCAGAACGCTCGCTTGTTCAACAAGTAATGCCCAAAAGAAAAGGATAGAAGGAGGAAGGAAATCATATCTTTCGTCACGCGCAAACCCATCAAATTCAAACCCCCACCCCCAAC
>Ga0268244_10000898_pt1 | contig 11047 bp, 6 predicted proteins | sample AgamicMgSfe_FD_200258 | JGI IMG/M metagenome (GOLD analysis project Ga0268244, IMG submission 200258) | Agave microbial communities from Guanajuato, Mexico - Mg.Sf.e (v2) (version 2) | ecosystem: Host-associated > Plants > Phyllosphere > Phylloplane/Leaf | place: Guanajuato, Mexico | collected... | reverse complement strand
CCCTAACCCTAACCCTAACCCTAACCCTAACCCTAACCCTAACCCTAACCCTAACCCTAACCCTAACCCTAACCCTAACCCTAACCCTAACCCTAACCCTAAATTCTCATCTCTTACTTACTTCATCTCTCTTTTCTCACACTTAACCCTTCATTATTACCTCACACTTTCTTATTTACTCTCTCTCCTACCCTTATATCTTTTATCTACTCTCTTCTCTCTTCTCTTCTTCTTCTTCTCCTCTTTCTCTCTCTACTCTTAATCTTTTCTCTTCCTTTAATTCTTTCTTATTACTCTAAACAATTACCTCCTATCTTTTACTCTTTTTAACCCCTCTTACTACTTTCTACATCTTTATTTTTTTTTCTTATCTACTTTAAAACTCCTACTTCTTCTTTTCCCCTCTTTACCCTAACTACTTTACTACCCTCTCTACTCCTTTTTCCTTCAACACTTTAACCCCTTCTCTTCTCTCCTAACTTCCCCTACCTACTAAACTACCTCTATTCTTTAATTCTTACTTCCTTTTTTTTATTCATCTTCTTACGCTCCTACCTACATCTTCTGTTACCTTTTCTTACTTCTCTTCTTTTAAACCCCTTCTACTCTTCTATATTACACCTTAACCTGCTCATCACTCCAAAACCTTAACCCTCTTCTTACCCTTTTCTCTCCTTATTATACCACGCTTAACCGTCTCTACTTTTGTAACCGCCTTTCTTTCAACTATTAGTCTTCCGTTTACCGTTCTTTTTTTCTTAAAACTTTTCTTTTAAACTTTTTGTTTTCTACCTTCTCTCTTAATATTCTTAACCTATTTTTCTAACTAAACACTCTCTAATATTCTCTTTTCTAATAACTCAAGCTTTCTTTATACCTACATCTTTCTGTAAACTATTTATCCACTTCTCTTCTTGACTTTCCTCCTTCTTCTTTTCTTCTACTTACACCTACTGTTATCTATCTACTCTGTGTTCTACCCTCTACTCTGTATTCTACCTTCTACTCTATTAATCTTTCTTCTTAACTTTTCTTTTACACAACCAAATTCTTTTCTTATACCAAAACTACAATCCTCCTCTCTCTTTCTTTTACTCTCAATTTAACACTTACTTTAACCTATGAACTTTCCCTTTCCACCTCTCTGCTTTCTCGTAACACCTGACGGGCCTACTACCCACCCACTTTCTCTTCTTCACCCAGCTTACCTGCTACTCTCCTCCAGTCCCGCTCTGCACTCTTAACAAACTCCCCTCCTTCACTCTTAACCGCTCCGCTCCGTGGGCACATCCACGCCCCCTACTACCTGCCCACTCCTCTACTCCCCTCTCCCGTGATACTATATCACGGACCCACCGCCTACCCCTTCTTCTATACTCTTCTTCCCCTCATCATTTGCTCGTGATACCTTATCACTACCCCACCCGCCTCCCCTCTTTCTCCTTCACCCTCTACCGCCCCGCCCAGCTGCTTTGTGACACCTGGAGGGCCCACCGCCCACCCTTCTCTCACGCGATACGACATCTACAGGTTCGGGAATGCCTTTCTGGCTGCGGCACCACAATTGGATTTGCCAAACTTCCCCTAACTACTGCTCTATCTTGTGACAATACTCTGTAACGCCTAAAACACCTTGTTACCTGTTGTCGCCACCCCGCTCCGTCTGCCTGAGCCCCCTGAAGATCTGTTTGAATGCCTCCTCATCTCTGCATCTTACCTCTTACAAATGTTCGATGTCTTGATCCTGTGCTTTCTCTTCAATACGAACGCGTGCTCTGGGTCGGGGACTTACTTGCTTTCAGGTGCTCTGCCTAGGTCGTGGGCTCCTCCTAGGTTGCGGGCTCTGTGTTAAATAATCGGCTCTTATCAATTGGAGTCACTTATTTGGACTCCCTTGGCTTGGGCGGGTGACCACTTTTGGGCCACTTGGGCTGGAGGTCTACTTTCGGACCACCTGGGGTGGATACCACTTTCGGACCACTTGGGTGGACACTACTTTCGGACCACTTGGGGTGGCGCACTATTTCGCGCACTAATTGTGGACCACTTAGGGAACTACTTGGGATACCACTTGGCGAGCCACTTGGGGAACCACTCCGGTTGGACGTGCCACTCAGGTGGGGCAACCACTTGGGTTGACGCACTACTCGTGGAACTACTCTAGGAACCACGCGGGTTGGTGCCAACTACGCGGGCCAATGCTGACTACGTGGGTTAGTGCTCAGTACGTGGGTACTGAAAAGCCTGAGAGCTTTTTGGGTACTTACGTCTTCCTTCAATAATACTTTTCATGTTTTCTCTAACGTTCGACAGCGAGCGAACTACTGCTAATTGACTGAAATTTGACCCATCTTTACTACTAGCTCATTCTCTATGATTGTCTTGCATCCATCTCTGATCTCTTCTTGTCCACCACTTGTGTTAATGCCCCAGAACCATGCCCCAGGCTCCAGGATCAACCTCACCAACAGCTGCACCAATGCCGCATCACTTGCCTTGTGACCCGCTACTGCCTTGGCACTCTCCACCACCATCTTGCACACTTGCTCAAGCCCTGCTTCAATACGTCCCTCTGCAGCGTTATCCCTGAATTGCTCGTATATCTTTAGTGTGTATGCGTTGCAGAAATGCTGGTTGATGATTGGGGTCACTCGAAGCTCTGACCATGGCGCAATCTGCACAACAGCATTCTCAACGCCTCGCCCCATGATGACGTACTCGTCGCAGTTTCTTGCCCATCGCTGGTGTTCCTCTAAGATGAGGCTTGACTTTCCACTACTCTGGAGGAAATCAAGCACGTCTGCGACTCGAAACACAGTAACATTTGGTGTTTTGCTCAACGCTTGCAGATCAAAGATCACGAAGCTGGCATCACCTCCTTCTCCGTCCTTGTCTTGTTCTCGAGACTTCTTTCCTGTCAGGTGGAGAGTCCAGTTCAATCTTGGACTTGTGGAAGTAAATTTTGTTACCAGTCGTCTTCCTGTCTTTGTCTCTCTTTCGGTCTTGCCCAAATGGCCATTCAGAGAGCGCACAAAGCTGTTCACCGAGTTGGCCTGCCGGTAGTGGTTGTTGAGGACCACGTCTGGTGTCCGCGCGTGAATTGCCCCAGGAGGATCCCTGGCTGTCTGCCGATGCGCGCGGAAGAGTAGCGTGCGCTTAGCAGGGACTGGATCAATATTGACCTCCTCTAAGACTAGAGGACTCTGGTCAGCAGCTTTCGAGAACTTTGGTCAGGAATCTTACACTCAGCCCAGTCAAGTTCCTCGCGAACCTGCTTCAATGCTGCTGCTGCGTCGTGTCTACTGCCTTGCGCTTCAAGTCTCTTCGTGACTGTTTGACACACCTGGGCGATCGCAGAGACCTTATCTGCCAGTACCTGGAAGTCCTCGAGCGTTATTGGTCGCAAGGCTGGAAACCCCTGCTGTGCCTTCTCGAGACGATCTTGAACGAGCTGCGCTAAGTCAGGCGAACCTGGTAGCGGAAAGAACCGGGGTTCTGTCATAGCTTCTGGTGGTTGTTGGATGACAAGTATATGTGGTGCATAGTAGTAGGTCAGGCACGAGGCTGAGTATACGTCTTACCCCGCTACGTGAACTAGGTGCCACATTTGGCTAGCAGAGCGTTGCTTACCCTGTCAGCCACTTGCAACCTTGAACAAATTCTGCCTGTGCCTCTTGACCTTCAAGACATGCAGTACCAGGTCTACGCATGCTTGCCTTATCAGCAGTGTATCTGTTGTGAGACATTTCTCCTGCGTTTTGTGCTTTCTTGAGTGCTTTTCGTCTCTACTACTGCTTACCTACGTTAAGCTGCTTACGCTGACTCGCAAGAGCGCAGTTCAGTAAATCAGCACCCATCATCTACAGCTCTGCACATGCCCCTCCTCCCAAGCATACAACAAACAGCACATGTAGCTTACATCCTTCTCGCTCATCTTTGTTTTCAGTCCAAGCCATTTGCGAAGCTGCTCGTCGTAGCTTCCCTGCACCATGGCTGCTTCTTGCATCTGCTGCTCGAGCCACGGCCTACACGCTGACTCTCGCAAAGCAAGCAGCGCAGCTGCTGCCCGCTGCAACACCTCTACGTACTGGCACAGTGCGTTGCTCCTCCTCGCAAACGCGCCTGGCGTATCTGTCTCTTCCCATCTGTTGCAAAGTGCCTGCGGCGCCCAACAGTAGTTACAGCGAGCGTAACCTTCCCACTTCACCCGGTGCATCCACCTAACCTTCTCCCGCACAGCGTTGATCTGCGCTTCGCTGGCATATCGGCAGCACTCCCACCTGTGGTCTGCTGGCTTGGCGCGGGCGGCCATGCAGATGACACATGCATTGCTCCAGCGATCAAGATGCTGCCTGAGTCGCTCCAGCTGGTAGCCTGCCTGCTCTGTCTTCCGTCGCAGCTGGATCTCACTCTTCCGCTCCTCGAATGCTGCAAGCCCCTCGAGTCCTTCGCGCCGCGCTTCTGCGGCCGCAGCAGCGGTCGTTGACATCTGGCTTTGTGCGTCTTGCTCTTTCTCTGCAGCTTTTCGCTTCACCCCGCGTGGGAGCTGCTCGCACAAATCACACTTTGCCTCCCCTACCTCGCATTGCTGCCTGTCTTGCCTCCCGTCCATGTGCCTATCTACAGCGACTCTCCGGCATGATTCTGCGGACAAAAAGTCTTTCGCAGCTGGCTCCAACTTATAGCCGAGCGACTTCTCTACGTGTCCCCCTCTGGCCTGCCAGTACGCTCTCAGCACGATGGACTCGCTGCTTGCACCCGTTCGGCCAGCCCGACCGCTCTCTTGGACGTACTGGAGCAGCAAGCGACACATGGAGACGTGGATCACGACCCTGACGCCTGCAGCATCCAAGCCAAGACTGAGCGTGCTGGTGGCCGTGCATAGCTTCTCCAGCCCTGATGCGAAGTTACGAACCATACGCGCCTTATCGTCGTCGGTGGCCATCTCGCGGTAGTACGCTGAGCACTGGAGGAGCTTTGCTAACCGCTTGGTCTCCTCTACGCTTGTACAAAACACAAGAATTTGCGCTTCAGGTCCGTATTTCTTCCTCTTTGCTGCAACAAGCGTAGTAAGCACGCCGTCTAGCGTGCCACGCTCGTAGTCCAGCACCTGGTAAGCAATGTTTGTTCGCGTGGTGCGCTCATCGCGGCAGATGGTCAAAGTCTTTAGGGTAAGCCCTGCGGTGTGCAGGAAGGCAGGCTGCAGCGTGGGCGGCAGGGTCGCTGTAAGGTAGACAACCTGCGTGCCCTTCTCTGTCATCTCTGTCAGCTTGAGGACGTCTGGTCGCCAGGTTCTGTTCGACTCTAGCAGCACGTGGCACTCGTCGATCACGATGCGATCTAGCTGTTGCAGCATGCGTTTCTCGTCAATGAACCGGCCGAAGGCCTTTGTGACTGCGCCCTCGGGCGTCACCAGCACAATGCGGGCCCAGTACGGCGGCCTCCTTCCGTCCCACTTCGCGCAGGGGATGCCTAACTGATCGCAGCGGTCCTGCAGACTGTCCCGCAAGGCGTTGAGCGGCGCGATGACAACAGTAACGCCGTCTGGCGAGACAGATGCGGGCAACATGAACAGCATGCTCTTGCCTGTACCTGTAGCCATCACAGCCAGCACGCGCAGTCGTCGCTGCACGATCGCCTGGAGGCATTCCTCCTGCTTGCTCCGATACTCAGCATCTGGTCGTCCAGCAAGCCGTCTGAACTCAGACTTGAGGTCTGTTGCCGCAAGCGCCGACCAGCGCTGGAGCGCCTGTTGCTCTTGCTGCGCGAACATCTTTGCTCTGACACCAGAGTGCATGCGGCCGTCCTCCCAGGCAGAGGCAAACTCCAGCACGCGGTGCCAGTCCATGCTCACTCGCCGGAAGTTCTCACGCTCTGCCATGGTCTGGAAGGGCGACTCTTTCATAGAGCGGCCGTAGTTCATCTCCTCTGTCTGCAGCGTGTGGCCCGACTGTAGTGCGCGCGCATCGTCCAGCGCAAGCTCCTTGCCCCAGTAGAGTGACTCGAGAAAGTCGCGCGCTTGTCCGTCCCTTGCCAGCTCTCGATGAATAGCAGGATAAGCGTGCCGCCATGCGTGAGTACCGAGAGCAGCGCCCATGTAGCGGAAAGTCTGCTCGCGCAGGACGCGGCGTATGCGGTCAGTACCCCAGTATCCGTCTGGGTTGGCTGACTTGGGCTTCTGCTGGCTCGACTGGCTGACTTCCTCTCCATCGTCGCCGCTATCGCCATCGCCATCGCCATCGCCATTGCCATTGCCATCGCTATCGCCATCGCTCTCTCCATCATCCCCCCACTGCTCCTCCGGCTCTGGCTCCCAGATGAAGGCTGTGCGACGGGTGACGCCGTTGTGCAGCGCCTGCAGGGCGTTGATGAATGGCCGGCCAAGCCCAAGAAAGTAGACCACCAGCTCGCTCACCTCTCGCGGCACGTAGCGGTGGATCGTTTTCACGCGCTTGCTGAAGCTGTACCCTTTGTGGTAGGTGGTGGTGAAGGAAAGCAGCCCCCCCTCTGCGAACACGCCTCGGTAGCCTATGCCTTCCGCGCTGTTCTCGCACTGTATCGAGGTGATCTCTGTCCCTCGACCGGGTCCGCCGCCAGACAGGTGGACAAGCGCGAAGAGGCTCTCTTTGAACCTGCGCACCCCCCGCATGTACTCGCACACAGCATGGTCACGCCACAGCGCACGTGCAGGTTGTTGGGTGCTGTCCACTCCGCACAGGAATCTATCTCGCAGCGTTGCTTCGGCCAACACGCGGTCAAGAAGCCACTTCGGCCAGTGGTCTAGCTTGTTGCTGGGATGCTTCAAGAAACTCCAACCAGTAGCCAGCTCAGCAGGATAATCGACGAGTTTGTCCATGGACAGCTCAGGCAGCGCAGTGGTGCCCGGACGAACACGGTCCCGCTCGTCGAGGTCTAACAGCAGAACATCTTTCAGCAGCTGCAGCCGCACAGTCTCGCGGAGCCCCTTGACCATAGATCGCAGATCAGCTAGCGTGAAGCTCTGCTTATCGACAAGAAGACGGTCTCTATCCCACGCCACAATACCGGGCGTGTTGTGCTTCTTCGCTTCAGTCCGTGCCAGCGTGCGTAGACGCAGCATCCGGTTCATTGGACTCGGTGTGCCCCTGTAGTCGCATAGCGTCAGGAATCGCTCTGACATCTCCCTCACCAGCTCGTACGCAGTAGGTACTGTGTCTGGATCTCTGAGGAGCGCATCTTCACGTTGGCAGTGCGCGTAATGTATAACAAGCGCCTTGGAGGTGGTGATGAGAGCAGACAATGTTGGCGAGAACTCGTGCGCGGGAACCCATCCACCGCCGTGGCGATCCTCCTTCAGCCCCAGAACGGCGACACCGCTCAGCAATGCGCTCTCGTGCTCGTTGCCAGACAGGCTGTGGTCCAGGAGGGCGATCCAGAGACGCAGACAGCCTGCCTCTAACTTCCTGTTCTTCGCGGCGTCTGCTGAACGCGCGATCTGCTTGAGCGACCACAGGAGCGCATCTTGCCTGCCGGTAAGCTTGTAGGGTGGCCGTCCTGTCTGCTCGTAGGTGCGCCACAGATAGCAGAGAATCTGGGTTAGCTTTCGACTGTACTTTTTGATGGTAGCAACCTTGTGCCCAGAGTAGAAAGGGCGCTCGTTCGACTCGGCGCCGGTCTCGCGTCGCTCAATGATCTCCCGCACTGGCCGGCTCGCGATCTTTGGTTGGCTGCTGTGGAACGCTTTGCGTATAAGCCGCCGCATCGCCTTGCACACGTCTTCTAGATCGGATTCGTGGACTTTGCTCTCTGTTTCCTTGCGCGCGTCTTCTGCCTCGCCTGGGAGCCGTCTAGCGTACAAGAGCTTCGCCCTAGAGATACCCTTCAGATGGGAGATCCACTCTGTCAGCTCTAACCACGGGTCAGCTTGCTGGCGACTCGAATCTTTGATCAGCTCCTGCGCTGCCGCTGCCTCTTGTTCTTCCTCCGCGCGCTGAAGGTTTGCTTTGACTATTTCAGAGATGTCCTCTGCCTGTAGCCTATTGGGGCGGGTCTCGATAGCTATGTAGGCAGGCCAGCCAACTGCTCTGAACAGACGCTGGCAGGGCTGGCCGTCTTTCCACAGCCGGTTGCTTGTGTGCCGGCTTTTCTGCCTCATGTCTCCTCCTCGCGTTTGCTTGTTAATCCAGGCATGCTTGTCCTTGCAGTGTTTCTGCATGCCTTGCAGAGTAATGCATGTGTACCAGCATTGCTCAGATGTGCAGACTAGCCCGTTGTCTTGTTGGTTGAGTCCTGGAATCGGTATTTGGGCTGGTCTTGCGACGCGGACGTCCGTTGGCTGCCACGCAAGGTCAGAAAGTGTATTCGCAACTGCAGCAACATCATTGCGTTTTGCAGCTGGCACTTTGGGATGGCGCTCACGAAGATGCCTCGCTATCTGTACAGGCGGTATCGCAATTGCACAGGGTCCGCAGACGATAATGCAAAGACGGGGCAGGTGCTCGAAGAGCTCTGCGAATATGTCCATGGTGCTGGAAGCGCGTGTGCAGATGCAACGCAGTCCTTGTATTTACCTTCTTTCCCCTGTTCCTATCATGCGTTGATCGGTACGATCTGATCAGAGCGCTGTTTTAAGTTTATTGTTTTTACGGCTCCGCTGGCCTTGGTTGGTGCGATGTTGACGTTGTGGTGCCTCTGTGCGTGGTCGGACTTTCGGCCAAATTTCGCGCAGTTGTCAGGGGCCCAGCAACACCAGCCTCCTCCCACACACTGCACGTCATCTTCCCATCTCCAGATCTACCTCTGCTGCAGCACACGCTCCGGATGCATTGGTCTACTCTGTTATATCAAGCTGCCGACAGCAGCGACGGCGGCCCCCGGAGCTTCCCCCTCGCCAACGAGGCTAGTGTGGCTAGGAGGTATGGCTACGCGCCGCCGAACGAAGAGTACGAGAGGCTCTTCTTGCGAAAAGCCACCATTCCGCGCTCACAGCGCCATGAGAGCGCCCCCAGGAGCAGTGCAGGATGGCTGATTCCCGATCCTGACGACGATGACAGCTGCAGCCTCTGCCAGCCCGTCTTCGTCGCGAACTCCCTTATGTCGGCGATCTGGCTGCTGCGCGAGATGCTCCCGGACGGCACTCTCTCCAGCGACGGCTGGGACAGTCTTGTCTACGGTGCTCAGTCGGTCGCCGATGATGGCGTGGTAGTAGAACCGCCGTCTGCGCAGAAGCCGTCTGCCTCCTCTACGTCAGAACATCGGAAACGACCAACACCCTCTGCTCAGACGTTGTCCTCAAAGCGCGCTCGCTCAGAAGCACCTGAGACACCTTCCGCCAGCCCTCAACTGTCCGAGCGCGGTGAATCGTCAGAAGAGCAGCAGCTAGAGCGAACAACAACTACTACAAACCACAACCGCCGCGCTGAACGTGAACGCGACAAGAAGCTCGAGGTCTCACGCACGAAGAAACGCTTTGACCTTGGCTTGGTAGAGCCCGGCGACAAGGCCTCTCTACAAGAGCGTGCTGCATATGCCTCCATCGCACGGCAGGACGAGTCTACTATTGCCTGGATTATCAAACAGCCTGTTAGTGACGACTCGAGCGTCGACTTTTACAACGCTGCTCGAACGCCCTACTTTACCGCCTGCACGCTTTTAGAAAGGGCACGCGCGCTGGGCAACCATGCTTCTCGATACCACGCTGCTCAGTTCCTGCAAGCTTGGCGAGAGCGCGGCTCAGCCTTCAGGAGCCAGGGCAGACCTGACGGGAGCCAGCGTAGCCTTGACAGTGATCAGAGTGCGAAAAGGAAGAGCGATCAGCTGTTAGTGTTGCTTGGTAAGAAGCATGCCGCTGATTACGCATTCTGCTTTGCCTGGGACATGTGCAACCGGTCTGAAGGGGAGATGGCGGCTGTTCACATCGAGTATCGATGGGCAGCGGCCCTCTTGGGCCAAGCGTACGTCAACAAGATAGCACAGATCAAGCAGGATGACATGTCGTCCAGCAATGACCGAACGCGCAACCGCTACGGCAAAGGACCCGTCCGGAAAGAAGCGCTTGTGGCCCTGCTGGAGTTAGTTAGTTTGAACCCTACTGACAAGGACAGGCTGGTCTTCAGGAAGCGCCTTGCTAAAGCAATGCGGTGGTACACAGTCACTCAGCTGTTGGGCTGGGGCAGCCTGACCTTGATGCCACACGACCACATCCCAAACTCGTGGATCGAATCGACTCTCCGAAACGGAGAGTTGGACGTTTGGGCCCACTTGGTGAAGAAGGAAAACCCAGACGTTCACACTGCAAGCAGGGCGCTTGAAGCTTGGTTAGGGCCCGAGGGCATTGCTGGTGGATCTATTAGTAAGAAGCAGACCCTAAGCATCGAAGCAGAGGCCCCAGCAACAATCTACGAGGTAGAAGAGATTCAGGACAGCGAGGGCGACGAGATGGAAGAGGACTTGGAACCGTCTCAGTCACAGAAAGCACCAACAGTCCCTCTGCCTGCTAGATCGCTACACCAGCTTACTTTGCTTGAGTTGTTTTGTCCTGTAGATTAGTGGTGCAGTCGGTATAACTAAGTCTCGTATGCCTATCGATACGCGTTCCCTGCTATCAACAAGCATCATCACCCACACTTTGGCATTGACCTTGTCACGCATATCATCAGACTTATTTCTATAAATGACACACACAATTCGAATGCACCTTCTGCACGTTCTGCCATCGTTGCATCCAGATTCAAGGACAGGAACAGCGAACAAATTAACGTTGAACGAGCGAACAAACTGACGCACAGGTCTGTGCACGCGCTAAATGTTTGGTAGGCAAAGCGAACAAATACACGTATATTTGGTCGTAGAATCAAGTGAGCTACTCTTTTTCTTACTCTCTTACTCTCTACCGCCCTCTCCCTCATCCTCTCCATTGTTATCCCTCTCTCCATCTGCCCTAGCTAACATGGCAATAACTTGCTGAACTAGTTCTTCAGGATCAGGCTCAGCGTAAGGCGCTGGCTCTAGCATCTGCACATCAGCGTTGTTATCCACATTGATGTTCGTGCTACTATCATCTGCTTGC
>Ga0268244_10000897_pt1 | contig 11052 bp, 10 predicted proteins | sample AgamicMgSfe_FD_200258 | JGI IMG/M metagenome (GOLD analysis project Ga0268244, IMG submission 200258) | Agave microbial communities from Guanajuato, Mexico - Mg.Sf.e (v2) (version 2) | ecosystem: Host-associated > Plants > Phyllosphere > Phylloplane/Leaf | place: Guanajuato, Mexico | collected... | reverse complement strand
GAAGTCATGGCCGAGAGCGGACTGCCTGCTGAATCAATTGAACAGCACACCAAGGCGGGAAGGTACGAAGAGCTTAGTGGAAGCCGATATCGGAGAATTACTGGAAGCGGTATGTGGTCCTTTCTGTGCAGGATTGTCATTCATAGCAAGTTGGTGCTTACCTCAGCTTGTCCAATTTGATGAAGAGCACAATCTGCATGGAGGGAGGATAGAGTAGCTACAAAAACGGTAGGTCTGTACTAACCTTGCGGCAACGGTTGCTGCTTGCTTGTAAAGACATGCCTCATCACACAGCTTAACGGCCCTCGCAAAGCTCGTGAAGCAACATGCAGCCCTGCTGAGCGCCTCCTGAGACAGAGAGATTATGATTCCTTACCACTCCGGCTGCCCAAACACCACATCAGCACTCATAGCCAACCTCGTAAAGACGCCAGGCTCATACTCCCCCCAAACCGGCAGGCACAGTGGAATGAACACCTCATCCAACTCCTCTTGCAGCGCCAGTATTTTGCTATCGCGGCATATGAACTTCTTCAGGCTCGGAACACTCCGCTCGCTGATCCGAAAGCTCGCGAGTAGTGAGGCTAGAGATTGGTAGATGGACATCAGCTCAGACCAGCAGTCCTCTAGTTGAGCTTTCCCAACTCGGTCGGACTCAGTGAGAATATTGCTTGCCGGCTCAGGCGCCAGCTGCAGATCCAATACTTCGAGCTGAGGAAGGAGCTCGCGGAAGCTCTCGAGGTGGCTGGCGAAAGGGAAGATACCAGTATATGTCAGATGCCCCAGTGACGTTAAAGGTACGTCCGAGATCCTGGCATGCGGGCTGAAAGTCGGACGCGGGGAGAGGCAATCCTTGATACTGTAGATAAGCGAAGGTGGGCCGCGCTCGAAGTACTCGTACGTACCGTAGGCTTTCAGGAAGGCGCCTTCGTTGATGCTGATGTGAGACCAGGGGCGGAGGTTGAGGAGACTGGAGCGAGCAAGGCCGGGGTAGCGGTGGGGCATGTAGTCTAGGGAGCTGTATTGTACGGGCTGGCTGAGAAGGTGGCGTGAGCTTGGGGCTTCGCCGCGGGTGGAACGGAGGTCGAGGATGTGGTAGTCCATGTCGCCGAACGCCCAATCGCCGAAGGTGTCGATGGCACAGTTGGTCAGACATGCTAGGTCAATGGGCGGAGCTAGGATGAAGACGCGCTCCGGGTCGAGAACGGATAGCATGTGTTGCCAGAATGCCGCAGCGGCCTTGTATCGCCAATCTATATCCTGAGCTACGAGATGTGGGAAGCGATCAAGCTTCTCGGGCAACATTTTCTCCGTCATTACAACGACGCTCCGCACATTCGAGACCAGATCCTGGCGTACCAGGAAGTCAAGTAGGTCCCTCAAGCTGTGATAGAACTTCGGTACCCACGTCAAGTAATTGTCCCGCATGGTATCGTATGACACAATCTCCGCTAAGGCGGTTCCGCTCTTCGTCCAGTGTTCCGAGATCTTGGCTTCCGCGAGTAAAGTGGCGGCATCCTCCAACATGTCGACGTGATACTGGTCGACCTCGTCGGTCGACGGAGGCACATTGCGGACTTCCACCCGCAGTCGTAAAGCTCCTTCGGTACATGCTGGGCACTTAGACCAGTGTTCTCGAGGAGCGTCGTCCAGGCGCAAGCGGGTGTGCTTGAAGAGTAAGGGAAGTACGAGTCTACGCCATAGCTTCGATACGCGGGATGCATCCTTATACATTTGATGATCGGATGTGGTTAGTTGTAGGCTCGGCTCTTGCCTGAGCTTCTCCTCTGACGGCGGAGTTGTATCGAGATACGTGAGGACTTGCAGTAGGAGCTCTTCGGGGAGGTGCTCGATATGAGGTATCGCCATTTCCAGGTCGACTTTCAGGTCGAACTGCTGTTTTCGAAAATGAACTAGTCACTACTCAGGTATACAGCGGAGCATGTCTCTCGAGACTACATATCGATGATTTGGATGTGGTTGATGAGGAACGCGGAAGACTGGAAGACGCACTTGTGAATGATCGGTGCCGACGGACGACCGGGCCGACTACGGAGATGTCACTCAGATCCCTGGGCTATCAATTCGTTCCTCAGCTCCTTCTTCCTCTTCTCAGTCTCCCGTTAGCAGTAACTGGCAGCCTGTGATATCGCCTCGCGCTGTTTCCAGCCGCTCAGGTTGTACATTGTACGACAAGACGCCGAGTACCTTGGGCCCAATGCTTGCCTGGCCCGCAAAGGTGAGGTGAGAGGTGGGGTTTCGGCTGCAACACGGACCGGCAGCCTAGGCTGTCGAATGCATAACCACATTATCACATGCTATTTCCACTGACCTCGACGTGCACCACCTCTTTGTCTTCTCTCAACTTTCCTACCTCTCTGCGCTTACCTCAAACACCGAGATTCTGCTAAACAGACTTCCGCGACTCCACGAAAGACAGGCTCCAGCAAACACTGCCCACCATGGCAACTTCCACCCGTATCCCCGAACTCACCTTCGCCGGCAAGCTGATGTTCATACCAAACATTGGCCGGGTACTCCTCGCCATGTTCACCCGCCTCATCACCTCGCCGTTCAACAGCAGACCAAAGGCGAAATCACTCTTCAAGGACATTGTCTACGCCGCTCTCCGCACCAACCTCTCAATCATCACGCCTTCGCAAGAACAATGGGCCATCAAACCAACCGAAAGCGTTTACCTCGATTTCACTAAGAAGGCGAAATTTCAACCGGATACTGATGTCCTGCCCAGTGGTCTGAAAGCGCACTGGCTGGGGACGAAAAGTGCACAGAAGATCATCCTGTATTTGCACGGTGGCGGGTATGTGTTGTCCGCTAGCCCGGGACACTTTGACTGGTTGTTCGAGCTCCAGCAGGAGATGAACAAAGAGCATAGCGTGAGCGTCGTCCTGCCGAGCTATACACTCGCGCCGCACGCACAGTATCCGCAGCAGATGAAGCAGGGAGTTGAGTGCTTGGATTGGCTGATCAACACGGTGGGCAAGAAGCCGAGTGACGTATGATTCTCTTCTCGCCATGGATTTCCGAACCCCAGACTAATCAGGGGGCGTATAGATCATCATCGCAGGTGACTCAGCTGGAGGCAATCTGACCCTCGCCGTACTATCTCACTTGCTGCATCCGCACCCAAACGTATCGGAGCTCGAACTCAGCGAGCCTCTCGCAGCAGCAATGCTGATCTCACCCTGGGGCAAGTTCACCACAGACGATGATAGCGTGAGGAGGAACCAGGGCAGCGATATGCTCACGCCACAAGCGGCACACCGCTGGTCGGGTCTCTTCCTTGGTAAGCACCCCTCCCCATCCTCAACCCCATCCCTCACAACACTCGTCTAACCAAATGGTTCAGGTGGTAAGCCCTACGACAACTACAACATGCCCTATCTCGCGGACTCCTCCTGGTTCTCCGATCTCTCCACCATCGTAGAAGACATCTTCGTCTGGGGCGGTGGTGGTGAGCTCCTAATCGACAGTATCGATGCGATAACCAAAGTATTGAAGCAAGTGCATCCCAATGTGGACTATGTGGTTGAGCACGGTGCTGGTCATGAGGAATTCATTATTGAGAAGTTGCTTGGGTACAAGCACAAGCCGCAGGGGACGAAGGTGATTGAGAGTTGGCTTGGGCAGAGGCTGTGAGCTGAGTACGTGCCTGCTTCTCGCTGTGCGACAGTGCGGTGGGTATGCTGATGTGCTTCTTCGTGGATCGGATCTGAGACGTCGTGGCGACGATATTATCGTTGCGCTGCTTTCATCACAGCCCATATTCTTGCGGTGCGATACAGAGCCCGATATGCGGCTGGAAGTGTCCATTTGCCATGTGTGATTTACTCGCCTGCTGCTACTAAGAAGCGGTCGGGTATGGCTTACTCTTCATACCTTCTTCGCTTTCACTTCTTCATATGATTGGTGCGCACTGTGTGTCTTTCACGGCTAGCTCGGGCGGCTACACCCGTTGGCTGAGATGGCACGAGGGGCAGTGCAACGCAACTCCTTTTTGTTTCCGAACAGCTCGTTCTGCATACCACGAAAGGCAAGCATTTCTGCACATCATCTCAGCCGCAACCGTGGCCTCCGTCTGTACAATGGAAGCGCAACCATGTCCCCATTCGGCATGAATTAGAATCCTTCGACTTCAGACGATCGTTTGTGCGGCTTGACTTGTAGGATGAGGCTCTCGGTATGGCCGGCACGAATGTTGCGTGGTAGGGTCTCAATGATACACTCCAATCTATGCTTGAGTAGGTTTTACGCGCAATGCATCCCCTGATAGGACTCAGGTAGATTAGCAGTGAGCCTACGCAGTGGCGAAGTCATGATTGAGGGTGTTGGAGATGCTCAAAACAAGCCCAAGATAAAAGCGAAAGATGCTGCAGTCTGTGGCGCGCCGCTTAGGACATCTTACAGACTCTCTCTCCTCAATCGGGCAATTCATATATTACGGCAGGCTTGTAGCGCATCACATTACTGAAGCGAAGCGACAGATCTCAGTAAGCCAGAAGTACGGTCCTCCCGCCCTGGAAGGGGTGATGGTGTACACTGGCAAGCCGAGCACAGGTTGCGAGAACTGCAGGTACGTGGAAGATCGCAGCACAATCCTAAGGATATAGCGTCTGGTGACATGCTCGTAGCCAATTATCGCGACATCCCCGTGACAACAGCAAAGACTGAGGTCGTCAGGGCTTCGTACAGTCGGTCTTCGGAAAGCTTGGTACTGGAGAAGAGCTTCTGCTCTTTCAGAGGCTACTTGGTTCTAAGAGCACCATTTTTTGTGGATACGCCAACTACCACGCGTATTCTTTCAGAAATTGGTGGGGAACGAACACTGACAACTCACAGGAAGGCCAAGAAGCGCTGCGATCAAGGTCATCCGGCATGTGGACGATGCGTCCGTCTTGGCAAAGCATGCGGAGGCTACCGCGATCTCAACGACATTATGTTCCGCGACCAGAGTGCCAGCGTCGCACGCCGTGCCAGCAGTGGAGGTGGCGAAGCTAGCATATCGGCTGCTGGAACGTTGACACGACCACCGACCCCGGAGAAAGATACCCTTACTCAGGCTTTCTTCTTCGAGCATTTTGTGACGGCGAGCCATTTGTCCTTCTTGGAAGGAGTGACACCCGATGATCTCCTTCGGAAGATGATCCTCGCTTGCGGACTTGCATGCATTGCTAACCGAGCAGGTGATGAGCGAGGCCGCGAGGTGGCCAGGCATTACTACGTCGAGGCGATCACCGCGACGAACACTGCATTGCGCCATCCGAGGCGAGTCAAAGAGGACAATACGTTGATCTCCGTCTTTTTGCTTGGCATGTTCGAGGTGCGAGTTGGACGCCCGTCTGCTGAGCCTTTCTTTTGCTGACATAGGAGAAGCGATTGATGTGGGACAGACAAACGTCCACGCACTCGTGGAAGCAACATATCCAAGGATCATCGCAGGTGCTGCAATTACGTGGTCGCAGCCAAATCCGGACAAGATCAGGTGCCGCTCTTTTCAGAGATGTTCGAGGAGGCATTGTACGTTCGTATCGCCCACCAACGTCACACGTGAACCTCACCTAGCATATTTACCGGGAGACGTACTTTCTCGACTCCAATCACTGACTAAAGTCAACAATGCCAACCACCACTTTTGGGTGTCCGGCAGAACATCAGGACGTGGCTGATTTATCTTCTCCAGATAATAAACGCACTGTGGTGCGAGACCGAGGCGCCCGAGTATATTGTCCAATGGAGCCAGGCCTTGGAGTTCGACCCAATGCACACCCCAGCCGATCAACTGGCGCTGCTGGCAGCCAGAGTCGCATCCCTTCGATCCGCTTATCGAACTGGAGACAAGCCAGACGGAGAGCTCGCAGACTTGGCCGCTGCACTCGACCGAGACCTCCTCGGCTGGTCCGAGAACACTTTAGCCGAAGGTTCCGTGTGCTCTTATTACGACGTTACCGATCTGGACTCCCCGCATGCCTGGAGCGGTACCAGGCACGAGTACGGCATCCCGCAGGCCCATCGGTGGTGGAACATGTATCGCGTGCTCCGCATTCTGGTGAGTAGGCTCCAGGAGGCTGTCTGGAGGCGCTCCTGGCCAACACTTCCGCGCCCTCCGCCCGATCCGGAGCAGTACAGAAATACTCGTGTCCGTATGACGTCCGATATATGCATAGCTGCCGCGTACGCGTTTGGAAGCGACAACTCTGTGGAACCACCCCGAGATTCAGTGTCGAGTGGTTGTCTGCTCATCATGCCGCTCTCCCTCGCCGGCTCCTGCCTACTCGAACAGATTGCTGAGCCTATTCTGACTCCTGGCGGCAGTCGTACGATACTTATAGACCAGCCTCTGCATACTAATCCGCTAAACCAGACATCGACCCAACTGGCCTGGATCATCGAGAGGGTGGATTACATCGCGCAGAAGATTGGTATCAAGTGGGCGTGTCCGGTCAGCAGATTCTTGAAGGGGGAGTGTAAGGTTTATTATGATCTGGGGAGATCGTAAGTATGAATGCTTTTGATTTCGCTGCAGTGTTGTGACCAGTTCTCTGACGTATACGCAGTAAAGCAATCCGTACTGCAGAGCTTGATGAATTCTTGCTCAGTGATATGCTCAATCTTAGTGATATTGCGGAGGTTTCGGCTTCGGCTTCGGCTCCAGGGTCGGATGGTTGATTCTGTCTCTACGGCTCTGGTAGCTGAGATACGAGCTTCTTCTCTTCCAGACTGCGTATGTTGCAGTATGTTTACAGCGAACAGAATATGTTAGAATATATCACAGCATTTGTACAAGTGCCTTGGCCTTCCAACAATGTGCACTCCAGCCTCCAACCCGACACCAAACCCTACGGACGATCATTAAAGGCTATCCAACCCAGCAACGATGCCACAACATCACTCTTCTCCTTTCCGCTTGGCGTCCAAGCTCTTCAACTTCGCAATACTGTCCTTGAAGTAGCTGTTCTCCTCCCTATCTTCCCTACGCGCAAGGAAGTCTTCTCCGATCCCGTGGTCTGCGAGATACTTCAAATTCTCGACCAAGTCGGACAGTGTGATCGCGATCCAATCCTCGCACGTCTCTCGTCTGGCCCGACGTTCTTGGCGCCGCTCCTTCTTACAGTCAATGTACTGCCGGTCCATCTGGCCCCGTTGCTGCTTGTTCGGGCGCCCAGTCTTGAAGTCGCCTACGTCGGCATCTTCACTTGTCCATCTGTGTGGGACCTCTGGAAGCTCTGTAAGGCGAGTGGTGGGTCGATCGCGCTTCTCGATGAGGGGGAGTAGAGCTTCGTCGAGCCTCGCGAAATACTCACAGCACTCTCCGCCGTCTCCAGACATCTTCCACGAACTAATACGCCTGTGTGAGGCGTCTGCGAGCGCCATGACGAAGTTGAAGGCGAGGACTGTCTCGCCCACGCCGTCAAGCTTCTTGGCAGTATTGGCGTGCTTAGCTGCGCTAGTAGCATAATTGGTGACGGTGATGGCGCTGCTGTTGGATGACATGGCTTTGACTTTCTTGTCGAGCTCGATGTACCGTTTCTCGACCGCTTTGAGAGTGTCGGTGTAGAGCTTCTTTGCTTCCTTCGAGCCGCTTCCAGCAGACTTCGTTGATGATTTCGCTTTTGCGGTCGTGGACTTAGGCGTGGTGGCTGCCTCCTCCCGCTTCTTGCTCGCTGGCTCATTTGATACGAGCATTCTTCGTTATGGGCTGGAAAGCATCTTCGGTGGTGTCGTTTCGTTTGCGTTTCGTGGAAGCTGATGGCTGAAGCCAGCCTTGAAGTGTCGCAGGACGGGCTACTACTGCTGCGGCCGCCATGGTGAGAATGATAGCTAAGACAGCAGCTGAAGGCTATAAGAATGATCTGATAGAAGGGAAGGAAACGGCCGACGAGGTCGAGAGCATTACTTAAATAGATGAAAGTCAAGGGAGACGCGATGCGCGCTGCGCTAAATCTCACCTAGATAGAACGCTTAGACCAACGCGTTGCTACGGCACACTGGATCAGACAGGGGCCTGACTTCGGTTCATCTGCTGCACCATCACCTTGCCATCATCCACCTGTGCCTCGCATCAGATTCCTCTATCGATGGCACTTTCCGAGGGCGCACAACCGAGCCTACTTGACTTGCTGAGGGAATTTCGAGAGCACATATACACACTCTGCCTCTGGGACCAGCAACCAGATCTGACTGCCCATCGTCGGCGACCGTATGAGCCACCCATCACCCGCGTCTCGAAAGCTACCCGTGACGAGGCACTTCCGCTGTACTACGAAGCCTTCACAATGACTGTGCAAACAAATGTGAAGTGTGACTCCCACGGCAACATTTGGCTCAGGACGAAGCGATGGCATCGCAGTCTCCCAAGTGTCAAGGTCAGCTGGCTGAGGAGTATGAGGCTACGGTTTGGCTTTGTAGAGCGCTACTTCGGCGAGCCTGTGACCATGGAGTTTACGATACGCTTAAGCAAGCGAGACAACGGCTTCACGATCGAGCACTCTTTCGGCGCAGGCTGGTTCTCTGATGTCCATCGGACGGGAGACCCAGCGGCCTGCGAGAAGGAGGTACTGGTACTGAAAAATCACCTCACATCGGGTCTTACAAAGTATATAGATGAGGGCGGGATTGGGAAGCTCCAAGCGGCGGATATTGACCGCTTGGTGGACGTGGATCCGGCTGCCTTCGACTGACACATCCGTCATATGACCAACAATAACATAGTAGCAGCCTACATACAAGACTAGATAATGTGCAGCGCAAGCATTGGCTTGGGTTGCCCTGAATCAGTTGCCCAGTCAAACGTCTTAGACTCGTGCGTACTCCACGACCACCTACTTACCCCCTCGACCAACTTTATTGCCTGCCCATTGCAGGATACCGCGGGCGGTATACCACAGCCTTGCGGTAACAACATAGTAAAGCTCTTGCATTTAGGATGGAATTCCCGGGGTTAGACCGGGGCGAGCATGGTAACAGACACTCTACATGGCTGATGTTGATCCGATACCCTATGATGCTAGTTTAACACCCAACGATGCTGGTTTCGATACAGTGCTATGCCGAGTGTGTTTGGCCTCTGGTATGTCCTTCCCAACCGGGGAAAGATCTCTCTTATTGGCGCACACATACCATGCGGTTCTGGGGCTATCGCGCATCATCGTAAACAAACGGCTAGGTGTTCCTGTTGTCTGAACTGGACAGAAGACGAAGCATGGCAGTCTTGGATGCACCGCCCGTAGTAGTCACTTTCACTCCACAAGCGTAGTGGTGTTGCTCACCAAAAATCGACATTGCTATTGATATAGCGTTTACCAGACCCCGAGAGTGCTCGCTTACGTTTAAACATATCGGAATGCGTCACAATATGAAGTGTAACTTCTGCTACATCATGCGTAGGTCGCAATCGCTTTCACTAGGTAGGCTCGGGAGGCACGAGGGGTGGTAACAGATGAAAAGGATGCATGAATGACACGACGGAATAAGACAGCGGCTACACTAAGACAGTGATTGACTTGATAGACTGAAGAGCCAAGACAAGCGTCAATCGCAGTGAACGTTGTTGAATTTCATTGCAACTATAATGTCGGCAAGCAGATCAGGTGTCAATATCGTCGCTCACGGTTGCTTAGTATGAACCGTCTCACCGCCCCCAGTATTGTGTTCATTGAGCTCGATCTCGTGGACCTTGTGCTGCACATCAGACATAGTCCTCTCAACGTCCTTAGCCCGGGTAGCTTCGTCAACGCTGCCGAACAGAACATCGATCTCTTCCAAACTCAGTCGCTTGGTCTCGGGGACGAAGAACCACACAAAGATGCCGTTGGCCAGGCAGAAGATGCCGAACATGAGGAAGGTGCGCCAGCCGATGGAGTTGATGGCTTCGGGGGTAACTTTGGTGATAACGAACTAGGACAGAAGGTCAGAATATGATTCATGTCCCAGAACACGCCTCGAGTTGCTTACGTTAAAGAGCCACTGAGTCGCTGCAGCCAAGCCCACACCGTACGCCCTGAGCCTTGTTGGAAAGATCTCAGACACCAAGACCCATGGCGTTGGACCCCAAGACGCTGAATATCCAATGACATAGAGGTATATCATCACGACCATAGCAATACTGGCCGAGCTGACACCAGAGGCGTCTGGGTTCGGTGGGTGCGTGACCAGGATAGCGCCAAGAATGAACATCATGGTCATCATCCAGAAAGCGCCTCCCAACAGAGCCTTCCTGCGACCCAGCTGGTCGATGCCGACGAGTAGGAATATGGCGGTAGCGATGACTTTGACAGTGCCGTAGATGCCAGTGGCGAAGAGGGAAGTATTGGACTTGCTGATACCGACGGTCTCGAAGATCTGAGGGGCATAGTAGCCGATGCTGTTGGTACCTGAAAGCAGCAATCAGCGCGTTTCAACGACATGAACTACTTAAGAGACTTACCGGACATCTGCTGGCACAACATGATCGTGAAAGCGATGAAGAAACGTTTCCTGTGTAGCGAAACCGTGTCAGCAGGGAGCGCAGGTGCAGAGCAACATTAGCTCTTAGATGACCACTTACCGAGAGCCAGGCTGCAGACACTCCTTCCATGTCAGGCCTTCGGTTTGATTGAGCTCTTCCTCGATCGAAGCTCTGATCTCGGCTAGCTCGTGGACAACGTCCGGGCTATCGATATGCTCGCAACGAACGTGTGCCAGGCTCTTGGCAGCCTCTTCATGCCGGCCCTTCTTGGTAAGCCATCTTGGGCTCTCCTTGAGGAAGAAGAGGCCGATTAGCATCAGACCACCTGGAATAAGTTGAATGGCGACCTGCATGCCCCTGCGTCAGCCAAAAGTTCAAGCGGAGATCTTAGACGTTTCGGCATGAGCCCGAGCATAAACACCTACCGGAATTCGCCACTGGCGTGTACTCTCCGGGATGTGCAACGCAACGCCGTAGTCCAGCCAGTACGCGAACGTCGAACCGATGACCAACATCTCCTGGAAGAGACCAGCGATGCGTCCACGATGTTTCGGTGGCGCGTTCTCGGAAACGTAAACAGACATGAC
>Ga0268244_10000889_pt1 | contig 11093 bp, 3 predicted proteins | sample AgamicMgSfe_FD_200258 | JGI IMG/M metagenome (GOLD analysis project Ga0268244, IMG submission 200258) | Agave microbial communities from Guanajuato, Mexico - Mg.Sf.e (v2) (version 2) | ecosystem: Host-associated > Plants > Phyllosphere > Phylloplane/Leaf | place: Guanajuato, Mexico | collected... | reverse complement strand
GGAGGCGTGTTGCAGGAAGGTGCGCGTGCGTGATGTGGGCGCCTTACGGCGCCACGATCTTACCTGCGGAGGTGCAGCCACTGATTGCTGTCGTGGACCATGCGTGGTTGCTAGATAGCAGCAATATTGAGCATTCGTAAATTGCTCGCCTATCCGTAACTCTTATTAATCGTCCGGGGAGCAACGGCTGTAGCTCAGGCTGCACCAGTAAGTGACTAGGTAAATCGCACTATAGAGCAATACACAAGATAAGGAGCCGTTGGGCACGGCCCACGACAGCAAGCAGTGGCTGCACCTCCGTAGACATTGCCCCATTGGATGTCGCCGAGCTCTTCGGTCTCTTACCTCAGCCGCGTGAAGATACCGCGGAGGTATGCTGTGCACCTGGAATCAGATACGTTCCAGTTCAGTATATTGAGGTCTCGAGACTGCCATCCGGTGACGGACAGCCTCGGCTCAAATTAGTATGGTTCCTCCAATCTTACCTACATTTGTACGCTGCACGAACCATCATTGCATTGTTCGAGCATGGAGAAGGACAGACAGTTCGACTTTTAGAGCTCATTGCAGCTATACATATGCGTACGGTCTAAGACAGAAAGATAACAAGCGCCTTTCCAGCGCCAGCTCAAGGCCCGCCATCGATTAAGAGCCAATGCGCGTAGATGCTATGCCAAAGACGACGCCCTTTCCGCCTGCCGTGTGGCGAACCGGTTGTCTCGTCTATCGGTCACACCTCTTGACTTGTTGCAAGAACGCTATCAAAAAGCACCTGCATTCTCCAGGCTTGCTTCGTGTGCTCGCCTTCTTTTCCAGTGACCTGCTACCGGTACATTCAATGGTTTACAAGACGATCATTCCCATCCCGGAGATGGCGGCAAGGGTTGCGATGAACGCCACGGGAAGGAGACCGGACTCAACGCCTGGGACGACGTTCATGTTGCCCGCACCCTTCGAGCTAGATGCCGATGAGGCCGCGCTCCCACTGCTACCGCCACTAGATCCAGAGCTAGAACCAGAACCAGTACCAGTTGGCTGACTCGTGACAGTTCCAGTGCCTGCAGTGCCGGCCTCAGCCATGAGAGCTGAGCAGGTTGAGCCACCGGCCGAAGAAGCCTTGGTGGCAGCTGCACCGCCGAAGTTACAGGCGCTGGCCTTGTTCGAGCTGGCCGCAGCTTGGTAGTAGTCGTTCAGCACGTATGCCAGCTGCTCGGTGGAGTTACACATGCCGTAGGCACCGTATTTTCCAGTGGTGGCATTGGCCGTGATACCGTCGCAATAAGAACCATCATTGTAGCCGCAAACGGTACCGAAGATATCGCTGTAGTCACTCGAATCGGTGCTACCCTTGACCACGCAAGTCAGAGAGTCGTACATGCACGAGCAGAGCTGCTGGTTCGGCGTAGGCGGCAGAGGGGTGGCTTGAGCGGCCCAAGAAGAACCGACAGATGGGCAGGAAGCCGCAGAGTTGGTCGGGCTGTAAGCGCTCATCGCGGTACCAGTTACCGTTACCTTGGAGAGTTGGCTGGCGAGGTTCTTGAAATCCTGGTTGGGCGTGACGGTGTTGCCGCTGACAGTAACAAGACCTAAAAGTTGTTAGTAAAGGTGACCTTACGGACGAAGCCACTTGACTAACCGTAATCGTTGTCCTCCTGGAAGTACATGTATACGATACCGCCTGACCAGACATCGTTCATTTGAGAGCCGTAAAGAGCTTGTACCTCAGTGAATGGGCGCGGCTCAACGCTGTTGCAGCCATATTCGGCGAAGAACGCAGGCACGGAGTAACTCGAGAACTCCTGCGTGCGAACATCGTATCCGGACGTGCTGTAGGAGGAGTCACCACACCACGAATAGATATTGTAGCCCCAGAAGTCGATAGCATCGGTCTGGTCGCCACAATTGAAGTAGTCCGCCATGTTGACACGAATGTCGGCATCATCATTGGTTGCGTATCCAACACCGATGGTACGGTATCCCTGCTTCGAGATGTAGGCTTTGCTATCACGGACTGCAGCCTTGACGAAGGCGCTCGCGTCAGTGTTATTGGGCGCGTTCGAGACTTCGTTGCCAGCAAAGAAGCCAAGCGTATTCGTGAAGTTAGCCATGTTGTCGATGACCGAAGTGTATCGTGCATACAGATCATCATTCCAGGCTGGGTCTGCGCGGTTGATAGATTCGCCGGGAGAGGAAAGGTCTGCAATAACGTAGATGCCAGCGTCTGCTAGCAAGCTCATCGCCTGAGTGTGATCGTTGTCCGGGTTGATAGCATACACGCGAATTGTGTTTGTCTGCAGCTGCTGGAGGTAGGGGATATCGCGCTGCAAGTTGGACACGGTGAGAGGGTCGGTGTAGTCGTTGCTCGAGGAAGAGCTCGAGCTTGAGGTACCGTTGCCATTGTAGTCTTGTTGGTATGCGACACCCTTGATGTAGCTGCGCATATCAGCATCCTTCTCTTTACCCAGTGCTTGCCCAATGCTTACAATTGTGTGCCGTTGGTTTTGTAAAAGAACTTGGAGCCCTTGATCACGATTGGATCAACAGCCGCTGATGCAGTGCTCACAAACAACGAGGTTGCTGCGATCGCTGCCGCAGTGGCAGATGCGACTCCGTAACCCCTCATTGTGACTCTTTTTGACGATTAAGATGTTGTTCGCAATAGATGAAGCGGTGCTTGCAAGAAGTTCGCGCCCCTTGCGCTCCGATAAAACCGTGCCCGGAATGCGGACCTCCGTGAGAATAGTCGAAGAAGGAGAGACTGAAGCTGCTGAATTACGACCTCGAAGGGAGCGCCACGAAGAAAGAGCTATTATGAGGAAGGAACCTGTGGAAGGGAGGCAGTCAGGGAAACGACTTGTTTCTCATCAGGGTGAGCCCAGGAGAATGTTGCCCGGCTGTATCTGGTAAAGTGGGTGGGCGGACGCGCAAGCGACAAGCCTCCGCCGCCACCCTGAATTTGAGACGGTCGGTTGCTCGGCGACTGTTGCGAAGATCCTCTAACTTTCATTGGCCTTCATTCAAACTGAAAATTGCTGGCTTGTATTCGGACCTGGTCAAGCAGCCTGCTGCCTTTGGAAATGCTCTCTCGCGGCTGGGATCAATAGCGAACATTTCACTCAAGAGAACCTCGAGTATCTCAATCACTGTCTCATTGATAACGCAATCACGTGCGTTCTTGTGATCCTAATTACGCCATGTATGCTTCGATAATTCTAAACCGCCACCCGGCTAGAGAGATCGATGCTAAGCTCAGGTCCCCCACTCAACGCTTTATAGGAAGCTTACCGGCACGCCGCGGACGCCAGACTACCTTCTGCATCTTCGAAGGACGACAACAACAACAACAACGATGGCGTAACCAGAACAGTGCTATCCTCTTTCCAGTATGATGAAGTTCATCGGCCCACTGACTGTGCACCACTACATTGGTTTACGATGCAACCCATGGACCGCCAAACGCTAGACCGCTCCTTCTTGTCGTATAGAGCACAGTTGTTGATGTGGGATCGCGGTCGCTGGGAGGGATGATCGCCGGTAGCTATGAGAGACTGCAGCTCAGCGGCACAGTAAACACCTCAAGCCTCCGAACCGGTTCCGATGCGAGGCAAAGTGGTCAACTTCGTCACGACGAGCGACTGGGGCAAGCTAACGCAGGTACGATGCGCTCCTCCGTGCAAATGCCGCGGGGCGGATTCGCTAGGTGGTGTGATGGGAGGCTAAAGAGAGCAATATAGAAAGAAGGAACTAGTCGGACTGGCATAAGCAGCAGTGTCTGCAAAAACCATTCATAGTCGAGGCATCTACATATGTACTATCCGACAATTGATATACATGGTAGTTGGAAATGTGAGAGCAAAGTACGTTATGCAACCAGGATCTTAGATAAGTATCTCAGGCACAGGATGTAGAGATCTGCTTGCATTGCGTAGACGTGTACTATTTGCGGCCTCTGCCCAACCGTTGCCAGCCGGCGTCTCGAATCTCGCGCATTTGTAACTTTAGTGGCGGGCAGCACGCTATTTGTTGAAGCTCTGCCAAAATTTGGTCGAACGGTACACAAATGTCAAGAAATGGACGTCACGATCACAACAAGACTACCTTATTGGACATCAGAAAACTGCCTTAAACTAAGCGTGGCAAACGGCCTACGCACTACGTCTTGATTGTACCTTCGGCAGCTGTAAAGCCATTCTCGATCATATTACCTCTGCCAAAATAGCAGCTTTCGCCACTCGGGCAGTGATGTGCAGCACATCAATTGCGGAGTGCATCCAGGAGCATTCGCTAAAATGACACGTTTCAGATCGTCGATGAACTTTATGCGAATTATGATAGCACCAGGTAGTAAGAAATAATACGTTACAAGGTTATCGCAATACGATAACTGGCTCCCCTGTCTGGTGGGTGAGCAGCCGTTGCAAAAACTAGAATCTGTTTGCCGCGCTGGCGCGAAAGGATGACAGGAAGACGATGATTTGCCAAGCGATGTGGGCCGAATTTGGGAAAGGGCGACGCACGAAGCCTCACCAAGCGTGAAGCGACCTCCGGTGGCCGCGCAAAATAATCAGTCGCCCCTTTCTACCCCTGCTACGACTACGTTCACCAAAAGCGTCGACCCACGTGTATGCGACCTTCTTCTTCTTCCAAACACTTGACGCTTCTTTCTACATCAAGCTTGTCCACTCGCGCTCGTTTAGTGAAGCTGCGAGGACGTTTCTCAGCAGTGCGACGGACCGCGTAGTGCAATCGGAGCTGTGCGACGAAGCCGCCAATCAAACCACAACGGCAAGGAGGCGCATTGGCTTTTACGGACCAACGCGCGTTCTCACAGCAACAAGACATCCACCACCTCACGACACCCGCACGCATCTCTCTCATCCTGCAACGCCGCCGCAGCCCTTGTTTGCAGTGCAAGCGAGAGGGGCCAAGCCAGAAGTCGCTTCCCGGTGTTTTGGAGGCACGTTGTTTCCAAAATTTCCTGTGATCAACACACGCTCGTTCTCTCAATCCAAGCGGCAACCGACCACCACCTCACTCCATCACCTGCATTACGCAGCTTAATACGGCAAGCCTCGAGTCAGCCCACGCAGAGCACCACACTCGATGGTTCACGTCATCTAAATCGGTATGCCAACGCTCCCCGCCGGTGGTGAATGTGTCTTGGCCAACCCGGTCGCAGATTCTGCACCCTCTGGCATTTATCCGCGACCGCATCGCTTCTGACTTCAACAAACACTCAGCCGCTAACGCACTCTCAGTAATCTGTAATACAATCAATCGCCATGGCGCACCCTCAACAGGGAGGCTATGAAGAAGGCTACGGCCATCAAGGAGAAGATGATGGCTATTACCACGACGAGCAGCAGGGCTACTACGACCAGCAAGGTGGCTATGGCCACGGCGGCCAGCAAGATGGGTACTATGATGATCAAGGATACTACCAGGCTGGACCCGAAGGCTATCAGCAAGATGGCTACTACGATGCTGGCCAGCAGGGCTACCAGGATGAGTACTACAACGACCAGTACTATGACCAGGGCGCACCCGGCGGTGGTCAGCAGCCTCAACAGGGCCGTCGTCAAACGCGTCAAGGTCGCCGTGCCAACGACTCTGAGGAGGACTCCGAGACATTCTCTGATTTCACAATGAGGTCAGACATGGCGAGAGCAGCGGAGATGGACTATTACGGTCGTGGTGACGAGCGTTACAACTCGTACGGCGAAGGCCAAGGCCGCGGTTACCGTCCACCGTCCTCGCAGATCTCGTACGGCGGTAACCGCTCGTCTGGCGCTTCTACGCCAGTCTATGGCATGGACTATACCAGTGCATTGCCAGCGGGTCAGCGATCCCGCGAGCCATACCCAGCCTGGACATCTGAAGCGCAGATCCCGTTGTCCAAGGAGGAGATTGAAGATATCTTCCTCGACCTCACGGCCAAGTTCGGTTTCCAACGTGACAGCATGCGCAACATGTTTGACCACCTAATGACCCTCCTCGATTCTCGTGCATCGCGCATGTCCCCAAACCAAGCTCTCTTGTCTCTTCACGCCGATTACATTGGTGGCGAGAACGCCAACTACAGAAGATGGTACTTTGCGGCACATCTCGATCTTGACGATGCCGTTGGTTTCGCCAACATGAAGCTTGGGAAGGCAAACAAGGCAACGCGGAAAGCTCGCAGGGCAGCCAAGAAGAACAAGAACGTGGACCCGCAGAACGAGGCGGAGACATTGGAGAGTCTGGAGGGTGACAACAGCTTGGAGGCTGCGGAATACCGCTGGAAGACACGTATGAACCGCATGTCTCAGCACGACCGTGTTCGACAGGTGGCGCTTTACTTGCTCTGCTGGGGCGAGGCAAATCAGGTGCGTTACATGCCAGAGATCATGTGCTTCATCTTCAAGTGCGCAGATGACTACTTGCATTCTCCGGCATGCCAGAACCGCGTCGAGCCTGTGGACGAGTTCACGTATCTCAACAACACCATTACGCCACTCTACAACTACTGCAGAGACCAAGGTTACGAGATTTACGAGGGCAAGTACGTGCGCAAGGAGCGCGACCACAACCGTATCATCGGTTACGACGACATGAACCAGTTGTTCTGGTATCCGGAAGGTATCGAGCGGATTGCATTCGAGGATAAGAGCCGCCTTGTCGATCTTCCACCGGCGGAGCGGTATGAGCGTCTCAAGGACGTGATCTGGAAGAAGGCTTTTTTCAAGACCTACAAGGAGACTCGCTCATGGTTCCACATGTTGACGAACTTCAACCGTATCTGGATTATCCATATTGTTGTCTACTGGTTTTACACAGCGCACAACTCGCCGACGCTCTACACCCACAAGTACCTGCAACAGGTCAATAATTCGCCACATGCCTCTGCCCAATGGTCCTCAGTCGGTCTCGGCGGCACAGTGGCTTGCCTGATCCAAATTGGAGCTACTCTTACCGAATGGTTGTACGTTCCTCGACGATGGGCCGGTGCGCAGCATCTGACGAAGCGCCTGCTCATTCTCATCGTCATGTTCGTCATCAACCTTGGTCCAGCAGTCTACATCTTCGGTGTCTCGCAAACTGGCAAGGTTGCACTCGTATTGGGCGTGGTCCAGTTCTTCATCGCCTTGGCAACCTTCGTGTTCTTTGCCATTACTCCGCTCGGTAGCCTCTTTGGCAATTACCTCACCGGCAAGAGACGTACGTATGTCGCCAGTCAGACATTTACGGCCAGCTGGCCACGCTTGACCGGCAACGACATGTGGATGTCTTATGGTCTCTGGACTCTGGTCTTCGCTGCTAAGTTGTCAGAATCTTACTTCTTCCTGACGCTTTCGCTGCGTGACCCCATTCGGATTCTCTCGACGATGAAGATCAGACACTGCCTCGGAGACAAGATCATCGGTACCACTCTGTGCTACAAGCAGCCAATCGTGTTGCTCATTCTCATGTACTGCACCGACCAGATCCTTTTCTTCTTGGATACCTACCTGTGGTACGTCATCTGGAACTGCATCTTCTCTGTGGCCCGCTCGTTCTACCTGGGAGTCTCTATCTGGACACCTTGGAGGAACATTTTCTCCCGCTTGCCAAAGCGTGTGTACTCGAAGATTCTTGCGACCACCGACATGGAGATCAAGTACAAGCCAAAGGTTCTCATCTCGCAAATCTGGAACGCCATCGTGATCTCAATGTATCGTGAGCATCTGCTCGCCATCGACCACGTTCAGAAGCTCCTTTATCACCAGGTGCCTTCGGAGCAAGAGGGCAAGCGCACACTCAGAGCCCCAACGTTCTTCGTCTCGCAGGAGGACCACTCGTTCAAGACCGAGTTCTTCCCGGCTCACTCTGAGGCTGAACGCCGTATCTCTTTCTTCGCACAGTCGCTCTCCACGCCGATTCCGGAGCCGCTGCCGGTCGACAACATGCCCACCTTCACCGTCATGATTCCGCACTACAGCGAGAAGATCTTGCTGTCGTTGCGTGAGATTATCCGTGAAGATGAACCATATTCTCGCGTCACCATGCTGGAATATCTCAAGCAGCTTCACCCACATGAGTGGGACTGCTTTGTTAAGGACACCAAGATCTTGGCAGACGAGACATCTCAATTCAACGGCGACTTCGAGAAGAACGAAAAGGATGTTGCGAAGTCGAAGGTCGATGACTTGCCGTTCTACTGCATTGGTTTCAAGAGCGCTGCTCCGGAGTACACTCTCCGCACGCGTATTTGGGCTTCTTTGCGCTCGCAGACTCTTTACCGCACGATCTCCGGCTTCATGAACTACAGCCGCGCAATCAAACTCCTCTACCGCGTCGAGAACCCGGAAGTCGTGCAGATGTTCGGTGGTAACTCCGACAAGCTCGAGCGTGAGCTAGAGCGCATGGCTCGCCGCAAGTTCAAGATCCTCGTATCTATGCAGCGTTATGCCAAGTTCTCCAAGGAAGAGCGTGAGAACGCCGAGTTCCTGCTCCGCGCCTACCCAGATCTTCAAATCGCCTACCTTGATGAAGAGCCACCGGCGAACGAGGGCGAGGATCCGAGACTTTACTCTGCTCTCATTGATGGCCACTCCGAGATCATGGAGAATGGCATGCGTCGTCCAAAGTTCCGCATCATGCTTTCTGGCAACCCAATTCTGGGCGACGGCAAGTCAGACAACCAGAACCATTGCGTGATCTTCTACCGCGGCGAGTACATCCAGCTCATCGACGCCAACCAGGACAACTACCTTGAGGAATGCTTGAAGATCCGCTCCGTCCTTGCCGAGTTCGAGGAGATGACCACTGACAATGTCTCTCCATACACTCCTGGCATTCCACCGGTCAAGTTCAATCCGGTCGCTATCCTCGGTGCTCGCGAGTACATCTTCTCTGAGAACATCGGTATCCTCGGTGACGTCGCCGCTGGAAAGGAACAAACGTTCGGGACTCTCTTCTCGCGTACCTTGGCTCAGATTGGTGGCAAGCTCCACTACGGTCACCCTGACTTCCTTAATGGTATCTTCATGACAACTCGTGGTGGTGTCTCCAAGGCGCAGAAGGGTCTGCACCTGAACGAAGATATCTACGCTGGTATGAACGCACTTCTCCGTGGTGGCCGCATAAAGCACTGCGAGTACTACCAGTGTGGTAAGGGCCGTGACTTGGGCTTTGGCTCCATTCTCAACTTCACTACCAAGATCGGAACTGGTATGGGCGAGCAGATGTTGTCGCGAGAGTACTACTACCTAGGCACTCAGCTTCCTCTGGATCGTTTCCTGTCTTTCTACTACGCTCACCCGGGTTTCCACATCAACAACTTGTTCATCATGTTGTCAGTGCAGCTTTTTATGTGGTGCTTGCTTAACCTGGGTGCTCTGCGCCACGAGACGATTACGTGCCACTACAACCACAACGTCCCGATTACCGACCCGATGTTCCCGACTGGATGCGCCAACGTCGTTCCGATTATGAATTGGGTCGAGCGTTGCATCGTCTCCATCTTCATTGTGTTCTTCATTTCCTTCGTTCCTTTGACGGTTCAGGAGCTGACGGAGCGTGGATTCTGGCGCGCGGCGACTCGTCTGGCCAAGCACTTCTCTTCGCTTTCGCCGCTATTCGAGGTGTTCGTCTGTCAGATTTACGCCTACTCGGTGCAACAGGATCTGTCATTCGGCGGTGCTCGCTACATCGGTACCGGACGTGGTTTCGCCACCGCACGCATGCCATTCGGTGTGCTTTACTCACGTTTCGCTGCACCGTCGATATACCTGGGTGCTCGTCTCCTGATGATGCTACTCTTTGGAACGATGACTGTCTGGGGCTATTGGCTGCTGTGGTTCTGGATCTCGATCACTGCACTGTGCATCTCACCCTTCATCTTTAACCCGCACCAGTTTGCATGGGCCGACTTCTTCATCGACTACCGCGAGTTCCTGCGCTGGCTGTCTCGAGGCAACACCAAGTCACACTCTGCATCCTGGATCGGCTTCGTTCGCCTCTCTCGTACCCGCCTTACTGGTTTTAAGCGTAAGGCGCTCGGCGAGCCATCGGCCAAGCTGTCTGGCGACACACCAAGGGCGAAGTTCACCAATGTCTTTTTTAGTGAAATCATTGGTCCACTTGTCGGTGTGGCTGCCACCTTGATCCCGTACCTATACATTAACGCCGGAACGGGTGTCACTAAGAGCATCCAGAAGACTACCAAGATCGCAGACTCGGTCGGCGCTACCAACTCGCTCATCCGTGTTGCGATTATCGCCTTCGGGCCGATCGCCCTCAACGCAGGTGTCGCTGGTGGATTCTTCGCTTGTGCCTGTTGTATGGGCCCACTCTTCAGCATGTGCTGCAAGAAGTTCGGTGCGGTGCTTGCCGGCATTGCGCACGCAATCGCCGTCATTGCGCTCATCGTCTTCTTCGAGGTCATGTTCTTCTTGGAAGGCTGGAGCTTCGCTAAGACCTTGCTGGGCATGATTGCCGTCGTCGCCCTTCAGCGCTTCATCTTCAAGCTCATTGTCGCCTTGGCATTGACTAGAGAGTTCCGTGCCGACACCTCCAACATAGCATGGTGGACCGGCAAGTGGTACGCTCTTGGCTGGCACACGCTCTCACAGCCCGGCCGTGAGTTCCTGTGTAAGATTACGGAGATGGGCTTCTTCGCTGCCGACTTTCTCCTGGGCCACTTCATCCTGTTCTTCATGTTGCCGGCGCTGCTCATCCCTTACATTGACAAGTTCCACTCTGTCATGCTCTTCTGGCTTCGTCCAAGGTACGTGTATAATCACTCAGCTTCCTGATCATTCAAAACTGACCAACATCACAGTCGCCAAATTCGCCCGCCAATCTACTCGCTCAAGCAGTCCAAGCTCCGTAAGCGCCGTGTTGTCCGCTATGCGATAATGTACTTCTCGCTGTTCGTCCTCTTCTTGATCCTGATTATCGGTCCGATCGTTGGCAGCAAGTACATCAACTTCACTCTTAGCGTCATGGAGCTCCAGCAGCCATCAGACTGGAATAACAACGACACGTTAGGCTCTAGCCAGACTGGTACTGCGCTTGCCGCCAAAAACACGGCGGCCGGTACTAGTGGTTCTGGCTCTAGTGCCAGTGCCAGT
>Ga0268244_10000886_pt1 | contig 11100 bp, 18 predicted proteins | sample AgamicMgSfe_FD_200258 | JGI IMG/M metagenome (GOLD analysis project Ga0268244, IMG submission 200258) | Agave microbial communities from Guanajuato, Mexico - Mg.Sf.e (v2) (version 2) | ecosystem: Host-associated > Plants > Phyllosphere > Phylloplane/Leaf | place: Guanajuato, Mexico | collected... | reverse complement strand
GGGTACGATCGTTTTTTGCGTCATGTTCCCTTCCTTCGTCTCTTGGACAGTGCTGTGAGCGGCAATGTAGTCATCGTCGTGGTCTGAGGACGCATAGTCAGGATCAAGGTCGATGACGTGGGAACCTGCACCGGAGGCTGGCTGCGGGTTGTCTGTAATAGTATCTGGAGAGACGGTGCTCGGAACTGTGTTTTCGTCTTGTCGTTGCAGTCTTTTGTCGATGGCAAAGACGATAAGCCTTTCCAGCTCTGCTCGCGAAAGTATGTTCGCGATGCGACATATCTGACAACATCTTGGAGGTCTCCGTCGGACATCTCACTCAAGACTGCGCTCGGATCTGGGGTAGCATGAGGATCTCCAGCGGGACTGAAAAGTGCCCGTAGGTTGTTGTCTATCTGGGTCGACATTGTGGGTCAGGATGATGCCGAGATAACAACAAGACTAGCTGGGCAGGTTCCCAATGTAGGGCGTTTGCAAGGGCAAATGAAAACGGCGGTCTTTCACTTTGCCGGTAGGCACCCAAAAGCTGTACGACCGTGCGTGGGGCATCCTTTGTCTTCTTGAATTCTGACATCGACTCACATTCAGAGCCAGTACGGAGACCTTGGTTATTATGTCATAGAAGAAGTGGGATGCATGCACAGCAGAAGGAACTGAGTGAAGATTTCGAACTGCACTTGCCGAATCGAGGCAGACGGAAGGAGACAACAATTCGAGAAGAAAGACTGCAAATACAATGCAATGCAACTTTGAGGTATTCCAACAAGCAGCAACCAACCAGCAACGAGCGTTTTAGATGGTCAAAGACTTTCCAGTGACAGACACCGAACGCCATACTTATGCTGTGTGAATAGAAATATTTATCTACGGGGCACTCAAGCCTGAGGCACCTGCAGCTTCCCCATATCCACACTCTTATGATACTTCCTACACGGCAGATCGGCATGCTTGTGATCTTCCTCATCATCCTCATCAATCTCAAACATGCGCCTCAGTTCCTTGCATGCAACCATGTACTGCTGCCTTGCGCCCGGCGACTCTCTCAGAGGGTTTGGCGCCTTGTCCCATCCATGAGGTACGCTGTAACCAATTAGTATGAGTTGACCGTGGACAAAGTAGGTAAGACTCACCCAGGCACGCAGTGGTAGTGCACACGCTTCCCCAGATCCTTCTGCAGCTTGTCCCTGAACCGTTCACCCTCGGCAAGCAGCATATCCCACTCACAGCAGAACATGACGATGTCGTCTGGCAACGCTTCAAGCATGCGTGTCGGTGCTTGCCCAGGGCTGAGCCAGGGATGTGCGAGATCGAGGGAGGGCGGCTGTAGGTACGAATCGTCAAACAGTTCGGTGAAGACAGCGGGGAGGTTCTGGTCGGCGCGTGCGCATGTTGCTCGGCGTTGGGCGCGGGTAACGGTGTAGTCGGTCGGTGGGTAAAAGGACACTATTCCCCTGATCTTTACGACTCTGTTGTTGGCCGTCGTCATGACAGATACCGCTGGTCCTTCTTTGTATGATGTGACGAGGGAGAGCGAGGAGGCGCCGGTCTGGCGCATCATGGCGATTCGGTCGAGACGTGACTGCTGACGCATGAGCGGTATGCGCGAAGCAGAGCCTGAGGGTGTAGCAGTCGAGTTCGCTGTCGGTGGAGGCTGAATGACAGCGTTGGGTACACTACCCGCGCGACCGTCCTTAATCAGGGCGCCAGTCTGGTCGCGGTCGAACAGTTCACCCTGTAGACACAAGGGCACCGTGAAGCTCATGTTGCCTCCAGACGAGAAGCCTGACACTGCAAAGCGGTCAGGGTCGAGCATTAGCTCTTCTGCGTTTTGCGCAAGCCATAGTAAAGCGTCCGCACCATCTTCCACGGCGGTGGGAAACGGGTATTCGGGCGCGAGGCGGTATGCGACAGAGACGACGACTGCGCCGACTTCTTGGGCGACGATGTTGCACCAGCGCGCATCGTCGTGCGCGCTACCTAGTACGAAGCCTCCGCCATGAAAGTTGATGACGCAAGGATATTTCTTATTCCCCTTGAGCTTCTTGTAACGCTTGTAGTCCTTAGGTACGTAGAAATGGATTCGAAATTTGCCTTTGATCGGTGAAATGGTCGCGTCGACGTCTCGGTGAAACGCAGGTCGGGATGGACGAGGTCGTGCCATTTTGTGGAGAGACATCCCAATCCCCATGAGAACCCTCCAAAACACGGCCTGCACATGCAGCATCCATCTTGGTCGGCTTCCAGGCATGGTGCCGGGGTTGTGAAAATGTTTGTGGAGTTATCCACGTGTTTGTTGCTGGGAATGTTCGAGCAGCAGGTGCTGTCGAAGAAAGAAGGAATTCTTCAGCCCATGAATCGAAATGTCAGTGAGTGACGATGCGCCGGTGGTCCCAGTAATGTGACAATCGCGCCGCGCTTAAGTGTTGATTGGCACACTTGGCTGTGATTAGTCGGGAAAAGGAATTGTTCTAGAAAGGGTGCGCACGAGGCTTGTTGACAGATGACGTATGCTTTGAGGAGCGATAAGGCCTTGGCACAAAGCACACCACCACTTGCCGCTTCGGCTTGCGACCGGGCTTGTTGCACCAGGATGGCGAGCCGCTGACGATTCCCGAGGTCGGCATATTACAGTCGCCTCAACACGTTGACAGCAAGCAGAACAGTTTGTCGTTTTAAGAAGCATGAATTCACGCGATTTGGTGTTTGCATTAGTCCTGACTAGTAGGATGTACCACGGTACTGAATGCGCGGACCAAGTCCACTGACAGAATGACAGGAACGTTCCGGTGACCAATCTGCCATAACCAGATAACAAAGCAATAACCCGGAAGCAAGCCAGCGTGGTATAGGGCTGCTCAAGTCCTCAGAAAGCGCCGTACGCTCACCTATTGATGCCATAAACCGTACAATGCAGACGAACACGTCATACCAATGGTTGATATAGAGATGGCGATGAGCCAGTGGAATGTAAGCAGAACGCCGGTCAGGTTTATGCAAATTCGACGCTGAAGGAAACAAGGATGGAAGAGGCTCTGGGCGCTGCGAAATCGACCGCGTTACGCGTCAACGAACTCGTAGTCGGCATCCTCAGGCGCAACGTGCCTCTTCTTTGGAGCTGGCGAGAGAAGCTCGCCATCCGCATCCAGCACTTCGTACTCGTTCTTGATCAGCTTGTCGGTCTCACGAATCTCGTATCGCTCGATGGCCTTCTCAAGAGCAACGTTGAGGATCTGGCTGCCGTGTGTTGGTCCTCGCTCGGCATCGTACGAGTAGGCGATCTCGGCGTCTGGTGCAGGAGCAGCGGACGGGTGCTCGACTTCCTCATCTGCCGACGAGTCGTCACTGGCGACGGACATGTCCTTGTTGAGTGCTGTTCTAGCTTTCATCGGACCAGGGTATGACGACCTGCCTTCATCAGTGGCCGCTCACGGCTTGGAGGGTCACGGTGACTTACTTGACGTGGGGATAGACGCGAGCAGGACGAGGCTTGCCGTCCTCGACGCGTCGCCCAGGGCCGTAAGAGGGTCCATTCGACCATTTCACCCTGCTGTCCTTGTCACGACGGAACTCCTTGGCGTCGCTGCGGAGATCACTGGTGTAGGTCTGCTCAGGGGCCATGTCGACGGTCTGGATGGCTGGCTTGGTTGATAAGAGCGGTATGTCGGAAGGAGGGTAGACTAAGAGTGCGTTGGGGAATGGTAGGGAGCTTGGTAGGAGAGTTGGTTGTAGAGGGTTGGGTGAGTGACGAGATCAACAAACGGCAGGTATGGCAGCTACGGCAGGCAGTAATAAGCTCGGTTATAGGTGAAGGCGTGACTGGTGACTGGAAGCAGCTGTCTTGGGTCTCGGGTATGACTGTCTTCTTGAGAGTGACTCAGGTTTAGGCAGGTAAGTGGCGATGCAGGTACTCAGGGATAGAGGACGAAGCTTATGAAAGCGCGGGGAAGCTGTTCACTCTTGCAAGTGCAACGCCCTTTATGCAGCAACATACGTCGTAGGCGCCTTTGTTATCCACAGAATGGTCCCTGATAAGGAGCTTGGAGCTTGAGGCGCGGGAAGCTATTAGCTACGTGATCACCTGGGCGCGCTCCGATACGCCGAGGCCCGTCAGCCCGCTTGGGGTCCGGTCTGACGCGTCCGTAGCCCTCGCCCATGATGGCATCATCAGGGATTCATGCGCCTTGCTTTCGCAAACGTGGGTGGTCTGAAGGCTGAGGGTTGACCGTTGGAGGTTCGATGCACATGCACAAGCCTCGATCGCTGGAGACCCCACATCTCGGCATCCCTCAAACAGTAGCCGTCACGGCATCCCCAACGTGCATCCCGTCATCTAACAACAAGCACGCGGCTATCGATAAGCCGTGCATAGCAACCATCTCGACTGCTGTTATCATTACTGCAAGATGTTCGCACGTTGGCTTCTTGAGCCGTATCAGCCAGGTCTCTCTGTTGAGACAAGACGTGCTGCGCGGCTGAGTGACCTCAACGAGTGTGGCTGATTCCAGCATCCGCCAGCCCCTCAAACACCAGCCTGATAACGATCCGGAATTGGCCGAGTCATTAGCCTGCGCCCTTTGCGGCTAGGACGGCCATCTCTCCACCCGTGAACCTCACTCGGCGAGTACTCCATAACCTGCATTCCATGGTAATGCCGCGCTCGGTCCCTTGGGCGAGACTGCTGACACAAACCTCATCTTCGATCCTATCAATCGGACCTCGTGGGGGAGTAGCGTGCGAGAACAGCCTCATCATAGACACATTCGCCGTTCCTGGATGCTGCCCCAACACATTCAGGTATGGGAGGCTGCTGCCTCCTCATCAACCTCCTCGTCGCTGCTCTCAACCAATCCTGCTTCGCTAGGAAGTACTTCAGGGAACCAACCGTAGTCCTTGAAGTCCACCGTGTATTGGCCCATACTGTCCTCGCTGACCTCCACGCCTTCCCTCCTCAATGCATCAGCCTGATGGCTTGCTGCGCCTGGTCCTCTTTGGCAATGTCAGACAAAGCCCTCAAAGGAGGTTACACAAGGAGAGCGGCTTGGACTAAGACGGAGTACTGACCTCGGACTGATGCCGCCTTTAGAGTTTATCACGCGCTGCCAGGGCACGTTACCGCTGTTGAAGGCTGGACTATCTTTGTTTGGGCCTGTCGAAGGCGGAGGCAGGTGCTTGAGACAGACACCGACTTGTCTTTGACGTCACGTATTAGCAGCCTGAAGCTGATGTGCCTCTGTGATACCGTGTCTTACCTCGGACACTGCGCTACAAGATGTCAGTGATCCAGCATCGTGTCACAATCATGCGTATGGAGCGCTCACGTTTCCCAACCAGCCTTGCTATGTGCGCGTAGCTTGTCACCTTGCCTCGGGGGACTTCTTGTATCGCCTCGCAGACTGTGGTATGCCACAGCCATGCTTCTTCCGAGCGCGCGCCTGGCGCCATGACGTCGTTGCTTTCTTGGAAGTCGGCCTTCGTGAGTTACAGCTGCGTCAATGTAGCTCTCAATCAGCTCTGTCAATAGTAGACCCCGTGAGATGAGAACAGGATCCGGGAGTGAGTCAATGCAAAGCTCAGATGTAAGTAACACTGGGTTCAACGCGTTATCACGTGATGCCAAGACAGATAGCTCTTGCACTTTCATGGGTGCTTGGTAAATCTTCAACACACACCTACCACAACATGTCTCTCGCCGACTACCTGGCGAAAAATTACCTCAAAGCAGACTCAGAAAAGAAGTCGAAAAAGCGCAAGAGAAAGGAGAAGAATGGCGGTCTCACGATCGACGACGATGAGGATCTGGGGTGGAAAAATAAAGCAGATGAAGACGATGAGGATGCGCCTATGATCAGTAGGCTCTCTCCGTAGTTTTATTAGCTGTATCTATGCTAACGCTTAGCAGTGGGCGGTGCACACCTTAAGAAGTCGAAAAAGAAGTCCAAAGGAACCAGCCCTGCGACATGGGCGACTGTGGGTGTCGCAGCACCCTCACACGCACAGCAACTCGCCGCAGACGAAGCCGCCGCAAACGCGATTATAGAATCGACCGCCGCCGATCGTCAGCAAGCCGCAGACGCCGAAGATGAAGCACCTGAGATGGTGGATACAGAAGGAGTATTGAGGTTAGAGTCTGGCGCAATGGCAGGGCTCCAAACAGCAGCGCAGGTAGCCGCTGATATGAAGGAGCGCCAGGATACGGAACAACGAAAGGCTGAGCAGGCCACAAAAGAGCTGGGTGCTGCAGCGCAAGAAACAATCTACCGAGACGCCAGCGGTCGCATCATCAATGTCGCAATGAAGCGTGCAGAGGCACGGAAGAAGGCTGAAGAGGAGGAACGCATAAAGCGGGAGAAGGAGAGGGAAGCTCGCGGAGATGTACAGAACGCAGCGGCTGCAAAACGGAAACAACTGCTGCAAGATGCAAAGACGATGACAGTTGCACGATACGCCGACGACGCCGAATTGAATGACGAGCTTAAGGACCGAGGGCATTGGAACGACCCCGCGGCTGGTTTCTTGAAGAAAAAGAAAGCTGGTCGCAGCATCACAGGCAAGCCGTTGTACACAGGAGCCTTCCAGCCGAATCGATACGGCATCCGTCCCGGTCACAGATGGGATGGCGTGGATCGAGGCAACGGCTTCGAAAGCGAATGGTTCAAGTCCAGGAACCGCAAGGCCAACATCGAGAAGCTGGAGTACCAGTGGCAGCAAGATGAATGATCTGCTGGGAACACCTGCATCATTTCAGAAGCATAGCGCGGCGTTCAGGACGAATCTTAGAAGCTACTCCACGACTCAAAAGGCGCACTTGACTCTCTTGTTCAGCCTCATAGTGCACAGCCACCAAAGTTGACTGCAAGCGAACCCCACTTCGCACTTCAAACAAAACTGCATCATCACCACAGGCGGACCGACCCTTCGATATGGATGTCACACAAGCTGACACCTTGCGGCACTTCTACAGGCCCCTTCGCGATACCTCAGATGAAATTCGCCTCCTTCAGCTTCACAGCAAGCAAAGGAATGCTCTAGGAGACGACACGATTGGATGCAGCCTTGCCCGCACGTCGTTGAGCGATGTTGGATCCTTCGAAGCTCTTTCGTATACTTGGGGCGATGCAAGGAATCGGAAAACGATTCAAGTAAACGGACGACAGTTTCAGGTCACACACAATCTCTACGTCGCCCTGCAGCATCTGCGAAGAGACAATGAAGTCAGATGTTTGTGGATCGACGCCATCTGCATCAACCAAGATGATCTTGGCGAACGCAGTAGTCAGGTCGCCCAAATGGAGCACATTTACCGACTGGCCACGACAGTGATAGTGTTCCTGGGTCAAACCTGGCCAGGACGAGATGCTGCCATGGATCTGATAGTTGCAATGGCAGAGGACAATGCCCTGCATCTCGATCCATCTCTGGAACCGCACGTCGCAAGTCATGGGATGATAGCAAGCACTCAAAAACTTCAGTCGCACATGGTTGAATTCTACTCTTTGCCTTGGTGGTCCCGCGTCTGGACTGTACAAGAGTATTGTCTCGCCTCTGATGCGATCTTCCAATGTGGCGACCGTATTGTCACGAACCGTGTCCTGCGAGATTGGAGCGAAAACGTTCACAAGCATACAACGAGTTGTTGTTCAGGCTTCTACAATGTGAGAAGCCGTGAAGATGATCCATCCTTCAATACTAGAGTTGGCGGTCAAATTCGACGTCTATGTACACTGCAGTACTACCAAGCCCGACGCAGAGGAACACCTCTCCTGGAAGTCTTGATGACTTTCAGAGCGCGTGAGTGCGAAGATCCTCGAGACAAGATCTACGGACTTCCAGGTCTTGTGTACTCCGAAGAGAGGTCCACAATTCAACCCAACTACGCTCGATCACCAAAAGACGTCTACTTCGACATCCTCCTGGCCTCTATAAGATTCATGGGCTCACTTAATATACTCAGTTGCAAAACAGCCTCACCGACATCGGGTCTGAACCTACCTAACTTTGTGCCGGACTGGACGATCGACCTTACTGAGGATGCCATCATGGCGCTTTTGAATCGGCTGTGTGATGCGCATGCCATTTATGACGTAAGCAAGTGCAGTATAGCTGATGTACACAACGTCGCTGATGGCATCATGCTGTTGGGTGGTGTTCAAGTGGATCAGATCCACCAAATACTAAGTTTTGACTAGCATGAGACACAGGCCACAAGCTTCCGTCGGGCGCAGACGCTTACAGAAGCCCAATCTTCGCTTGAAAGTGTGTATGATGATCGAGGCACGGCTTTCTGGAAAGCGATATGCGGCGGTCTCGTTAGAACGAAGGAAGGCGAAGCTGATCTGAGGGCCGTGGATGATAACGATAGATCCAAATTCCAATCTTGGTGGGCCTGGAGTTAAGCGGACTTCGTGCGGAACCCTAGCGAGGATGCATCCCTTTTCCATATCTCATTCTGAATTGTTTTCGGGTTTCGTCTTTCAAATAGAAGCTTCGCCATCACAGAGCAAGGTCACATTGGATGGGTACCCCGCGAAAGCGAAGAGGACGACAGCGTAGTGCTAGTTGCTGGGGGCAGGGTGCCCTACGTTCTGCGCGCAGTCCAACATAATGACGCGGCTGACCGCAAGGGGCGCAGTCCTACCACTTCGAAAGATCGTGCACCTCCAGCATACACTTTTATTGGCGATGCCTACATCCAAGGCATCATGCAGGGAGAACGTTGGGACGAGGAGAAGCTGGAGAGGTTTCACTTGGTCTGAGCGAGCCTTAGAGTTGTTCAAGTCACGATCGTTTGAACACACAGACTGATGTTCCCTAGACTTGGTACTGCGATTCGTCTACGATCGACAATCCGGGGAACCTAGGTCCACATTGTTCCTCCAACGAGAGAATTCTCCGGCCACCACTATATATCTCCAACCTGCCAAGATCCTCCACATCAAATCAGACATTCGAACTTTCAACAGAAGCAGCCAAACAGTGATCACGAGGGGTACTGACAAGATGTTTAGTTCAATTGCAGTGTGCCACCGAAAGCGAACAAGACTGCGTTTCCACCTAAGAGCTCTCTCTGACAATATGAACTGAGCATAAGCAAGGCGTGTCTTGCAGGCACGCCTAAGCAAGTCAAATGCCGATGGTTGATACTCAATGGCTAAAATCGCCTGAGGAGTGAGGTATCATCACACATTAGACTCTGTCGCAGCAAACACAATGAAGATTGCCTCGACTTTTTTCTTTCTTGCAGCTTCGCTGGTTTCGGCAGCACCGACGCCTACAATTGAGGAAGGTGCCGCTAGAGTCCTCGTGAAGAGGGCAAGTATCACCGACGCTGCCAATATCGGTTACGCCACGCAGAATGGAGGGTAAGCGCACCTGCGTTGCATTGAAGGATTCATGTTCTGACGGTCGATACAGTACCAAAGGAGGCGCCGGTGGTGCCACTACGACTGTAAGCACTCTGCCTTAGCTCTCCGCCGCAGCCAGTGCTGCAGGAGCTCGCGTTATCGTTGTCCAAGGTGCCATCAGCGGCGCTGCAAAGGTGTCTGTCACTTCGGACAAGACCATTGTTGGAAAGACTGGTAGCTGTACGTCAAAGCCGTTGCCTGCAACGATCTTATTGATGCTTTGCTGACGCTTTCCAGCTCTCAATGGCATGGTCTTACCATTCTCGGTCAAAAGAACGTCATTGTCAGGAACCTGAAGATCTCCAAGGTGCTTGCCGCCTATGGCGATGCCATTACCATCAATGAGTCGACCAATGTATGGATTGACCACTGCGACTTGTCTGTCGATGAGACTGTTCGCAAGGACACCTACGATGGTCTTGTCGATCTGTCGCACGCAGCTGACTTCGTGACAATCTCGCACACGTATTTCCACAACCACGTAAGTAGTCCATATCAAGGTCAACTCTCATGATTTGACGCTGATCTATGACTCCAGTCCAAGGGCACCCTAGTCGGCCACTCCGACTCCAACGCCGCCGAAGACACTGGCCACCTCCGCGTGACCTATGCAAACAACTACTTCTACAAGGTCGCCTCTCGCGGCCCACTCCTCCGCTTTGGTACAGCACACATCTTCAACAACTACTACAACGAGCAAGACACCGGCGTGAACACACGTATGGGCGCTCAAGCCCTTGTTCAGAGCACTTTGTTTGAGAACAGTGGCAAGAGGATGGTCTACACGGAAAGTAGCGCGAAGGATGGTTACGCGGTGGTAATTGACACTATCTTTGGTGGTCAGAGTGCGAACACGGCGCCTCAGGGAACCTTTAGTGCGAGCTCTTTCCCGTATTCGTACTCATTGTTGGGAAGTTCGAATGTGAAGGCTTCGGTCGTTGCGAATGCGGGACAGAAGCTCGCTTTCTAAGTGCCGCAAGGGCTAGTCTATTCAAGTCCACATTTTAGACTTTTAAGCGGACAAAAGCAGCCTGCAGGCACCCATTGAAGGCCTCCGTCTTCAACATTCAAGTGCGCATAGCTGTCAACCAGGTTCTTCAGAACAAGCTTATCCTTCTCTTCATTCTTCACAACGCTGACGGGCCAGTGGCTCCTCACGGCGACTGTCATGTCCGGCTTCCCGTGTAGAACCTTCGCATTAATATTTCCGACGCTTCTGAATAGTGCAACATCTGCTGGTCGCATGCGCCCCCGAATGACATGGAACAGCGCATTGGCTAGATAATGATTCTTGCGTTGAGTGAAGAGACCCATCGCAACGAGGATGAGCGTGGATCGTAGATACTCGAGCTCTTCAGGAGGGGTCTGTGTGTTTGCGACATCGAGTGCATCGACACAGTCTGATGCGGAGAGCATAAGCGGTATGACAATGAAGAGGTCCATTGCTTCGTAGCCGTGGCGGACGTAGTAAACTCGGATGAGAGTTTGCAGAAATCGTGTAGCATCGGCCACGATCTGGTGTGAGGAGGGGATCGTTCCTGTTGGTATGTCGAGGAGAGGTTTAAAGACTGTCAGTATCAGGTGGTAATAGTACATGCTAGCGGTGATGTCAGCGGTCTCTTACTACAGGACAATCAATCCGGTCATGCTCACTGGAGTTGTAGATGCCCAGGCAGTACAACGAACTCCGGTTGCAGAG
>Ga0268244_10000885_pt1 | contig 11114 bp, 6 predicted proteins | sample AgamicMgSfe_FD_200258 | JGI IMG/M metagenome (GOLD analysis project Ga0268244, IMG submission 200258) | Agave microbial communities from Guanajuato, Mexico - Mg.Sf.e (v2) (version 2) | ecosystem: Host-associated > Plants > Phyllosphere > Phylloplane/Leaf | place: Guanajuato, Mexico | collected... | reverse complement strand
GGGGGCGCTCTTCACCAGGCTCTGGGTGTTTGACCGGGCATGTTCTGTCTGAGTCTGACCAAGTCGCATCGCATTGAGATTCTGCGACAATATCGACAGACCATCTCGAGCCCTCTGCCTCACTTGACGAAGACTGTCGTGCTCGAAACCAGCCGGAGCGAGGCCATGAGATCGTAATTGGGCGCTCATGGCTTGATATCGTTCAGCAGCCAAGGCTTTGACCGATGGGTCATCCTTGGTGAATGTTGTCTCCGAGTCATTGTTGTTCAATTCTTCACAAACGTCGTTTAGGCATTTTTCCTCGAGCAATGTAGCAAAAAGAACATTTTGCTGGAATGTGTTCAGGTTGACATCGCTTGGAGCACGGCTTACTGCGTGGCGGGTATGGTCTGAAGATGATTCCTCATATCCAGATGTACTTGTATCGTCTCCTTCGCTAACATCTGCTGCAGAGCGGAAGAACGAAGACATGCCTGGTTAAACCATTTGAGTGGCGCAGATGTTCTTGAGGCAGCACGGAGCCCAGTTCGCGAGTATCTGAGCCCCGGTATATGACTATAGCCTATTGACATATAAATTAATTTTTGGTCGTGTGGCATTGTGGTGTGACATACGTCTGGAGTGGTTGGAAGCTGTGTACACTGCCTAGCATCAATACACCAAGAATGTTCGAGTCTGACAAAACAATGGAAAGTAGAGCGGTGATGTTTGGTTCCTCGTGGAGACTAGAACGATGCAGCCAGGCAGGTGTGAGTCGACACCTGCCTTGTCAGGATCAATGGATTAAGCGCGTTGTATCAAAATTGCTTGTATGACTCTTGATTGTTCGAAAACGAGAGAATCAATCGGAAATGATACGTGTCAATGTAGAAACAAGTACCTAGGTATGAGTCGAATCGAGCGAGATGAGGTTGCCGTGGCGTTTCAGAGGTGAACAAACATGAAATTGCTTGGCCGACAACGTTCTGCTGCCTACTCATCATGATTGTATTGTGAGGCGCATGTATACAGACATACAACGGCCAGAGGTCAGTTCTGAAGTATTCACTTCGCTATGCTGAGGTGCTTTTGTAGAATAAGGAATCGGAAGAAACAAACGTTACGCTTTTGATGGGCGAATTGGTATTCAGAAAATACTGAGAATAAAAAATGCTCCGCGACAGGGGTATCTCGCCATCCAGACCCATGAAACAAATCAAAACAGTCCAACTACGCCGGCAACGACAGAGTCTGCAATCAGTTCGCCAATTTGACTCCATCCTGTAGCATTCACGACCACAACTATGCACCACCGCCATCGATCTGCAACGCAAACACCCTCCTGCGTTTCTTCACCTCCTCCTCCCGGACAACCTTGCCCAGTGTCGTACTAGCCTTGATAAGTCCGTCAATACCAACGCCGCTGCCGATCATACTGCGATCCATGTAATCTCTCAACTCGAACGGATCCTCAATAGCCAACAGACGTTCCTCGTTGACCTTGAGCAAAGCGATTGCCACCCGGAGGAGAAAGTTCTTCTGCGTGGGAAGAGCCAGCACCACATCCCAGACGCGGTACAGGCCTTCGACTGGCAAAGTGGATGCGAACGCGGTCAGGAACCAGTTGTACGGCACGCTCTCCTGGTCGGCAATGTCGAGATCATCGAGGTGTTTCGCCAGACGCGGAATGAGGTCTTTAATGAACGATCGCAGCACCGCAATCTCGATGCTGGCACCGCGCATAGTCGCGTCAAAGTATGTCTCTGCCAGCACATGCTCGATCATATAGCTGAAGACCCAGAAGGCCGTTTCCGTCGATGGCAAAGCGAGGAGCAAGTAGCCGCCGATCAGGTTCATGCCCTGGCAATAGCCGATCTCAGGCCGGCGCGTCATGAAAGCGCAGAGCAACTCGTGCAGCGAGGAGCGTCCTTTGCCGCTGCGGAAGAAGACATTGTTGGCAAGAGTGCGTGGGATGTCGTCGTTGATTTCTGCCAGGATGGTGGGGTCAACCGCAAGACTAGAGGCGCGCACGATCGCGGCGTATTCGTCTGGATCGTGCTGAAGGGTCTCGACGATATGGGCAGACCAGATCTTTGCACGTAAATGCATTGGTATGCCACCAAGTATGAGACGAGTGCGTTCAACGCGCGACTGGTTTGTGGCTGCTGAGCCGGGCTCGCTGACAGTCAAACGGCCTGGTCTGGGTGCGCTGATGGTGCCACGACGGAACACACTGGTCCAGCCAGCTTGCTCCTTTTCTATATTATCGGCCGACAGGAATCGTTCCCATGGAATCGTCCTTGCCTTTTGTAGGTTCTGATAGTCTTCTGCCAACTGCTTCTGCAGTCGCTCTGCCACATCCTCCGAAGCAATATCTATTGGAGCTTCAGAAACGGCTTCGCCCGGACTTTCTGTCAGTGGTGTAGCAATTGGAAGCCATGAAAGACTACCCAAAGTATGGCGATCAAATTTGAGGTAAGATGACCAAGGAGTGGATTCGGGTTCTGCCTCAGCTTCAGTGTCGCGATCAGGGCTTGTGTCTCGACTCGCCATTGATAAGCGGTCAGACTTGAGACTGCTCGATGATGCAACAGGCGAATCGGTGCCTCTTCTGACGACTGCGCCGTTCTTATTCATGAGCTCGCTCGTTCTACCTGCATCGATAATGAAGCCATAAACATCAGCAGCATAGGCTGGGTATTGCGCTTTGATATCTCTAGATGTGATCAATGGGGGCGGAAGATCCTCCGTCTCGACGATTGCGTTCATCTCGACTGGACCAGGAGAGACTGATGTAATTGATGGGCGTAAAGATGATGAGCCGACTGACGAACCTCGAGTCCGCAGAGGCGCTGCCTTGGTCGTAGTAAGCAAACTTCCCAAAGATTGTCTCTTTTCCTTTCGTGCTTTGATCGTGCTCTTTCCGCCAAACATAGACAGCACACCCCGCACAGTGCCATTGAAGCCACTATCCGATTCTGGCATAGGCTCTTCTGTGATGGCGATGTCTGGTGTATTCTCTCTCGAAGAAACCACGTGCTGATCACCAAAGGGATCAAGAAGTGTCGGCTCAACGAAAGCCTCGGTGACAGCCTCTTCAAGTCTATCATCCAAAGATTGCTTTGCAGGAACGGAAGCCATGGTCAAGCTGTGCAGAGTCCTGTCCGCTTCTAACCTCGACTGTCCATGTGCAGTGCACAGATGATCTTTGAACAGTGCTGATAACTCCTCAACCTTTCGCCGCATTGTGACCATCTCCGCATCCTTCGTAGACAAATCTGCTGCTAATGTCCGTATGAGCGCAAGCGAGGTGTATCGCGAACTGAGCCGCTGCAGTGTCTTCGTGCTCGAAGCCTCGAGCGCTTTGGGATGCTGACGATAGTACTGAAGATCGTGTTCGTTGAACAGTGGGTTGTCTGCTTGTTCCGTGTCCATCATCGCACTCATCAACGATTGCGAGGCCTGTGCTAGATTTGCGGTCCTCCTCGGGGCTTCCTGCTGTCTCGGAGGAGTTGTTCCCTCCTCGTCAATTGAATTGTGTCGATCCGGTGCAAAGATAGATCTGGAGCGTTTACTAGATGCCCAAGAATCTGGTGAGCCTGCTCTTGGTGGTGAGAACGGCTCGAAGGAAGTAAAAGTCGCCTCGGATGGTCTTCCAGTGCTGGCGAGCGATTGATTGGAACGTCTACCACGCGGTAATTGTCGCACTCTTTGAGTCGAAGAGCGCCGGGACGACTCATGGCGCCTATTGGTAGGCTGCTCAGAGTCGTCCATGTTGTTCGCTGGACGATTTGAGAGTGTAATGCAAGTGTCGTGTGCGATGCAATGGAGGGAGAGGTGCAGGCGCACAACAAGGTTCCATCTAGAGTGGATGATTTTCCCCACTGTCTTGAAACAACCACGCTTGACGCGTGCGATCATCGGTCCTGAACCATTTGAGGAAGGAGCGGCGACTCCGACCGCCAAGCCGAAGACGCCAACCTCACACGCTGCCTGGATGAGGCCAGCAACGAACTTTTCCAGCATTTTTCAGCATAACGATTGCTGAAGGACCTCTGGGTGGCTTGTATACGGAACGATCGAAGAGGACTGGCTGTCGCACTTGAAAATGGTGATCGGTGTGTCGTCCTTCATGCTTGATCGATCCTCGAGGTCCAAGTCTCTACCCCGAATACCGTTTGCCATTACGGTCTCATACAATAAGAGGATCACCCACGTTTGCAACCATCTTGGAAGGAAATAAATGATCGTTGATATTTGGGAAGCGACTACGGGAAACCGAAACTCGAGCTACGCAGACTGGCTTTGTCCTTACCTCGCTCTCCGGGCCTGATTCGGAAGACCACAATCAATGGTTCATCCTGCAAACCGATATCCCTCAGGCCATTGAACCTCACGAAATTGCTCATCAATCACATCTGGACCACTTGTTGGAATGTATGGGCAACCGGATCGCTTCAAATACATACCCGAGTCACACTCCACTGGGCTATAGGAATAAGGCACCAATGGAGGGGTTGACTCGTCGCTGATCTGGACGGCATGTTGCATTGATCTTGGACCGCATATCTGGCGCATACTTCATGGGTCGGTTGGCTAGACCGGAAGCAGCGCCGCCTTGTGCAAAGTCCGTGTCTCATACGAGGAAGAAAAGGTCACGAATGGCGATAAAGTGGTGCGAGAGTATTGGGTACGCCCAACTATTGAACATCGACGCCGATATCTTCCACCAAGCACGTCTGAACGATTTCTTGGAATGTATGCCGCCCAGTGGAATTGGCACTCACCAATGATGGACTGTCCACGGAGCTATAGGGATGAAGCTCGCTGGGGTGTCTTGTTGTGGTCGGCATGCATTGATCTTGGACCCGGATGCAGAACGCAGGCTTCATTGAAGGAAGCAGCGTCATAGTCACCAGCATCAACGAATCCGTGTACGAGGCATGAACCTCAAAGGTGTAGTGTGATGGCAAGTGTAATGAAGGAAGAAAGGACGATGACGACGACTGTACTGGAGGATCTGAAGTTGTGAAAGTGTGGAGGTGTGGGTATCAAGGTAAGGCTTGAGAATAAACGTTCGCATGACGTGACTGGAGGTACTGTGTCTGTCTACAGCAGTACCAACGGGAAGAAAGAAGGTGTCGCAATATGGAGTGTCTGTTCTCAGGTAAGCAGAATCATTGCAGCTCAGCTCAACAAAACGAAGGAAGGGAAGTAAACTTGACCTTGCATTGATGACTGTTGCTATCTTGAGATAGCAGGAGTGATTGGAGGTATTGTGTTTGCCTACAGCAGTACCAGTGGGAGAAGAGAAGGTTTCGCAATGTGGAATGTCTGTTCTCAGGTAAGCAAGCTCGAAGCTGATCATATCAGCTCAAGGAAAGGATGGAAGGGAGGTAAACTTGCCCTTGGCTTGGTTTCTGTCACTGCTATGGGATGGTAGGAGTGATGGATGGTTTGTCATCGAGGTCGTCGTCGACCCTCGAGAGAACAAAGAAACAAAACAAGAGCGGATTCTTTGACGACGAGACAAAGAAGCTGACTTCATTATTGCTGTGAACTCGATCTCTCGAAGAGGTCAATGAGACCGATGAGAAGACTCATCGACGACTGGAAGGTAATGTTACAAAGATGGTAAGTGACAATCAGAGTCAAGGAGGTGGATGAGATGGTGAAGGTTTTGGTAAGTCAAAACGCGGGAATATATACCCACAAACACGTGCCAAGCCTTGCATTCGCATCACCAGGCAACGATCACGGGTTCATACTATCGATGGCCAGCAGATACTGAGTCAGGTGCTCCATTCTAAGACTACTGGGTCGCTATTCAGTCCGCTGTCCCAGCCTCGTGGTATCATCTCAGCCAACCATCGCATTACCCAGGTTCATTTCATTCATCACGATCATTTGGTATCAACGCTCCCTCCTCAAAGCCCTCTGGATGCGCTTCTTTGTCCTTCAAGCGCCCAAACTCGCGCGACGCTTCCACTGCTTCATCTTCTCGCACTTTCCCTCCCAAGCAGTCGCCGCATCAGCCTTGATCGCGGCCCATCCATTGCAAAGGGACGTCTGGCGATCGCTCTCTGGGGAGAGAACAGTCGCGAGTCTCCTCTGTCTGTAAGGGCTGTCATCGCGGGCTGGCTCAGGCTCTGTATCACAGCGGTCAGCTCTCGCGATATCAAGACGTTCGAGGGGACAATTTACTATGCTCTCGCTTCCACCACACGAGGTGCTCCTCTGGAGTCTTGTTGGCGCCGATTACGTCAGGCAGAGCGTCGAGCTGCTCGCGTGGATCCACCGTGGACGGTCTTTGGTGGCTTGACCTCTGCCTTACCGTCTGCCTTGCTGGGGATTGGTGGTGGTGGTCTGTCAGAAACAAAGAGACTCTTCTCTGGTGGGTAAATTGTCAAAGGAGCGAGAGTCTTCTCTGACATGGTGACCGATCAGGGATTTGGCTCGTCAGTTGTTGGGGAGGTTGGTTGGTGAGAAGATTCAAGTGAGCACGGAGTTCTAGCTAACGCAAGCAACAGGGTTCTGCCACGCGTAAAATCATGGTCACTGTGACGACATGTGAAGCGTCAATCGCATACTCGTTCTGTCAGGGATTGGCTCGGTATACAGCACGCAGAAATGCATTCTATTGGGTCCTCTTCCTCACTCTCACAGCAAGTCCGTATACCAGATCCGTATACCAGATCACAATATACTTCTCGGTAACATTACAGTACCCTCAAAATTCGCATTTGGATTGGTATCCATCAACACAGCTAAGTTACAATCCTTCTACTGAGTCTCAAGTTCACTCCACGCTGAATAACAAACCACCAACAGGTTTCCGTCCATTCGGCATCAGGATCAGCCAGCGTTATATCATAATGCAGCAGCAGAGTTGGCACAAGTTTGGACATTTCCATCCAACTGATATTGCGACCGATGCAAGTACGAGCACCCGATCCAAAAGCGAAAAAGAAACGGTCTGCGAGAGTCAGTAAGAATTACCCCTGCAAGAAAGGAGAACTTACGAAGGTCGCCCTTGTCTTCTACCATCCAGCGTTCCGGTCGAAACAACTCAACATCATCTCCATATACCTCCTTGTTCCGGTGGATGACCCATGGGTTGGCGCCGATGACAGTCTTGGACGGAAGATATACGCCATTGACAGTGGCACCTTCGGCAGGTACGACACGTGGAAGGCTCATTCCGACAGCAGGATGAAGGCGAAGTGCTTCATACATGACAGCCTGAAGATACGGCATTGCATCTGCTTCTTCCAGTTTGACTGGATCACTCAACTTGCCCTGACGCCGAAAGTCATCGATTTCTTGCACCAGCTTCTCTTTGCAATGTGGGTTCTTCAAGAGATAGTAGACAATGGCACGTGTCGAGATTGCCGTGGTATCACTTCCAGCAAAGATGTTACTGGTAGCCATCGATGTGACATCGTTCAGACTCAGAGCACCCGGTTTCTCCTGCTGGATCGCAAACAACTTGGACAGGATATCTTTGCGCTCCGAACCGCGGTCTTTGCGAGCCTCGACTTCCTTGAGCGCAAGCGTTCGCAGAGAGCCATGGCGCGCGACCAACGCCAATTTGTTGCCAATATAGGGCGCCAAATAGTCGTTGAGCCAGAAGAGCCAAGGCATCTGGCCTACCCAAGCAGCAGATCCAAGAGTGCGCTCGATTTGTTCAAAAGAGCCATCATCCTTTGCTGCTTCGAGGAAACCAAAGTTCCGAGAGAACGTTATATCGCCGATGATATCTATGTCTGGTCAGTTGATCTAAGTCGGATTTTACCTTCTTCCGACTCACCGAAGGCAAATAGCTGGAACCAGTTGCCCATATCCACGACCTGACCGAGTCTCTCGTCCATTTTCCGCAGGAACAGCTGAGTGGTCTCATCGACGTACGGCTCAAGATCTTTCAGAGACTCCATCGCGTACGGTCTGCTGACCAGCTTCCTTTGCTGACCGTGTACTTTTTCACTTCTTTCGGCAAAGAGGTCGAACTTTCGATGTCCTTGCCATACGCTGTACCAGTCAGACTTCTCGAATTTAGTGCCAGCGCCATAGATCAACTTGATCGTAGTCGGATCGGCCACGCTGACTTCATTCGGTCCAGTCCTGACAAGGCTACCATGTTTCTCATGTAGAGCAATCATGGTACGATGCATGTCACCGTCTATGCTGTGCTTGGCCATCCATAGTCGAGTTATGCTGGCCCAGTATGGACCCGGCACTTTTGCAAGAGGATGAAAGGATCTTTGATAGATTACGTAGAGAACAAAGAGAACGGGAAGCGAAGTAACAATGAATAGCGGAAAAGTCAAGTTCCCAATGATCGGGTTATCGACGAAGATGCGTAAGACAGGCATTTCGATAGGCAATAGTTATCGAACGTGAAACCAAGAATGCAACAAATCGTGGTTAGGTTGTGGTCAAATTGAACTGTATAACTTATAGCTAAAGTCTTGAGAGCGGCGAGTGCGTCGCTGTTTCTCGCTCCGGACCCGAGAAAATGTTTTATGCTGTCATTTGTGCTCTCGAGAAGAGCCGCAGTCTTGAGCTGAGAATCTTGCCCTTCTCCAATTCGATTGGAGTGTTGCATTAGATCTCTGTATCCCCGCAGCGGATGCGCGCTGTGTTCCCGGGGCCGAGGTGGAGGAGATGCTTGGCGGTATCTATTCGACTGCAGCTGCCGCTCTTGGCATTCTGGACAGCCGACGCTACAGATACGTTTTAGCGTCCCCGCAACCGTATCTGGCAGTGACAGATTCGCAGCGGCAGACCGCGATCCAAAAATCGGGAAGCTGCATCATTACTTCAGAATCCCGACTTTGGTGGTTTCTACTGCCGTAACGCCATCCAGCCCATCCGGCTGCGCTTGATAGATTTACGGCATCCATGATGGCCAAGTACTTATAGACATTGTCCCGTCTGTCAAAGGTAACTAATTTTTATCCGATTAATCGCAGGTTTTAAGATACCCATTGCATAGCGTTTCTGTTTTCCTTCTTATCTCGCTCCATATAACATCACCATGTCTTCTTCCTCAAGCATGGAGAAGTACGACATTGTCATCATTGGCGCAGGTCCAGTCGGCCTGTTGCTCTCTACCTGTCTTGCAAGATGGGGTTACAAGATCAAGCACATCGACATGCGACCAACTCCTACCGTCACTGGACGTGCCGACGGTATCCAGCCCAGGTCTCTCGATTTGCTCCGAAACATGGACTTGAAAAGAGACATCATGGCTTACGAGCCAGCCAAGGTCTACGAGGTTGCTTTCTGGGATCCTCAGAAGAACGAGAAGGGTATTGAGAGGACCGGTACATGGGCTTCCTGCCCATCCTTCATCGACGCCAGATACCCATTCACCACCCTTCTCCACCAGGGTCTTATCGAGCGTGTCTTCATCAAGGACCTCGCAAAACACGGCGTCGAGGTACAAAGACCATGGAGGATTACTGGATTCGAGAACAACGGTGCCGACCCCGAGTACCCTGTACAAGTCTCCATCGCACACGTTGACGGCGACGAGAGGCAGACACTCAAGACAAAATATCTGTTTTCAGGAGAAGGAGCTAGAAGTTTCATCCGTGAGCAGCTCAAGGTTGGTATCACATACAAGGACCAGATTGCCCACGTTTGGGGTGTCATGGACGGTGTTGTACGAACCGATTTCCCAGACATCAAGATGAAGTGCACAATCCACTCGGACGCCGGTTCGATCATGGTCATTCCTCGCGAGGACAACATGGTTCGTCTCTACATTCAGATCGCCTCTTCCACCGACAAAGACTGGAACCCAAGAAAGACTGCCTCCGAGCACGAGGTCCAAGAAGCTGCAAAGCGCATTCTCAAGCCATACTACATTGAGTGGGACCGTGTTGAGTGGTTCTCTGTCTACCCAATCGGTCAAGGTATTGCCAATCGCTACACTCTCGATGAGCGTGTCTTCATGGGAGGTGACTGCTGCCACACTCACTCTCCAAAGGCTGGTCAGGGTATGAACACAGCCTTCCTTGACGCCCAGAACTTGGCCTGGAAGATTCACCACGTCGAGTCCGGTTTCGCCGACCGATCCATCCTCAAGTCCTACGAGTCGGAGCGTAAGCTCATTGCCGAGAATCTCCTCAACTTTGATGCCGCCTATGCCAAGCTCTTCTCGACACGCCAGCCAAGTGCTGGTGAGGTCGGCTCAGCTGGCCAGCAAGATGCCGTCGAAGAGAACGAGTTCATCAAGATGTTCAAGGCCTCTTGCGAATTCACATCCGGCTACGGCGTTGCATACAACCCAAATATCTTCAACTGGTCCGAAAACCACCCAGCCAAGTCGCCTCTCTTCCTCTCCGACAAAGCCAAGACCACAACCCAGCGCACCGGTCGCATCCTCACAAACGCAACCGTAACCCGCGTTGCCGATGCCAATGTAGTACACCTCGAGCAAGAAGTGCCTCTCAACGGCAGCTACCGCATCTTCCTCTTCGGTGGCAAGCCCTCAGTGACACGCCGCGCCATCGCCGACCTGGCCTCCAACATGCAGAAGAAGACATCCTTCTACCGCGCCTTCGAGCGATCAGACGTCGACAGCGTCTCCTACCACGAGCGCCACAACCCACACAGCGCCTTCTACACCATCTGCACCATCTTCAACGCCAAGCGCCCCGAGATCGAGATCCGCGACCTGCTGCCTCCAGTCCTGGCGCGCTACTTCGACCACGTCTACGCCGACGACGTCTGGGACCAGCGCGTACCGGACGCCAAGGCCGCTGCACACGCGAAGATGGGTTTCTCGGAGGAGCAAGGTGGTATTGTCGTCGTCCGACCAGATGGCTACGTCGGATGTATCGTCAAGCTCGTCGAGGGCAGTGGTACTTGCGACGCGCTCAATGCTTACTTCAGCTCGTTCGTCACCAAGAAGGTCGGTGGCGAGTCGGCGTCTTTGTAAGCTAGACGATGATGTGCACTGGAGAAGGGAAGAATTGTATATTTGATGACTCTCTTTTTGGATGTTAGCGATACCACATGGCTGTTTTTGACAATTGAATTCATAAAATAAAGAAATTACTCAAATTCTTCGTTTGTGGCATTAATGTGAACTGTCCATGTGATTACTGTGCACCTCCATTACGAAA
>Ga0268244_10000884_pt1 | contig 11120 bp, 18 predicted proteins | sample AgamicMgSfe_FD_200258 | JGI IMG/M metagenome (GOLD analysis project Ga0268244, IMG submission 200258) | Agave microbial communities from Guanajuato, Mexico - Mg.Sf.e (v2) (version 2) | ecosystem: Host-associated > Plants > Phyllosphere > Phylloplane/Leaf | place: Guanajuato, Mexico | collected... | reverse complement strand
ATCTTGCTGTACTCGTGATCAAGAACTGGGATAGAAAAAGTTAACCACGTCATCACCGAGCGAGCTTGTACGTGAACCACAGTCCAGAAACTGATGATTGCAAGCTGCAGCGACTAGTCACAGGACTGCGAGACTGACTACTTCCGCGCGAGTAAACTTGAGATCCGCAGAGGATGAAACCCGCTCGCATTGAAGCGCTGGGAGAAGAGGAGTCACATACTGAGGCTCGGTGGCACAGGGTCTGACAGGACCGGTGCGGCGCTCAAACATACGAATGATGTGCCTAGGTGCGCTGAACGCGCTGAGTAGGAAGTCCAGTCCTCTTTCTCTGTGCCAGTGGTCTTCCATCGTTACCTGCCAGCAGACTACTATCCTGTCTGAGGTTCTCCCTCCATTCCGCGCCGTCCTACGCATGCGCTACGCACTCAAACCACGCTTGACTGCAGTCACCGTATTCCCGCACCAGCCTTGGTTGATTCCGACAGGTTAACCAAAACCGATCCGGCTGCTCCATGAGGTCTGGCTCACCTTGCCTCCGGGAATGCTTCTCCGCGCTTAGGAGGGACGGCCCGTGTCAGACACTCATAGCGTACAAAGCAAGCAAATCGCGTGAGGCGACCTCACCTGAGTACACCTTCTGTGTTCCATGACCGCGCGAGCTTTGCATAGTCTGATAGCATGGGCTTGCCTCTGTCCGCTGATTGATCAGGTCTCACACGCCCAATCAAGATGACAGGGGTGAGAGGGGACATGTACATCTCCAGCACACCAACATCATCGAGGTACTCTAGCGACGGTGCTCATCATAATATGCATGCAGCTGCTAGGGTGAGCATACTGTTGTGTGCTCACCACATCGGCTTGAGGGGTCATATGGCAACACGGGGTGATGTTGTTGCCAGAACAGGGTTCGGACCGAGGCGTCGGCTGTCAGTCTCCCCGAGAGAAGCAGACTTCACCTCCCCGATCAGCTACACCTCGAAGCTGATGTTTCATAAGACATGCCTTGCTTGTCGACCTAGTCGAACTTCGCAGGTTGCTGAGAGCGGGGGAATACTGGATGCGAGAAGTGCCTATTTAGCGACCGCCGCCGTGAAGGATCAGGAGCACTGGATCTCGAGCCTTTACCAAATCGCGGTCCACGCCCTGCAAGATTACCTGCAGTCCGCTGAACGTCAGGTACATGCACCAATCGGGCCACTTCCACTGCAATTGCGGCAAGATACGTCCGGCTGCGATGCCTCCTGTATGGATCACCCCCTGCCTTACTTCAGCACACCTGCCGTTGGTCGCTCTCATGGTCGTGCAAGACATGATCCAGGGACACAGCTGAATTGACAGCTCTTGAGCCCGCAAGTTGATAACATCTCAACTCCTTTGTGGCGGTTGAGCCGATTGGCTTGCCCTAGGGTCGATTGCTACCGTGGAGCGTCAAACCCTCGAATCGGAGGGATTTGCACGACTCGGGGGAAAAGGTGGAAGCCGGAATCACAATCGCTCGGCCTCTCAAACAGACTTGATCCGAGCTGCTTCCGAAGCAGCTCGCTACACCAAGCAGAGTCATTTCTTCTGGCGGTCCAGCCGTCGCTTCTCAAGAGAACGGACCCGTCCCTACCACATCAATCCAACGTCAGGGGGCTGCTGCTGCTGGTGTCGTAGCTGCAATGGTTACTCAGCGAAGTGCAACGCGCACCGTCAAGATACATTCGGTCCTCCTGCAGGCACTTGCTAGACGAGACCAGCTATGTCTTGTCCACATCTGAGGGCGAAGTTACGTCCCGACTTCGACATACCCATCTTGCCGTGTGGCTAGAGGGAGCTTCGTCTTTTGGCTCACTGGTCTTCTAGCAGCGGGATAATGCGAGAACTCGGTGAACACGCGAATGAGCGACACAATGCAGCTGGCCTCATAGGTGGACTTGTCAAAAGGATGGGCCGCAAAGCTAACTTTCGATCAGAAGCCAGTCCGCGGAGAAATGTTCTCCAACTCGCTTCATTCGAGCCTGAAGTCCGATCGCAGAACGGTCGCAACTCACGACCATGCTTTTTCAAGCATTGCCAGCCCCCACATGTCCTAGTATGGAAGCCGATGAGGTCGAATCATCGGTCAGATCATGAACCCCCAGCCAACACCTATGCAACAATAATGTGACATACCATTGATCGCGTGACTCGGTGGATGTGTGACCTTCGGAGAGCGTTTCGGCACCTTGCCGGCTGCTAGAAGACTCTGTTACCGGAACTTCCTTGTCACGCTTGAAGTTAGTGGCCGTGCAGCACCTCTTCACGGACTGACGGGGAGAAACCGGTCCACGGTCAAGACTCTCAGCCTCGCAATGCATCATCACGCCAGACACGCAGCAGGCCAAACAACATTCGGGCAGCGGCCACCTTGTCCGCCCAGATCTACAAAGCAGCCGGCGGTCTCCCCGCCCATTCCATCGTCGAGGTAGGTCGGTAGCGCGTGCGGACCGACGCAGTGAGACAGGCCGGGCGAGACTGGCGTCGGGATTGATAATCGGCATACGAGCTACACAGGAAACGCAGCCGTCAACTCTCTCGTCTGGTTCAAACGAGTGAGGAGAGCGACGTCACGTTTCACGTGACAAGCGATGGGTACGGATGTTACGACAGAATGTCCTGTGCTTTACAGCCGGCGCCCGAAGTCGGAACTTGGTCTCAGGAGAACTTTTGGTAGCTAACTGTGGACGTGAACCCATCTCGAGACTTGTTGAGCGGAGGCTAGTCTTGAGCGAAATGCCGTGAAGAGGATGGAAATACTGCAAGTTGCTGCAGTCGGACCCGCACCTATGTGGGTAGTGGTGCGCAGCGTTGTTGGAGGGCACACTTGGTTGATAGTATGGACCTTGCCGGCTGACGCTGCTCGTACCATTTGGTTCTTTCGCCACAAACACACAACAGCAGAGCTTGTTGACGGAGTTGACTAGTTATCCATCAGAGCGGTAAGTAAGTCTCAGAAAGCGCGTACGTGCCTTGAGCAAAAGCATCTGCTGGGTAGAATGTCTGAAGTGGAGGTCCAGTAGTGCTTCCGGCCAAGCGCAAACGACCTGATTCCATTTGCTCGAGTAGCAATGCAGCGGTGTCTGTAGCAACTTCGAGTCAAAATCCCGCCAAACCCTCAACTGTGGCTTTGCTGTCAAGGACTGTTCGATTGATATTTGGGTCATAGAAACTTTCCCTCACGGCGGTTTCCTTGACGATGCGAACATCTGCTCTCGGAGCCATGATCACTGGATTGAAGAGTCGACACCAGTGCTACATGGAGACTTCGTCTTCGCGAACCACGCCTTACTACTGCTGGGGCGGAGTATCCCGAAGGCAACAGTACCTCACGCGAGCGAAAACGCCTTGTCTTTCTCCATCGTCCCGCCGATGAAGCGCCTCAGCGCAGCCCACTTGTCCTGCTGGGTCACGTTGACGTTCTTTTCACTCCCGCCGCTCTCCAAAATACTGGTAGAACTGCCGGCCGACGAGACACCCACCATTTGCGCCATGTTCTGCGCAAATCGCTCCATCTCTCCCTGCTCCATCTTGTGTTTCCGCTTCATAGCGCCGGGTCGATGCTTCAAACTCTGCATCGGCATAGTACTCCCCTGGCCGTTTGTTCGCTGCTTGCGCCGCCGCTTGACGGTTCGTAATCCTTCGATCTGCATGCCTTCAGGCTCTTCTTCACCAGACCCAGCGGATATGCCCTCCCAACCCTCATCTTCTCCGTGTTCATCCCGCTCTTCGCCCGCATCAGCCGCCACAACAATCGGAAGCGCATCCGCCAATCCGCCTAGGTCTGCTTTCAGCTTCTTCGCTGGTCGCCGCTGCTTTGTGGTTTTCTGCACGCCCGCGCCGCGCACCTTGGCAAGCAATACGTTGTGCTTGACCGTGCGCTTGTCTTTCTTGCTCAACCGAAAGTCATGATTGAAACCGAAGGTACTCTGGGAACTTTCGCGCTTGGGCGGGTTGGAGTCCGGTCGACGGTGAACGGCTGCCTCTTCGCTGGCAGCGGCCGTTGTGCTCGTCGCTGGAGGGGCATAGATGCCGCGAGGATCTCGAGCTGAGCGCTCGGCGCGTGTACGTAACGCAGTCCGCTTCCGCATCGGGGCCATGAGTGCCCGCGAAATGCTCGTAGAGTGCCCGTAAAAGGCTGTACGAGATGTGGTCGACCAATTGCTCTACATACCTGTAGTATCGAGGTCCGGCAGTGCGCACGTGACATCAATGCAAGCGGAAGGTATAGCGAGCCACATACTGCACGCCTCAGGCTCCGAGCAGCTCACATCGCTGCGACCGAGGCGCTCAAGCATGCTTGTACGAGATGTTGTGATGTCGACAGACTGGTCTCTCACCTTTGTACTCCTAATCCCACATGGACTACAAGTGCCCGCGTAGGCTTTCACATGGAGCGCCACGGTCTTTGTGAATCGTCCAGGCCCTTTCTCGAACATGATGACCTCCGAAGACTCGCGCGCGAGTGCTGGACTGCTCGTTTTGTTATCATACCCGTCGTGTCGTACATTCATATTGGCGGTTCAACTATTCAATTCACGCCCTCTTCCGCGACTCAGTGACCACGCCAGCCGCCATTCCCCAAGCACCACCGTCCTCTTCTCCTCCACCTTCATCTCGGACAAACCCCAATTCAAGCCTTGCCCTCCTTCTCCTCCCTTTCGATGATTGGAGGCGGCTTGGCAATCTTGCGCCGGAGAATGTACCGCTTCATGAAATAAGGTAGCCACACCGTCAACTCGTGCGAGATGAACTTCTTGGTCGGGACGGAGAAAACCTCTGTGCGGGCACGAGTCAGCAGAGTAGATCGTGGCAAGTCGAAGGTCTTGCGACTCACGGTCCAGCTCCTCGAGCGTGAGCTGTTTGGTTTCTCGCACGAAACAAAAGATTAAGAACCAGGCAATGAGGTTCAGGCCAGCGTAGAACCCGACTTGTCTCGGCATCAGCTGATCGTCGTATTGCCAGAAAGACGCGGGGAGTTGTACTCACATGCTCCTGTCGGAGTCATGACGGTCTGCATTCGAGGGAACGTCAAGCTCAAGATTCCGGCTGAAAGAACGCTTTCCGTTAACGGCGTTTCTCATTTCGAAGGACTCCATGACACCTACCGAAAGTATTGTTGATGCAAACGGCCCATGCCATACCCTGCTCTCGCTGGATGGTTGGGAACACCTCTGCAGAGTATTGGAAGGCGACGGGTCCTTCGCCTAGAGAGTAGGCGATGGTGAAGAGGTAGACGAAGCTTGGGTCGAACGAGGTCAGTGGACTTCAGCACAGTAACGATCATCGGCGAACTTACAGGACAACCGGCCCGATCTTGGCGGCTCGGTTTCCAGACTGTGAGATCTCTTCGGCTGTGCCCCTTGCGCCTAGAAGAGACAGACCGGCAGCTAAGAGGAAAATGCACATAAGGGGGAAGGTCTGCGCGACGTAAGCATTCGAGCACCCCCACGCGTAGCGTCCGAAGCATACTCACGGTCAGGGTCAGGGTTCTCCGGCCTTTAGTGTCGATGAGGAACAGGGTGGGGATGGTGGCCACAACCTGGATGGCACCATATCCCAACGAGGCGTACAAGGCCTCGGTCGGTGTGTACCCGACTCTTTCGAAGATTGTGGAGCTGTAAAATGAGATGACTGTTTGGATGTGAGTATCAAGTGCCGACACGCGACGGATGATGACGTACTGTTGATGCCGCAGAGCTGTTGGGCAAGCATGACGGTCGAGGCGCCGTAATTAGCTCTTCTGATCCTGGGTACGGCGAAGCAGTCCCAAAGCCGAGAGAAGTAACCCGCGCCCCGGGCCACTTTGATCTCTTCCGTATAGATGACGTAGGAGTAGTAGAAGTCTCTGGCGGCGATGATGGGGTGAGCACGTAAACGCAGCATTGACTTGAACGCTTCAGCGTTTCTGGAGTGCTTCATCAACCAACGAGGAGACTCGGGGCAGAAAAAGATACCAACGCCAAGGATGAAAGAAGGAATGAATGCTGAACCGAGCTGAAGCCGCCAGGAGATAGCGCCCGTGTCCTTCACGATGACGTTGGCACAGAATCCCAGAAAAATGCCTACAGAAACCCATAAGCGAATGGTCTGACTGGTGCAACATGAGCTGAGCGTAGTTACCTGCCACGACCCACAACTGCCAAAACATGACGAGAGCACCTCGGATGCGAGCCGGAGCCATCTCGGCAGAGTAGATGGGGACGGTGGCGTTCTTCGCGCCGATACCAATGCCCATGATGAACCTCGCTGCGAAGAGTCCTTGCCACGATCTCGCGAAGCCCGAGTCAATCGGCGTGGCAGTAAGGCAGCAGGCAGTGATGAAGATCTCGCCCCTCCGGCCGAAATAGTGGTTCAGTGGGTCAACAATGAAGGCACCGCTATTCGAAGGTCAATCTGATACGCAAAGCCAAAGGAGCCGCGCCAAGTGGTATACTCACATCAGACCGGCCGTCAAGAAGATGATGGCGTTGATTACTCCCACGATCCACTCGCCTCTCGCCGTGCCCACCAGCCCAAATTCCTGCGGAAACGAAAGGTTCGCTCCATTGGATCCTGTCTGGTCCCATCCTTGCGTGGCGGCGCCGATCGCACACAGCGCGATCGAGTACCAAAGCATGGGAGGAGCGTGCCACTTGTGATCACGCTCGTACGAGAGCGCACTGCGCTCGCCTTCATCAAGTTCCGTCACAAGCTCGAACCGTTCAGGGTCGCGCGCAACCAGAGCGGCGCGACCAAACAGCACAGCGTGCTCGGCCATCCCATTGGACTCGGCGAAAGTTCGAGCATTCGCGACGGTCTGTTGATGAGAGGTGCGCTATCAAGAGGGACGGGTTTAGCAGGAGCGCTTGAGGTTACCGCGAAAGGCAGCAGAGTATCGGCCCTGCTACTCACCCTTAAAGGGTTCTGTACGATGTTGAGGGCAACGGAGGTGCGGCGATCGGGGGCGCCGGAAGGGTCGGGCTCTGCATCGCGAGTGGCGGCCTTGGGTTCGTGCGAAACGTAGGCATGATCCGCTGACGTTTTCTCGCTCATGATGGACGTTGCGATCGAGGTGAAGGCAGCAACACGGCGGCGTTACATGAGATCAAAATCCAGGATCTCATCAGGGATCTGAATCTGGGCCGGACGCGGTTCATATGTTCCACCTTCGCCAAGTGTAGGCTGGGGGTTGGCTTCCTGCAGCTGCTCAGTGGCGACGCGGCGGTGGCTCGGCTGACCGATGCGGAGGCACCAATCGTCCATCATGGTCGCGGCCGGTATGCTGGGCGCCATGCTGCCCAGGCGATCTTCTTCGGGAGGGGTCCAGCCAAGTGGGCGGCCCACAACTGGAAGTCTGTTACAACAGGAGGCACCGGTCTGCCTTTGACGAGCGGCCCATTCGACCTCCAAGGAATTAGGGTCTTCACTTTCACGACGCGTACACTATTTTGCTGTACTGCATCAGGGCGACGACGACGTGCGTACGTAGGTACTGGATCCAGGTAGCGAACAACACCGGACATCGTGTGTGGTGTGGATGTTGACCTGTAGCAGGTTCTCCATCATTCCCCGCGCGGGAGCTTCCGTTCCCCAGCTCGCCAAGACCGAAGTTCAAGCGCCAGTGCGTTCGGTTTCTGGGCACCGGTTGTACATGATGACTGCAGAGTGGCGCGACTACATAAGTACATACATGTAGGCGGTGGGCGCAGGCGCAGCAGACCTCTCTTTTCATCATACGCGCGTACGCGCACACAGCCGCCCGCAGGCCATATCACCGGGACCGATTTACTCGTGAAGCTGTCAGCTTCGGACAACAAGGCGCTTACACAGCCCGGCTTGATCTTCCCTTCCCGTCACCGTCTCGCAAAAGGCATGTCGGGGCATGAAATGGACCTGGCGGTGACGGATACATACGTACAAAAGATGGTTGGCTGTGACCGGATGAACGCGCGTGACCGTTGCCAGTTCCGCGCACTCAGGGGGAACACTCCGAGCCTCGTGTCGTCTAGGTCCAACTTGAGCAAATGGGTCCTCGCGAAGAGAGTCTCTTCAGCAGCTTTATTTGTAGCTGTCGTGTCTCGGGTGGTGCAACACGAGCACGTAGCACGTATGCCACCGACCGCAAAGGTTGCTTTTCGGGTACCACGGCAGTACCGCAGAGTGATGTCGCAAATGTAGTGACGTGGAGAGAAGGCATACCAATGGGGTTCAGGACGGGTACGGGAAGTGGCCACAACAACAGGAGAACTGTACAATACGCACGGCGAGGATCTGGTCGAAGCAGAGCGCCTGTTGCGACGATGCAACGTCGCATGCCTCTGCAGTCATCCATGCTGTCGGACAGGCACTTCGCAGATGCACTCTGCGTAGCTGCTGAGAGAATCGCTTCCTGCCCGGTTCCGACCGCCATCATTCCTCGTCTGCGATCCATGCCCGAAAGATCGGCGCAAGCAAACGACTGCAGAGAAGCGCAAGTTGCGTAGCAAGGTCGTCAGAGGCAACAGTGAAGCCACAGGTAGGTACATCATTTGCCTGAGCTTGAATGCTGCGATCTGCAGACGGTCGAGACTCCCACCAGTATCTGACCGTTTCGTAGGCTCATGCCCAGATGAGTGTATGTAGACGTTCATCGCCTTTGAGACCGCCCTCTTCACCCCTGTCCGCAAACATCACGGCCCCAGGAAGGCGCCCGGACAGCGAAGTGGAGCGACCAGACAAATTCAGGTCCAATCTCCGCCACCGAGTGCCGATAGAGTCGAGTTGTCTAGCCAGCAGTCTTCTGCATTCGTGTGATGTACCTCCAGAGTATGTGCATGATAAGCCGTGTCGAGTGCTCTGCAAGCGACATGACGAGGACATGCGACTACTCATTGCCGACCGGTAGATACATGTCCTCGATGGCATCACTCTCGAGATGACGAGACAGTGCAGTCTGCCATTAGCCAATGTCAAGTTTCTTCTTCAAGAGCAGCGGGGCTTTCGTACAAGATCAGTACCCATGGACTTTTGGCGGGTCAATCCGGGCTCGCACCGAGCGACTGTCATGGGCGTGATATAGCATTGCCGTACATCGCAGGTCACTCGTACTCACTCTCTCCCTTAATCTTCTGCCATTGCTTTGCGCATGTTCCCGGACCGAATCGGTACGAAGCACCGAGCTGAATCATCCGCTCGCCCACCTTCTTCCATTGGATCTTCTTGCTGGCCGCTGAGTCCTTTCTGGCGTACGGGCGGGTCAACTGGGCGCGCTGGGCCAGCGTGTCTTCTACCGCTTTCCGGAGAAGATCAACCTGCGTGAGCTGTCAGCTGCAAAACCAGCCAAGCGACCGGGGACGGGGCCAACATGCATCTTTTTCGCTCCACCTCGGCTTCCGCACCCGCTCGAGCTTCTGCTTCGTGAGTGATCGAAAGATGCCTCGTAGCGTCGATTCTGCTTCCGTGAATCCACCGAGCCGCTTGATCTCTCCGTAAGAAACACCTCTACGGCGCTGGTCGAGCAGGAATTGGTCGCGCTGAGAAGGATCGACCATGCCTTCCCGGGGTATCGACATGGCGATCGAGGAGAAGCCGAAGGCAGGAGCGAGCGAGTGAGGCTCGCCATCGGAGCTGACAGTACGATCTGTCTCCGCGTCGCTTTCGGATCCACTGCCATCCTGCTTGGATTTGTCCTCCTGCTTTCTTATTGTGTCACGGTGATATGTGGGCCTGTCTTCATGGTACTGTGGTCTCTGACGGTTGTCTTGCGGTCTGCCATGGCCATTTGTAGATCTGGCGTCGTTGTGCTTAAACTTCTCCGCTTCGTATTCGCAAACCATGGATTCCAGCAGTGCACGAGAATCCGGTAGAAGCGTCTCCATATCACCTGCAACGCAAGTCAGTCAAGGTCCTACCAGGTTTGTAAGGAACATTGAAAAGTGCTGACCTTCACCACGAAGTGACACGTTCCTGAAGACCATCCATAATCCGAGCAGAATGATGCCTTTGACAGAGAGTACGTTACTGTCCACCGCAAGCTGAACCACCTGGTCCGAGGCGCAGAGAAGCAGTCCCGGATCACACGCAATGCGAAGGATCTCCCGGAGCGCATCAGCGACCTCAGCACGCGCACTGCGGGTGGCAGTAGCATCATGAGGCACACAGAGTGCGGAAATGACTCTGTCGCAGCCAGTATGGATATTCCGGTCCACCGAAGACGCTGCGAACGGACTGAAGTATGTGGCGACCTGCGACAACACCCATGCTTTTTGCGAGAGCTCTCGCTGAGCTTCTACGAGGTTCTCGGCGGAGTAACATCGATGCTTCAAGTTACTGATGTCGTGAGACTGCTGTATCTCTGGTCTCCCTTGCAGCCACGCGATGCGCTCGCGACATTGCCGTAGCTCTTCTTCGCGCTGTCTACGAATAGTCAATTCGGCGTGGTAAAGCGCGCGCCAATCTTCTTCGGCCATGCCCTCCGCGCTGACGGCCTGGCGAAAAGAGATTGGTGTGGTGTAGGTCGCAATCGTAACGCCCGGACCATTCGATTTGTCGTCGGTCGGCGGGTTCGCTATCGCAGGGGATGGGTCTCGCGTTTATGTTTCGGACTTGTCAACGGAGGATTGCCAGGACTCCGTCGTCAGTCGCTCGTACGAACGGCCAGCTGCTCCTCGACGCCTGGATCGACTGTTGTCCGATGCCCAGAGACGACCTCGACTGCACATCGCCTAAGCTCACAGGTCCCGGAAGCGCGTAACGAGTGTCCTGGCGGGATCCATACGCGGTCTTGACGCAAGAGACGAGGCATTCCGGTGTGAAAGCGAAGCGCAAACGGAGCCGGGATTATTTATGGTGCTTGTGCAAACGCCGGCAGGGGTCCGCGTGCGACGCGCGGGAAGCTCGACAAAGCGGAAGATCACGTAATGCATCTAGCGTACCATATATCCCTGCTAGACTAGATGTGTCAGCCCGTAGAACCACACCTAGTGATATTGCAAGTTGAGTTCCTAGCAGCTGGTGAAATCTTACGCTATTATCTATATAAGTTAGAAGCATTTATAATATATCACCCTCTCTGAAATATAGAGCTTAAACTTTTAGAGATAAGTCTTTAAAGTATATTACTATATATTATATAACAG
>Ga0268244_10000880_pt1 | contig 11168 bp, 6 predicted proteins | sample AgamicMgSfe_FD_200258 | JGI IMG/M metagenome (GOLD analysis project Ga0268244, IMG submission 200258) | Agave microbial communities from Guanajuato, Mexico - Mg.Sf.e (v2) (version 2) | ecosystem: Host-associated > Plants > Phyllosphere > Phylloplane/Leaf | place: Guanajuato, Mexico | collected... | reverse complement strand
CTCCCACCATGTCGCGCCCGCAAACGACAGACTACGGCGCAGTGCCGAACCCCTCCGACACGCACTTGAATCGAGGTTACGGCACGGCGCCTGCAACAGGTGTGTCCGACTTCGCTCAAGGCAACCCATCGGCCTCGTCCCCGTTGTCGCAATCCGCCACGCAGCCTTTCCCCTCGCACCTCGACGACCCCCAACGCGGCTCGTCCGTGCTCGACGACAACAATGCGGCTGCGGGAGTCAATCGATCGGCTTCGACTGCGAGTACGGCTGTACCTGCTCAGGCACCGTCACGGAGTAACACGTTGAAGAAGAAGGGCAGCGTCCGTCGCCTGGGAAGCCTGAAGAGAAGCGGCAGCCGGCGCAGCTTGGCGGCGGGCAGTGTCAAGGGCTACGGCGGCGAGGTCAGCGAGCACGAGTACAACAGCGCTTTTTACACGCCCATCCCCACCCAAGGCACCCCGACCGAGGTCTTGGCCAATCGCTTCCAGGCCTGGCGACAGCTGCTCAAGTCGCTCATCGCCTACTTCCGCGAGATCCAGACGTCGTACGACACCCGCGCCAAGGCGCTGCACAAGGTCGAAAATACCATCGCCAACATCACCCACCCGTCTATCTTCGTGAGTGAGCACGGCCTGGCCGATGCCACGCGCATCCTGGACGACTACCACAAGCGCACCATCGCCGAGGCCCACAAGTCCCGCGATATCGAGAACGATGTCATCGGCGCTCTCACCGGGTTGCGGAGTGACCTTGGTCAGAAGATCAAGGAGATTAAGAGCCTCAGTGGTGACTTCAAGAACAGTGTGGAGAAGGAGAGAGAGGGAACTCGAAAAGAGGTGGAGAAGCTTCAGGAGGCCCTGCGACACGCGGACCACGAGGACGGCAGCGCCACTGGCAAGAACGACCCATTTGTCGTTAGGCTTGGCGTTGATCGAATGGTCGAGCGCCAGATTGACGAAGAGAACTATTTGCACAGGGTGAGCCTCCACCTGTAACATGACGCTTGATTTCCTCGCTGATCAGGCCCAGGCATATCTCAACCTAGAGAGCTCCGGACGTGAGCTCGAATCCATTGTGGTCGGTGAGATCCAAAAGGCGTACAACGCACTAGCTGGCATCCTCAAGCGCGAGGGCGACGATGCCTACCACGCCGTTGAAGCCTTGCGCACGGGCCCAATCTCGATGCCCAAGGATTCGGAGTGGTCGAATTTTGTCGAGAATGACCCGCATTTCGTCGACCCCAGCGTGCCGTTGCGTCGCATCGAAGACATCGACTATCCTGGCAAGAATAATCCGGCTGCCGCCGAAGTGCGTGCCGGCATGCTTGAGCGGAAGAGCAAATACTTGAAGTCGTACACGCCCGGCTGGTATGTCCTGTCGCCGACCCACTTGCACGAGTTCAAGTCGGCGGACAAGATCTACTCGCAGCCGCCGGTCATGTCGCTGTATTTGTTGGATCAGAAGCTCGGCTCGAAGTCGGAAGGCGGGTCATCCAGCCACAAGTTCATGCTCAAGGGCAAGCAGAGCGGTGGCATGCACAAGGGTCATAACTGGGTCTTCCGTGCCGAGACTCATGAAACCATGCTCGCGTGGTATGAAGATATCCGTGCGCTGACCGAGTCGACCGGCGAGCAACGTAATGCCTTTGTACGCAGACATGCTCGAAGCGTGAGCGGTATGAGCGATCGTGGGACGGTCAGCAGTGATGGCATGGAGGAAGATGAAGCAGACCAGGTGCCGTACTCGGCCGACGCGGCGAGTCTGGCCGAGCAGCACCCGCCGCAGGAGAGAGCAAAGCGTCCACAGCCAGGTGAGTGAGTGCTGTCCCTTTCGTTGCGTTCCGCATGTCACTCGCTCGTAATGACGTAGCTGATTGACGTGCTATAACCACAGGTGGACGGTTCCCGTCTGATCTCCAAATCCCGCGAAGGGCGCCGTTGAGTCCTTCCAGCGGCAGCTCCGGCCAAGATCGAGATGGCATCGTAGCTGCAGCGGCGGTGCCTGTGTCCGTTCCGCAGGACTATGAGCGCGGTGGTCAAGACCCGTACAGACTGGACGGTGTCTCTTCGGGCACGAGAACACTCTCGGCACAGTCGCAGGGACCCTCAGCTGGTTACATGGACCAGACGACCCAGCCAAGGCAGCCGCCCCCACCGCAACCGGAAACGTACGTTCCGGCGCAGCAGAAGGATGCCATCGCCGAGCCGGTCCCGATCTACGCTCAGCGAAGAGAACAACCGCAGTCACAGACCGCACGGCACGTGCAGCAGAACCCACCGAGCGAACCGGTGCAGACGCAGACTTACAATCTCCCGCCGCAGAAACCCTATTCTATGAACCAGCAGCAGGCCCCGGTCAACCAGCCACCGTATCCGTCGAGCCAACCGACGCAACCGCAGCAACAGTCTTTTTTAGGCCGTGACGAGCCCGCGGGTCCTTTCGGTTCGCCGGCTCGCCACAACACCGCGTACGGTGACTGGTTCGCACCCACTGCAGCGGGTGTCGCAGGAGCGGGTGTGGGCGCGATGGGCGCTGAGGCATACTGCAAGCACGAGCAACGTCAGCCATCAAGCTTGGGACAGCCGCTCGAGCCGATGCCGGAACCTGCGCCGGCGCCTGCTCCCTTTGTGCCGAGTGAGTCGGGACGAGGAGAAGAAGGCCCAGCTCAGCCCACCGACAGCCTTCTAGAGTCTATCTACAACGACGTTGTAACACCACTCGAACCTAGCGTTGGCAGCGGCAGCGGCACCGCGCCTTTCGCCATGCCCGCATCCAGCGGTGACGAGCACCTCGGCGGGCTGGAGAGTGAGGGGGCGCGTGAGACGGGCAGGATTTTCCCGATTGTCAGGCATGATACGGATATGAGTGTCAGCGCGCTGCATGTGCCCGGCGAGTTCCCGAAGAAAGCCGGCGGTCGCGGCGGCAGTGGTCTATGATGGATCAAGGTTGATGTGGATTCTGTGGATTGAACCATTGGGATTTCGGTAGTTGAGGGAGGTATCGATTGGTTATTTGTTGTTGTTGATGTAATTCGATCAGGTATCAGGGATGTAGCGATAGTATGCACTTGACCGCCGATAGGTACGATTGGAGACACAAGGTACATACCTAGGTATGTATGTAATGTAAAGAGACTTGCACGTGACGATGGTGTTTGTGCACGTGAATGCCAAGCCAAGCGACTCAGGAGCGTGATCACGTTTGCACGGGGAGGTTTCATTCCTGCCTACCGTTCAGCGCATACCGCTCAAGGCATCTCTGGAGTGTGCACCGTCAAAAGGTATCGTCTTCTCATCTTCACTTCACATTCGACCACATATCACGTGTGGTCGAGGGCGAGCTCGCGCTGTCGCACGTTGCGTCGGTCACGTCTCCGTCGCTGGTCGGACTGAACGACCCAGCGCGAGCTATAGCTGGCAGGCAGCCTCGCCCGCCATTTGCTCTTCCATGCCAACAAGCATGTGATGATACCAAGCTGACAACAATGTAGCCTCGCAGTCGCCCGCGGCCGGTGGAGGCCCTCTCACCTAACATGCCCGCCATGCTCGACGACCCCACCGCGCCCGCCATCTATCGTATCTCCGGCGCACCACCGTACCCGCTTCCCTATGGCCCCCTCCCGCCCGACATCACCCTCCGCCAGGTCACACTCCGTGATCGAGTCACGATCGCGACCCTGGTGCCTTTCTCCTCGCCGCATCAGGCGCCGCATCGCCTGACCTCCTACCTCTGCGAGCTGCTGAACTGCGAGATCGACAAGGGCGACACGTATCCCATGATGGACCCTATGCCGCTGTCGTCCTTCGGGCCCTACTGGTTCGCCAACTTCGGCGCCGTCATGATCCTCGGCGACATTCAGAGTGCGGACGAGGTCACGCATATGGAGGCGCGTGGCGTGGATTGGGCGAAGGAGTGTTTGGGCAGTTTCTACATCAAGCCGAATTACCCGGGTAGGAGCAGCCATGTGTGCAACGGTGGGTTCTTGGTCACGGACGCGTCGCGGAACCGCGGCGTGGGTCGACTGATGGGGGAAGGGTATCTGGAGTGGGCGCCGAAACTGGGCTATACTTACTCAGTTTTCAACCTGGTCTACGAGACGAACGTCGCCTCGCTCCGCATTTGGGACGCGCTGGGCTTTAAGCGAATCGGTCGCGTCAAAGGTTGCGGGAACCTCAAATCCTTCCCGGATCAGTATATCGATGCCATCATCTTCGGTCGCGAACTGGGTGGTGAAGGGGACGAGTACGTCAGCGAGGAACGCTTCGACAAGATCCGCTTCTACCTCAAGACCGGCACGTATCCGAACGGTTCCGACCGAGCGGAGAAGTCGCGGTTGCGCTCCGCCGCCACTCATTACCGTCTCATACCGAACTCCTCCGGGGACGGGGAAGACGACAAGCTGATGTTGAAGGGGAAGGAGGTCGTGTCGGATCCGCAGCGGCAATACGAGATCGCGAGACACATGCACGCCTCGATACACGGCGGTATCAACAAGACCACGGCCGGCATTGCGGAAAAGTACCACTGGGTGCGGATCAAGGAAACCGTCAGCGCCGCGATCCGTAACTGTCCCGAGTGCAAAGACACGGCGCCCAAAGCCACGCAATCCTACGTGAGCCAACGACGCTCCGCAGCAGCCAGCAGCACCCCGACAACCCAAACCCGCACTCGAAGCACCGTCACCACGCAAGCCGACTCGGAACTAAAGTCGGCGAACATGCAAGTCGTCGCCGGCGCCGACCCGCTGGAGCAAATCTCCCCGCCGATACAGCAGCCGCCGCCTCCGGCCCCCATGACGTCTATGCAGCAGTACGCGTCGACCGACTATGGCGACATGCCCGTCGACCCCCAGATCATGCAGAGCATGCACGAGTGGCAGCAGACGCAGCAGCATCAGCCGCAACACATGGCGGGGATGGATGAGCATATCATCGCCAGCGACGGCGACGGCGGCGACGGACAAGCAGCGCCTGGTGTCGATGTCGACGCGAGGTTGAGGGAGCAGTTGGAGGCGCAGATGATGAGTGTCGATCATGTCTATGGTGAACAGCTCGGAGAGGGCACCGGGTAGGGACCGGGTCCGTCGAAGAGACAGGCCTCGATGGGCTGGAAGAATGGTTATCCGTCGTGGATGCGGTAGGTCAATTTCATGTTGGGCGGGTGGAGGTCTGTATTCAATCTTTCTTCGTGGTGAGTTTTGTGGCGTAGGTTTCGTGTGGGAAGTTTCAGGGCGAACGCCGTCGTTGTCGGCCATGAGGTGGAGTTTGTCGGTCGGCTAGCGAAGCTACGTGGAAGGAATACATACCCTCCGTACAGAAACAGGGGATTTATTAGGAGGTAGACTTTCTCGAGGAGTGAAAAGATCTCAATAGACCCTCCCAATCTTGTTGCACTGGACACTGCATATTCTTGAGCATCTTATTACTCGTGGTCCATTCCTAAAAGCTCTGATACCACCACTACGATCTTCAGTCACAGCCCTGCGCAACGCGAGGGTGATGGCACGGCTCTCATGAATATGTGATACAATACACTGACGAAGCTACGCTAACAACAATCACGTCTTTATTCTGTACTGTTTACCAACACACACGACCGACCTGATATCCATCCACGAACGAGAAACAGGAACTATAGTCAATCAGTCCAGCTCGCTGTTCGTCGTCGCCGGATAGTAATCCCGCTTCCCGTCCTTCCCCAGCACGCCTTGCCGATCGTACAGCGATTTGGCGCGAACGTAGGGATCCAGCTTCCAATAGTTCTCTGTCAGCCTCTGCGCCAGGCGACTGCGCCCTTGGCCGGCGTCTTCGCCCGAGATCCAGGACATGGTCTCCGATTCGAAGGATCCCACCAGCGCTTTCCTCTCGTTCATGATCCCGTCGCGGGTCGCCGTGTCGGCCATGGCGGCGTTCTCGCCCGGTTGCGGCTCGATGTAGCGGTAGGTGTAGTCCTCGTCGCCGCCGAGCTCCTTCATGATGCGGTTTCGGGGGATCCATTCGGACAGCTCGTCGACGTTGGACGCGAAGTGCACCTTGGACGCCACGACGGGGTCGAGCCAGCCCTTGATGATGCTCCAGATGCCGCGGAAGATGAAGGGGGCTTTGTAGACGAGCACCGAGCCCAGCGACTCCGGGTAGTTGGCCTCGAAGCACTTGATCATGAACTTGACCGGGGTGTAGTCCATGTTGGCCAGGCTGAAGTCGGTCAGGTCGAAGACGACCGTCGCCGTCTCGATCGGCGGCCGCAGCAGCATGCGCGCCGTCTCGATCGTGTAGACCGTGTAGCGCTCGAGCGACTTCTCCGTCTGCTCGCCGCCATGGTGTAGTCTCGCGCGGACGTAGCAGCACGACCGGCCCTCCTTGTCGCTGCCGTGCAGGAAAGATTTGCCCATCCGCAACTGCGCCATGAAGTCCTCGCCCTCCTTCCGCTCCGCCGCGTCGCTCGGCTGCTGCGATTGCTGGAGCGCGTAGGCCTCGCCGCGCGGCATGATGTCGTCATCGACGTGCATGTCGGAGCTCCGCCAGTGCCCGGTGGAGATGAGCATGACGAGCGCGGCCTGGACGTCCCACTTGCGCGCGCGCAGGAAGCGCAGCAGGATGATGTCCGGGTGGTCGTGCTTGGTCATCTCCCAGAAGGCTTGGCGCAGCTCCTCCGGCGTGTGCGAGGCGATCGCTTTCTGGAAATCTTTCGTCTGGCCGTGCTTGTCGTTGTCGCCCCCGGTCGTCCCGTTCACCTCCGCCTTGTCTTTCTTGCCAAACAATGACTTCCGGGCCTTGGGCTTCGGCGCGGGATCTGCGTGTTTGACGGCCGGGGCGGTCCCGTTCGTCTGGTGTTCGTCGTGTGCGACGCCGAAGATCTCGAGCACCGCACCCCACATCTCCTTCAGCTTCGCCTCTTGGTCAGGCGAGAGGTTGCCAAGCCTCCCGGGCTCGATCTGAGGAGCCATGGCGAGGTCGAGCGGCTGCGCACTCGGATCGTTGACCACAGCTGAGCCGTCTGATTTGGGCGGAGAAGTCTGAGCCTGGTCCAAGTACGTCGACGCGATGTAGGCGATCCCGGTTGATAATGTTGCGGCGACGAGGAAGACGACGGGATCGATGGCAGCTCGCCGATAGCGAGGAGGTTGGGTGCAAGGTGGTGGGGTGGGAAAGAAAGCGCGGGGGCGAGACGAGAGGCGGTAGGATGCTCTCTGTTGGCAGAATCGATGTAGTGGTGTCGCAAGGCGAAGAGATCGTTGGCGAAGGATGCGAATGGTCAAGGACATTGAAGGGGGAGGGTGATGAAGAGGCTACCTAGGTATATGCAGGCATTGCAGCCCTCATCATGTCACTTTCGAGACGATCACGGGCGGGCTGATGTTCCGGCCGAGGCCCCTCGAAACGATTCAACCCCGCGCGTTTGTATGGGAAAAAGCATGCGCCCTTGATGAACCACGCATTCAGGTTAACTAATTATTGGTCTAACGCGCGAACCGAACAATCAATAATCAACACGGCACTGCACTGCACATGCACTTCCCATAACAACTCGAAGCCCGTAACTCGACGGTTTCAGTGGGAAACTGTACACTCCCTCACCAGGCGCATACTTCACAAGCCTGTCGGACGAACGACGACTGGAGTCCCTAGGTGTTGATAACCACATTGGCCACGGTCCACGTGACCATGACCCCTGGCCGTCGGCGCGCCTCCTCCCACTCACGCACGCGCTCCGGCACACTGCCTTCTCGGCCCACCACGCCACTCCGCGCACCCTCGCGCACCAGCCTCCGCGCCTCGCAAACCACGCCCACCGCCGGCAATGCCTCTCTGTCGAAATCCGACTTCCCCCTCACGGCGCTCGAGCCCGCCTTCGCCGAGCTGAGCGACGGCATGGCCGATCTGGAGGCCAACTTCATGCACCTGCAGCTGCTGAACGAGAGCCTGGGGAGGTTCAACGAGAACTTTGGCGCGTTCCTCTACGGCATGAACATGAGTGCCTTCTGCGTGGATTTCCCAGAGGTACCAATCCTCCCGCCACTCCTCAACCTGTGGTGATGATGATGAGGAACTGGGTGCTGATCGGGACATGTTCGCAGGCTCCCATCCCACAGTCCTTCGCCCGCGCAAAGGACCACCCTCCCTCTCAACCCGCCGACTCACCCTCCCGTGATCGTCCGGTGGGTGGTGCTTCTGCTGATACGGACGCGACGTTCCTCACTACCGATACGACGTTCGTGGAGAATCCACCGACGAGCAGCAAGCCGGCGAGCAAGTACTCTGCTCCTCCGTCGGCGGCCAGCTCGAGACGGTCCATGGCGCCAGCTCGAGGCACGACGGCGCGAGGACGGGGTGCTGCGAGTGGTGGTGCGAGGGGAGCGAGAGGGAGTATAACTGGAAATGGCAGGGCAGGGAGTGGTATCGGTCGAGGGAATGTGAGGGGGAGAGGAGTTGTGAGGTGAAGGGCTAGTCGCTGATCGTTGTCCTCGGTCAGAGTCAGTTGACCGCGGATTGGAGTCACATGTCAAGAGATGGGGAGTTCCCGGCCGCGATCCTTTCTCGCGGGATCTTACGGAAACATGCATTCCGTGCTCGCTCCCAACAGCACGAGCTATCGTTTGATGATGGGAGATGTTGCCGTGCATCGTATCTAAGGTCGGACATACCAGACACCATACATCCGAGCGAAGGGATGGCGGAGTGTCAGTGAGTGCATCTACGGGGATTCGGGTTCGGAATGGCGATAAGGCTGCGACTGTACCGGTACCGCTCAACCCGGGAGCTTTACTGAACATATGGCAGATGTATCATGTGAGCATCAGGTGATTGCAATTGTGATCTCGTTTGTCAGCTTTCCACGTCCATTCCCGTAGCCCAGGTCGTCAATATGGCGTGTACTGATTACACATCAATAAGGACCCAAGCTTGCTCGTCAATGGTACCGGATTATGATTTCAACGTTGGGAGTGAGAAAGGGTAGAAGTTGAGACTGAGATACAGTACAGTACCTTGTCGCAGCATGGAGGTTGCAGAGATGCTCGACCGGAAGGCAGCGGAACGTGGCCCGCGCGGGCTTCCGGTTGACCTCACTTGGGGGATTTGTTGTTGGTCAACTGCAATTTTCGGGTCTTCGGAAGTGATGGATCCAAGTCGAACCGTGCGAGCAACAAGGATGTGATGAGCAGGAGATGCCAAACGGATGCTGACGGTATCCGGGCCTCCTCGGAGCCGCGTCGCCTTCGCTTTCTCATCATGATCACTGATGAACCCGTAGACCGCCATGATAAGTGGAGTCACTCAGAGAAAAGTTCCAACGTTTCCCTTTGATGATTTCTGCTATTCTTATTCTTCTTCTCTTACATGCCTGACCTGCCATCCACTCCTTCCTACAGGACACTCTGCAGCACACACCACGCACCGCATACCTCGCCTTCTCGCCCCATCCAGCCCAAGCCATAGTGACCGGCGCGTTCCGCTGACAGGTGCAACGAAGCGGCTGCCCGAGATCCTCCATATATCTGACCGTACTGCTGAGGCTTTCGCCTGCGGTTAGCTGAAAGGATCCGAGAACGAAGCACGACAATAACGGTGCTCCCGCGCTCCTTGTCCATCCGGGCCACATTCACAGAACCCCAATGCGAGCAGGACATTGCCTAGGCGCAACGACCGCGGCGCTCCTCCTCTGCGCGCTGTCCTTGGTGGCAGCACATGGCCATGAGGCGCCGGAGATGGGCGTGAGCGGTAGCGCGACGGCTCCGATATCAGACTACGTCTCAGTCCCGAGCTACTTCCGACACGGCCACCATGGAGGTTGGATGGTCGCGCACGTCGCCCTCATGATCCTCGCCTGGGTCTTCGTCCTGCCCGTCGCCATCATGCTCAGCGTCGCGCGATCTAGTTTCCACCTTCCGGCGCAGCTCGTCTTTCACATCGTCAACGGAATCGCCATCTTCCCTAGCGTCGTCTACAATCACGCGACCCCGGATCTCTACGAGCACAACTCCCACCACCCCCTCGGATGGGTGGTGACTTCTTTCACTGTTGTCTGGACCCTCATGTCGTTATTCACCGCTTATAGCGACTACAAGGGCAGGCGCGCAAACCCGTCGCAGGGTCATCCTATGACGTCTGGAGCGATGGCCGCCTACGACAGACTCCAGCAGTACAGTGACCAGGACGCGCCGAGGTACTCTCACGATTCCGCGCACGGCACCGAACCGAACTCGGCATCGCTCGTGGGAAGCACGCGTCAGAATAGCTCCGATTCCGTTCACCAGAAATCCGAAGAACCGGAAGCGCCTTTGCGCGGTCAAGGTGATGGTGACGAGGACGGCGACAAGGACGATGACGAGTCGGAGAAGCGCGGTTTCTTGGGCAACGACAAGCTCAATGCGTTCGTCACACGCCACGTGTATCGCTTGGCGACACCTCGTCTGTCGAGTGTAGTCCGCATCAGTCAGATCGTCACGGAGAAGATCCTGCTACTGCCTGGATTTGCCGCGATTGCCTCTGGGTTTGTCGTTTACGGTGGGATCGCCCGCAGCAACCAGATCCTTTCCGTCCTCGCCCACTTCATCAAAGGCGGCATCTTTTTCTGGTACGGCGTGCTGACTCTCGGCCGCTGGATGGGCGCATTCGCCGAATTCGGCTGGGCCTGGAACGTCCGTCCCGACCATCCTCTCGTCTCGCGATGGAAGCCGCGCGTCCCGTCGGCCGAGTTCACCGAGTCCTTCGTCATCTGGCTTTACGGCGCCAGCAACGTCTTCCTCGAGCATATGAACAACTACGGGGCCGAGTGGAGTGTGCAGGACATTGAGCACGTCAGCATCACGCTCCTGTTCTTCGGCGGCGGTCTACTCGGCATGCTTCTTGAGTCGAAGTGGGCGCGCGACCTGATGAACACCAGCATCGCGTTGCAGCAGCACAGGGACGAGGAGCGCGCAGGCCTTAGCATCGCCGCAGCTCAGCCGGATGAGCTACGATGGCAACAACCAAAGACGTACCAAGTCCCCCTCAACCCCATGCCAGCCCTGGTCATCATGATCCTGGGCATCGTGATGTCCGCCCACCACCAGATCAGCATGGTGAGCACGATGATGCACACGCAGTGGGGGACATTATTCTTCGCCTTCGCCCTCGCCCGCGCCGCCACCTACCTCCTCCTCTACCTCAAGCCGCCCACCTCTCACT
>Ga0268244_10000878_pt1 | contig 11175 bp, 8 predicted proteins | sample AgamicMgSfe_FD_200258 | JGI IMG/M metagenome (GOLD analysis project Ga0268244, IMG submission 200258) | Agave microbial communities from Guanajuato, Mexico - Mg.Sf.e (v2) (version 2) | ecosystem: Host-associated > Plants > Phyllosphere > Phylloplane/Leaf | place: Guanajuato, Mexico | collected... | reverse complement strand
GCATCAACCGTCGCGCTTACGCGCCACCGCGCCGCTACGCCAGCTCCCGAGGGGATGTTGTTCACATGGCTGCTTTGTGCAAGCAGCCGCTTTGGTCAAGTGAATGCTGGCTGCGAGATCGACTCATGCTGCCGTGGATAAGCAGACCACGACGCATGCGTGATGAAAGGTGCATTAGCAACATTCCAATCGCTCGGTTGTACGACTACTTTAGTACGTGGCTTCTCTCCTTCGACGATTTCACCAAGCACAAGTCCACGATCTCAACAGGACGTGCATCTTCGCCAAAAGCCAAGACTGCTTGAGACTGCTTTTCGAAATATTGGTAGCTCCAAGACTCTGTATAATCGACATGGGGCGGCAAAGGCGAGCAACCAGGACAGCTCGCCGGTCCCATCGCATGGCATGGGGACCCGGCTATGACTATTAAGCTGCGTTCCAATTTGTTTGATGTCGGACCTCCAAAAAAATATGTGATACATCACATTTTGCTGCTCAACGCCCACGTAGAGACTAGCTTTCCAGCTTTCGTGGGGCCGCGAACCGGGGACAACAGAGCCTCGTTCCGAGGACCGATATGGTGCTGTGGAATTTGCAGCCTTCATCACATGATATCTCTTGTGCACATGAAGTCAAGTAAGTACAATGAGCACTTCGCTGGCAGTGACTGTAATTGGTCAAAAGTCGGTAGCCATGATCGGTGCCCAATGCGACCATGGTTAATGGAGCGGACAATCGCGTCTTGCAGTATCGCATTTGCAATGCTTTGACGACAGCAGCCTGGCTCCGCCCATGCTCGGTGCGATGCCGATGACCTAACGGCCAGGAAATCCACAATCGCCGAGCGGAGTGTCGCGCTTCACACCGCGCGAACGATATTCCATCCTTTTCGCATGAGTAACGACGACTGCCGGATCGCAACATTCTCAGGCGCAGAAGCATGTGATTGTCGATCGTTGTTCGGGTGGGGCGCCTTGACCTCGCGTGCCTTCTCGTCAAGCAATGTCGGAAAGACATGCAGACGGCAACGGGCGGCGCGGCAGCTTGACGTTCACCGCTCTTGACTGGCTCGTGGGAACATGCAGGCCGTGCCGTGCTGCCATAGTGACGATTGCTCTTGCGATACAGTTCGGCTCTGGCTCATCCGCGTCTCCCCGACCCTCACACACCACGGGCTGATGACGCAGATATGCTGTGCATCCATGCCCTGGTGTACCCAATGCGTGCTTTTTGATGATTGGAGGATGGAGCATTTCGGTTGCTTCTGCACTCGTCGAAGTCGCAGCCATAGGTGGCTGGCTACCGTAAGCTTAACCCAGAAGTCGAGGCCTACTCCATCAGGGCTTCAGCAGCGAAGACTTGATGGTGTTGAGCCATGGGCCTGGCAACCACAGCCGCAGCAGGAGGGCTCGAAAGAAGACAAGTCTTGGCGGAGTATGCGGAATTTCGCCAGACACTTCACCTCGAGACACGCATTACAGCAAACCCACGGGGAAGCCGAGACGCATTGTTCGTTCGTTCGGCTGGTAGTCTAATGCACGTTCGAGGGTAAGACCCCTTACTGAAATTTGTGCAAAGGTCACTGCATATCCGCGTTGGCCAAGCAGCTCAGGAGTGCATAGTTTGAACCTATAGGAAGAGTCCCATGCACGGGAGCAGGGTGCAAGCCTATCTCCACCTCCACAGCTCGTTCTCGAAGTTTGCATAGCAGCGGAACTCATTGCTGAGACCCTTGCTGTGTTCTGGCTCGAAGGTGGTGGTTTGAACGCCGATTTTACCGTACAGCTTTCCGATGACTGGTTCCATCCTCTCCCCGGTACATGTGATGAGGCGGACACCTTGATCGGGGTCCTGCGGCGTGACCCAGCTTCGCGCCAGAAAGCGAGCAGTGAGTGCTGTCTTCGTCTGGCAGTCATCAGATAGGAAAGGTGGGTCGCAGATGATCCGATCGAATTTGCCCTTTAGTTCGTCGGGTAGGCGCAAGGGATGTTCAAAGTCATACGGCACGAAATCTGGGCCTAGCACCTGAAAACGCTGGTCGTACTCGAGTAACACAAGTCTCGGCCTGTCCGTGACCTGCCGGTGTCGCAGGATATTTCGAAGGGCAACATAAGCGCTTGGAGCTGAGACCAGGGCGATGCAGCTGTCTTTAGTAGCTTCGGCGAGCAACTGTCTCGCAAGAGTTCGAGCAGTCTCGTCTGAATACCAGAACTGGGAGGCGTTCCAGTCCTCGCCGAACAGGTCCATGCTGATTTCACCATGTTCACCGAAGTTACTCTCCGCTTGCGCTTTGAGATCCTCGAATTGTTTCGTGCGAGCGTGTCGTTCGGTGTGAAAAGCTTGAAGCAACTGAAGCGTGTCTGCCGGTAACTGCGGGACATCGTCGTCTCCGTCCATGGCTCCCACTACCAAATGCAGAAGGACTTGTGTGTTAGCGAGCTGGACAGGGCGAGTTCACTTGATGTCGTTGATCACAGATTGGCGACCTCGTATCACCAATTCTCTGTTGTAATAAGACGCCAGTCTTTGCTCACGTGCTGTCATATTGATGAAGCCTGACGTTGCACAAAGCTTTACGCCACATGTGGCGCAGTCTCGGCAGCGGAACTCTCCATCGACCCGAACAATGCACATCCGCTGACTACCACGACACCGACCGACCCGACTCCATCGCACTCTCTACGATTCTACGACGCCACTGTGGGCACCATAACATCTACATCTTCTCCCCCTCCATTTGGCGACACTTTCCACCCATCAGATTGCATTCACGCCATCGCCGCGAGCCATGAGCTCTCAGCGCTACGAGCGGGTAAGTTACCGCCTACACGTTCGCCTCCCTGGATGGCGAGCAGACGCCGCGTGCTTCCGCGACATCATGCTGAATTACATGTACCCATAGGTAGCACCAGACGATGGCGATAATCACACCCGTCCAGAGTCGCCCACCTCCATTCCGAACTCTCCGCCACCCTCGTTCCGCTCGCGCCGGAGTTCCTACCAGCCCTCCCTCGAACACGAGCGCCAGAATGAAGAAGAGCGCGATATGAACGACGCTTTCGATGCGCCTTCCGACGACGATAGCGATGATGAAGCGCCACCAGACCAAAGACGACTCATCGCCGGTGATCGAACTCCTGCCGGGCCCCTGAATGGCCCCAACGCACAAACGGGCAGCCAGCGACCGGCGGTACCTGAGCGGAGACCCACAGAGATACCGGTATTTGCGCCCACTACCGCCAGTGGACGGGTGGTCGGTGGTGGTAGCCAGGCGAACGACGGTGTGTGGGCGAACCTGTCTGCGAAGCCACGCGCCGGCGAGGATCTGGAGGAGAAACCACCGACTTACGAGCAGGCTGCGGCCGACGCCACGCCACCATACTGGGAAACCACGGTGCTCTCACCATACGCTACGACCGGCAATCCCGATGATGTGTTCGTGGACGGACTGCTAGTCGGCTCGGTCTTCTCGTTTGTGTGGAACGCACTCATCTCCATGTCCTTCCAGCTCATCGGCTTCCTTCTGACCTACCTCCTGCACACTACACATGCGGCAAAGCACGGCTCACGCGCCGGTCTCGGCATTACGCTCGTACAATATGGCTTTCAGATGCGATACGCGGCCTCGACAGGATCACCGGCCCCGGGCGCACCGACAGGGCCTGCAGACGGCGTACCCGATGACCCGAACGCTCACGACTTCGACCCCAATCAGGTCGGCGGGGGAACCTCCGGACCGACAAGCAGCACACCTTCTGCGAGTGACTGGCTTTCTTACGGCTTGATGATTGTGGGGTGGTTCATCTTGATTCGGGCAGCCTCTGACTTCATGCGAGCGCGGCGACAGGAAGCACTCATCCGCTCGAGCCCAGATCGAGGGCTCGGTGTTGCTGTGGTCGCCGAGGGCGAGCATCCGGAGAGCAGCGTCTAGCGCATTCGCGTGGAATGGGTTATGTCATGAATGCGAGGAGTTTGGGCGCCTACCATTTGCTGTTATGTTCTTGTTAACTTTGCATTAGCTTCGCACTCGTCTTGTACGGTTGGATGTGAGATTACTTCCTGTCTACATTACAACTTGTTCCCGCTCGTTTGGAGTCTGAGAATGGCAGGTGGCTGCTTCTGAACGATGGCGGGTGTTTCATGTACGTATACCGGTACAGAGATGCTCGTACCTCACACACGAGTACAAGCGGGTACAAGTTTAAAGGCCTGGCATCAGTTACGTCCACGTGGAAAGCTGGCCAGTTACCCGACAACGATGGTCTGACTCCTGGTGATCAACACTAAGACCAACTTCCCGTCGTCTCGTACCATTGTGCATATATTACATTCTTTGACAAACTCAGCCCATACCTCCGTAGAGGTTTGCTTGCGGAATGGTCTACAACATATAGTGCTGTCACCACTATCCGGATCGTCCTTGTGTATTCCCCATGCTCGTCCCAGCCGCTACCATCATTTGACTCTCGCCTGTGCTCAACCTGCTGTCGCCATCGCCTGCCTCTGCAGCTCCGCCGCGAAGTTCTCATGCACCAGGCCACTCATTTCCACGGTTCCCCACCCACTCAGCATTCGGAGTGGGCGCAGCATTTCTTCGATTTCCTCTCGGCACTCATTTGCCAACTCAGGAGCCCCTGGATCATCATCATCGCAAAACCGGAAACCGACGGTCAAACACTCCTCACCCGTGACCATCAGGCAATCAGACAAATGAGGACCTCGATGGGCTCCCTGCCCGGCCACGGTGACATGTATCATCAGCTTTCGACGCGATTGACAGGAAGGGTCAGAAGCTGCTACGGCTCTCGCGAAGTCGCTGAGGCGGATTGTCAAGTGATGCCAATCGGTCCTTTTACCTTCGGAGGAAGGGATGTTGATGACCAGAGCCATGTTTCGCATACGAGACACTGCCGCTGGGCCGAGCGGTGCCAAGGCTAATGGGGTGAAAGCTCCACGCTCGACGACACGACACCATGTGCGCGTGATGTCTTTAGAGCGTGCGCTGAACTGGTGAAGGGTATCACTGAAACCAGCATTGAGCCGAGAAAGTTTGACACGAGACGTCAGCGGTCGCGCGGCGATCTCGAAGACGAACTGGTTCCGACCGTAGAAAACTTCGTATGTCATGTCTTTCAAGCGCTGGTAGACAAGCGGCAGCGTCTGCAGCCCCCTTGTCGTGTCGCCGAAACCTATGCCGTGCTCACCGGGAGATATGTAATGCACCGCAAATAAGTGCTGTCGTCTGCCTTGGTGGGTTGGAAAAACATGCATGACGGTGCCTGTTGGAATGAGCAGTTGTAGGATTTGCTCCAGAAACTCGGTTGGGAGACGCTCAAGATGTGATCCGGCCAACCGCCCACTTGCCAAAGAGGCCGACGAGTCGACATTGGCAGGACGAATGAGCTGTGTGCTACCAGACTCGCGTCGCTTTTCGTTTTGCCGGCACTTGGTACCGTCGACCCACTCGAGTGCCGACGGGGATGGGACCAGTACACTGTCAGCTCCCCACGGCCCATACCAAGGTGCGCAGGCCCTCTGCGAGCCGCGTGCTGCTCCGAACCATGCCCCACACTGCGGTGAGGCAGAACGGTGTGGGTGGTTGCAAAAGGACGGTGATCCCAAGGTTTGTCTGCCTTGACATGGTGGCTCCATACTGAACGGCGGTAGTTGTCACATATCGTGATGTCCAGCTAGACGTGGCAAGACAAGGAGAGAAAGAGGCTACATGCAGTAGCTGGAACTCAGCGGGGTTATATCACGAGTCAGGGCCACATCACGCGAGGATCTGTGGCACATACCGTGCGTGACTGCATGTGGCCAGTGGTGTACGCAACGCCCTGTTGCTGCATATCTCAAGGTTTTCGAATCTTCAGCTTTCCTTTTTCGCTTCGAGGTGCCTTTGCAACATGTCTGCGCCGGTCAGTGCGCCCTCGTTCTTCGCCCTTTCTGCCAATATCCGGATGTCCTTCGATTTGGCGAGGGCGGATCCAGACGAGACTACGCGCAGATAACGGAGGAGGCTTGCAACGACGACAGTGTCAATATCGGCGTCCAGCTCGTCGCGTCTCTCAAGATAGGGCAGGAGCATCGACGTAGCCTTCTCCGCTAGTGCTGTCTTTTGCTTCTCTGACAGTTGCGCCATGCCGTTGTTGATGCATTTCAAGCTGAAGGCGAGATCCATTGGGAAAGCTGCAGACGAAATATCGACGCCGGAGAGACGGAGGCTGGCCTCACATATGATGGCTTCCGACGAATTGGCGGCACTCTGCTGCAGGTGAGACAAGATGTGCTGTAGTATATGAGGGGTCGTCGGCACGTCATTGAAGGCCGCCACCAGCGCAAAGAGTTCTTCAGCAACCCTTGGGTCGTCGTGAAATTGCTTCATGGCAGCGTCGAAGATAGCAAGCGGTATGGCTCCAGTATATGCCGGTGCATTCGCCAGCCTTCGGAGAGCATCTTCGTTGACTCCTTCCGTGTCTGTGGACGCCTCAGGATCAATGTCTGCAGCCGTAATACTCGGTAGCCTGATCATGTTTTCGCCATCGTCTTCTTGCGGCTGTTTCTTTTGATCTTCGCCCAATCCCAGTATTTTCCGTCGCGCAGCAAGCTTTGCTAGGTAGACCATCTCGAGTTTTGCGTACTCCACCCAAAGCTGCTTCTCCTCTTTACAGAACCTCAGTCCTCTCTGCATGTAACTCCTCGCAGTCGTCATGTCGCCCTGCTGCTCCGAGTACCACTTGGCGGCCAAAACCCACAAGCCCCACTCTCTCGGCTTTAGTCGCAGCACGCTCGTGAACACCTTGGCCAATTTCTTGTTCGCATTCTCTTTTTGGCAGAACTGGACGTACTGCATCCACAAGCCCATGTCACCCGGAGATTTCTTCGTTGCGCGGTCAAGGATGAAGAAGACGGTTCGCTGGCCGCTGTAGCCCTTGAATCCCTTGACACCTAACCGCGTACATCGTTTCTTACGTAGGCTGTCCAGGTTCATCTCGTACGTTGCATAACGAGCATAGTCGCTCGGCTTGGATCCGCGCGCGTTCAGGATGTGCTCAAAGTCGCTTCGCTTGCCAGCGATGGCAGAGATCTCATCACGAGTGAAGATCTCTTTGCGCTCGTACTCCTGCAATTCGGGAACGTACTTTTCCAGGTAAAACCGCGCTTTGTCGCTTGCTCCCGCCATCTCGCCAGTCTTGCAAGATTTCTTTGCAAAGGATGCTCGTGAGGGTGTGCTTCGTACAAGAGGTTGCTTGGCCGAGACTTTCACCACGCGAACGGGCGGCTCTGCGGGACCGCGGGCCAGCGGCCCGTCTCTGCCAGCGCGAACTTGAAATGGGGCAGGGATGAACGTCGCGTCAAGCTGCTGACGGCACGCACGGGGCTTCTCAGTTTGATTTTGCCGTCAGCTCTGCCACTTGCTCACCTCCGACTTCTCCAACGTCGCGTCACTGCTGACCTCCGTCCGATGACCTTGGCCACTCTATGGCTCCCAAGCATCGCGATGGCGACGTGGTCGCGGTGGTAAGCGCCCATCTTCCGCGATCGAAACATGTCGCGCCACTGAGTAGCTGACGTGCGAACAGATACCTGGCCAATGGATAAGCTGGGCTCATACAGCTGCGGCGTACTTCGCCTTCCTCGGGGCGTTTGTGGTTGGTGTGGTGCTGCACTACCATAAAATCGTGCAGAACGAACATTACGGCTATCCTATCGAGTGGTTTCCTTCGGTCTCAGCGACCATCGGCGACCGCTACCCCGAACGATCCGTCTTCCAGGTCTTCATCGCCATATGCTCTGGCCCTCGCTTCTTGCTTGTCTTCCTGTTCTACTGCTTGGTCAACAGGCCAGGCTCGAGCTTACCCAAGTTCGTTGCGGGCGTAGGTGTTTTCAGGACGTTGACGTGCGGCGGATGGACGTACGTGACGAGCACGGACGACCATAACTGGCATGACATCTTCATGATCAGCTACCTAGTCGCGACGCTGCCTTGGACTCTGGGCTGCCTGGCTCTGAGCCCCAAGAACCCCACAACGGTTAGGTATCGCAGGTATCTTGCTGCTGCTTTCTTCGGTACCCTCGTACCCTTGGTTTATTTCTTCACCCAGCACAAAGTACACAAGGTGCCCGGAGGTATGTGAGCACCGTTCTCTCGTCTTGAAGATCGCATGTTGATTCAGTCTAGCGTACACTATTTACGCTTTCTTCGAATGGTCCCTTGTCTTGCTGGATGTTGCCTTTGATGCAGTCACCGCACTCGACTTTAGCACCTTCGAGATAGTAGTGAAAGACGTGAAGGGTCTCAGTAGAGGGTACGTCCACTGGCTCCCGAAATAGTAGTCGGTACGATGTGCCCGCTCCACTTTCGAATTCGAGAAGCACTGAGCGCACGCTGATCGAGTCCCGATGGATTGCAGAGACAAGAAGAGAGCATCGGACGCTGTTCTCGAGAAGCAGAAAGACAAGCCCATTGGCCAGGTTTTTGGTGCTCGCTTTAGCTGGCCAGAGCAGATGGACGCCATTGCCGATGTGTACCTGGGAGTAGGTCGGCTTCCGCTTCGTAAAGGTAGCTTCTGCTGACACTGACCCAGTTCACGTTCTGGAGCGTCTTGACCTCGCTCGGTGTCGTTGTGTGGTACTTTCCACTCTGGCACATGGGTATATCTGGTTACGAAGTCGCAATCCTGTCGACGATATCTCCCTTCCTACTCGGGATCCCATCGCTCCGGCGTATGATTCTGAGGTACTCGACCGAGTCATTCCTGGCCGCGGGCGCCGCCGGACTGCTCGCGTACCTCTTGGAATCCCCAGAAGCCCGCCTTGGCGCCGTCAGCTTTGCCGTCTGTCAGGGGTGTTTAGCTTGGGCAGCCGTTTGGTACCGTGACCGCGCCAATCCTATGAAGCTGGAGGCCCGCATCAGCGCCTGGACGATCGGCTTGATCGCAAGCAGCGTGGCGAAGTTCGCTTGCTGGTCGAATAACCCCGTGTGGCCAATCATGAATGAAATGAACGGTGGTTGGAATAAGACGGGCGTCTTTCTGTTCTTTGTCGCTATCGGTTGGATCTACCGGAGACAGGGCAAGACGACCGATCTGGCCCCTCGAGCAGAAAAGCCGCGCGGTCATTTCGCCCTCGCGAGTTTAGGTCTGGCGGGCATATTCTTCGGCTTGCACTCTTTGCTCTCGGACTCAAGCACGATAATTCTGTGGGTTTGGGAGGGCTTCCCGGTCCGAGGCCCGTTGGCCGTTCCTCACGGTGCATGGACGATCGCCGCCATGGGCGCCGGCCTGCTCTTCGGTCTCTTCTATCCCAACTACGTGCGCAGCTGGACGGCCTTCGGCGTCGGCTCAACAGGAGCTGCAGTACTGACTGGATTCTCCAATTGGACCGGTTACTACGGCGGTTTGGCTTTGACAGTCTACCTCACCGCCGTCACACCTGCCATCATCTCCAACGCCGTCCGCTTCCCACCTGGTCGCACTTTCTTCCTTGGCTTCGCCATGTATAACTTCATGCTCCTGTTTCACGTCTGGGTGGTAGCCTACGCGTTCGTCCCTGGTGGACCCTTGGTACGTGAGCACACCGACTGGGTGATGGCCACGACCATGGTCATGATCGGCTGTGGAGTCTTCTCGGCTCTCCATAATCAGGGCAACGCTAGACCGAAGGATCTAAGACCGCCACCGAACCCAGCAGCGAGGAAGCAACGAAGCTATTATATCTACATCCTGCTCTTCCTTCAGCTGCTGTCGGCTAGTGTGGCATACTTGCGCTTCCCAAGCTACAACTACGAGCCCTACCACAAAGACAGCAAGCTCATCACCGCAGGCATCTGGACGATTCACTTCAGCATCGACAACGATCTACGGTCATCTGAGCGCCGTGTGGAGGCTTTGATCCGAGAGACCGAGCTGGATGTTGTGGGCTTGTTGGAGACCGATCAACAGCGCATCATAATGGGCAACAGGGATTCGACCCAGTACCTCGCCGAGGAGCTGGGCATGTGGGTCGATTACGGCCCAGGTCCTAACAAGCACACCTGGGGCTGCGCGCTGTTGTCCAAGTTCCCAATTGTGAACTCCACGCATCACCTCTTGCCGTCTCCAGTCGGCGAGCTGGCGCCTGCCATTCACGCTACCATCGACGCGTACGGGGAGATGGTCGATGTATTCGTCTTCCATTCCGGACAGGAAGAAGATCCAGAGGACAGGCGACTACAAACCGAGTACATGTCCGAGTTGATGGGGCAGACGAGCCGCCCGAGTATCCTACTGAGTTACCTAGTCATGACGCCTGGCGAGGGCAATTACAATACGTGGGTGAGCGAGAAGAGCGGGATGAAGGACATCGATCAGAGTGACTGGGACAGGTGGTGCGAGTATATCCTCTATAAGGGTTTGAGGAAAACCGGATACGCCAGGCTCAGTCGAGGGACGATTACGGATACGGAGCTACAGGTGAGTGGCCTGTTGAAGCTTGTCAGTCGTGACGGAGAGAACAACTCGCTGACTTTGCACAGGTCGGCAAATTCGTCGTCGGCGAACCGGATGGTACTGGCGAGCTCAATCCCGAGAACGACGTGCCGGAGAACGTACGCTTCCCGGCGCTGTTCAAGGGTGAAGGTGTGAGGGGGCACAGATACCATGTCTTCGATGAGCCCAGGTACTTTGCGTAATGGAAGGGCGGGCAGGGTTCTGAACGGTGTACAACGCATGATGTGTAGATTAGTATGCAGTGTCTCCCCATCATAATCGAGCAGCAACATACTGTGGTAAACCGTGAAGAGCATATATCTTACTGCAAAGCCGCAGGGCGTGTTGAGAGCAGATGCTGTCCAACAATATGGATGAGACGAGAAAGTATGTCAAAAGTAATTTCCGTCTTTGGCAAGAGTAAAGACAGCCCGAAAAGCCGCCTTACTACCCAGCCGTGTACCTGTGCAAAACTCTCGCGCTAAAAGGCGCTGTCATTGCAATCCGATTCACCTCACGCCGAAAACGCCCTCGCGCCATTGGATTGTACACACGTCCTCCCGGTCGTCAATACCCTCTCCCCCTGCCTCTCGGCGCACCTCTGCCCCTGCTACTGAAGCCACCACTACCACCACGCCCCCCACCAAACCCACGCGATCCACCTCTGCCCGGCGGCCCACCACGTCCTCTCGGCGCGCCCCTACCC
>Ga0268244_10000877_pt1 | contig 11211 bp, 14 predicted proteins | sample AgamicMgSfe_FD_200258 | JGI IMG/M metagenome (GOLD analysis project Ga0268244, IMG submission 200258) | Agave microbial communities from Guanajuato, Mexico - Mg.Sf.e (v2) (version 2) | ecosystem: Host-associated > Plants > Phyllosphere > Phylloplane/Leaf | place: Guanajuato, Mexico | collected... | reverse complement strand
ATATGCCGGATGTTCGCTATTCAACACCGGATAACGCCCACAGACGCCAATCAACGCCGCAATCAGCGCCGGCGGCAGACAGCCGACTTGACTAGGTCCGCGGATGTGCGGCCAACAGGAGCTTGGTAGTCGTACAACACCCGAGGACATACGGACGGCGCGCGGCACCCTGCCTTGTACAGGTGTACCACCTCCATACCAAGATTCAGATCAAGATAAGAGTTGGTCAAAGTCCCTCTGAGCCTCACATCTGTACGACCGTTTCACCAAGCTTCGAGCCAGTCTGGCAGTAGTACCGTCTGAGGTATCAAGGCATCTGTATGCGACGGTGAAGCATTCGAGATTGACATGCACTAGATCGTTGTGTAACGGTAACATCAGATCCTTGGAAATCCCAGCTGTGAGGTACAACATGTGATCGACCGTAGCACGCTGCTACTGCACTTTTCGATCAAGAGATATATCGCATTCATATTACACATTGCTATTGTCATGGCAAAGGGATTACAATCACTTTTGCTCGCTTCTTCTTACCTTATATCCTACTCCGTGCTACCACTGTTCTTCGCAACGAAGCGCTTAGCAGAGGCCAACTCCGTAGAGCTCAAGGGAGCTGCACCGTACCTGCGAGGAAGCCGTCAGTATCCACTTGTCGTCACCCACATGAAACGCAGGACAGCGGGACGCTTACCAAGCAATGAACGCCATACCCACGAAGGCGCTGATGCAGCTGAACACAAGCGCAACAATGCCTCTAGCCGTGAAGCCGGCTGGCAAGGGTGCGACCTCCTTGTTCTCACCCTTCAAATTCAGCACGTCAATGGTGTTGCCTGCAGCGTTGCCGGCGACTGGGACGCCACCGGTACGACAGACTTCGAGGTGGTCCTCAGGGATGGTCAAGGTTCTCTGCAGCTCAAGCGGAGCTTCGATCAAAGTTGCGGCCAAACCTGAGGCGAGATGCCAGTCGATGTGCTGTCCTGTCGTCAGCCGGTGTATCAGATGTGCACCGCGTCGATGAGAGTACTTACGCAATGGAAGAACCACACGCCAGGATTGTCCGCCTTGAACCTCACAACAAAATTACTCGTCGGCCGCACCATGAGGGTATCCCGCCGCATCGGCGTTGCTGGGAACGCAGAGTGGTTGCTTGGGTCATAATGGCCCCAGTCATCATCTGCCCGTACGACAACCTGGAAGTTATGTCCGTGTATGTGAAAAGGATGTTTGCCAGCGTCATCGTTGTTGAGGACGATCTCGACGACATCATCCTTCTTGAGAACAAAGCTGTTGGTATAGCCGCCGTACACCGCGACATCGGATGCGTTGTAACCGGTCGTGAGAGCTGAATAGAGCGTGGGAACCACCGGCGTAGTGTACGAGATGTCGTTAAAGAAGGCACTGCGCCTGTCAGCATTGTACGCACAATCTCGCTCTCTTCGACATACTAATTGGCACCATCGCCAAGGTTGTCCATCTTCAAGTCGAGGTTGAACGAGTAGTCGACTTGGTCATAGATGTCCATACCATCTTGCGGCTTCAGGGTGAAGTCGTCAAAGGGTGCGAACGAGTCCAGTAAGACTGCACTGGTCTTCGACGCAGCGTCGTCGTACACAAGCCAGCCGGTGACATTAGGATTAAGGGTATCGGGTATGGTGTCGAAAAGGTCCTGGACAGGGGTCAGCATCTGACAACAACGCTATGTTCGGCACATCAGACGCGACGTACAGTGTCCATACTTCCAACCATGGCAAAGTTGGCAGAGCTCTCGTTCTTCGTCGTGACTAAGAAGCCGTAGCGCTGAGCAGCCGTTACATAGATCATATCGGCCGCCGCAGCTTCGGTATAAACGCCATCCACCTCGATGATCTTCATCGTGTGACCTTCAATCCAAAAGTACTGCCCCGCGAACGCACCGATATTGGTCAGGCGGAAGAAGTACGTTCTGCCTGGCTGCACTAGCACAGTAAGGTTTTGCGTGTCGTTCATGAGCGCGGAGTCCGGCACGGGTTCAGCGCCGGTCGGGTTCTTATAGTTGATGAAGCTTGCAAGCAGGCCTGGCATCTCATCGTGGTACCAATCTGACAGTGTGAGAGCAACCTCTTTATCGTACTGGCCAAGATATGGGTTCTCCGGGTCATGCACCACGAACTGTTGACGGAGGCCATCCGGGTACTGTCCACGAGTGTGCGAGTGATACCAGTAAGTTCCGGGCTGGTCGATTGTGAAGTTGAGCTTGAACTTCGAGCCAGGAGGCACGTCGCACTGAGTGACTCCCACCGGACCGTCCATGTCGTTGGTACCGTTCTGGAACAAGCCGTGAAAGTGCATGCTGGTGCTCTCATTGCCAAGCTGGGAGCCATCAGCGCGAGCTCGTACATGACTTCGAAATCTATAGTCTGACCTGGTTGTTGATATTCACGATGACCCTGTCACCCTTCGTGATATTCAAGAGCGGTAAAGGCCATTGACCATTGATCCCAATGACTGGCCGTTCAGCCATGCCATCTGGATTGGCTCTCACCCAGCCAATGTCCCAATCGAAAGTCACCGTATCTGCTCGTACATTGGCAATGAGTCCACTAGAGAGGAGTGTGACTCCTGCGTAGAGGAAGTTGGACAATGAGAGGGCCATGGCTACTGCGGAGCCGTGGCGAAAATGTCAGGCCTCCCGTACGAAGACTACAAGCTCTTCTGCTTCACTCCGTGACAGTTGGCAAGTAAACCTCGTCGCCGGCGCAGAGATTGATAAGATGAATCTGATAAGATCGGGACTTTCGTGGCTCACACCACTTCACGGCTCGCTCACTCCTGTGATCGTGACTGCCGATCTCGGAAGGTGAAAAATGCGATCTGATAAGCCCACGTTGCAACGTTAGGCAAGATGATGTCGCGGCGAGAATGGGGATATGGCCGAGCCAGGCAAAGACACGCGAGGATCGTGCAGGCTAGCTGCGGCGCGAGCTTGGCTACGCTGACAGATCAACGGTTCCGAGACTTCGTGACGCGATCTGGTCCTTGTGGCTCTGTTGCTTCTTTTTCAAATTTGTAGTCGAGATGCTGTAGACCTCCTTGGCAGAAACGAGTCAAGGCGTCTTTCAGTGTGCTAGGGTTCCGTTCAGGTAGGGTTACTCTCTCGCGGCAGTCTCGCTTCTACAAATTCAACTCCCCAAGCCAAGGCCGGTTCTGAGGACAACGAAGCTGCCGCGGTTTACGCCCGTGAAAGATCAGACCATCCAAGCCGGTGAAGTCGTTGGCGCTAATCAGATCAATAATGATCTGATAAGACTTTTTCATAATGAAGTGAACGTGATACGGATGCCCAATGCGAGGTATGATTCGCCAATGGCAGCAATGACGATCTGCTGAGTGGGCCTGTGCTAGCCTCGATTTGCTAAGCTCATGCCGAGCTTTGATCGCTGTCGCTGAAATTACCAAACCCCGCTTAGAACGGGAGAGGACCGAAAGTCGAAAACGAGACAAGAAGATGATAGGAAGTATGTCAACTCGCAGGATGAGTAACAATGAAGCAACATTGAGCGCGCAGAGCGTATTCGCAATGAACGTAGTGAACAACCGGCGCAACTTGCCTTCCGAATCTTCCCACCTGCGTCGCAAAAGTTTGGTGGGCGCCGGAAGAGCTACGGCATGTCCACAGGCTTTTCGAGGCAGGTGAGTCTAGGTCATACCGACTGCACCTTCCGGAATCCACAGCATTGGGCTGTTGCGAGGTTTACAGCCGAAGTCGGAGTCGTTGCGGAAGTGAGACTGTGCTCTTCGAGACGACGTCTTCCGAGCACTCATTTAGCGCGTAACTTCCTTTCTGCGTAAAATCTGATAACGCTCTTCATCTTATCTGATTGATCGCAGCTGAGGACTCACATACGAGGTGAAGTGAAGTCGCTGAGGCCGGCATCCTACAAACCATCAGCCACTCTAACTCCGCAACACACTACTCTCGGACAAGATGACCGTCAACGTCTTCGCAGTACCAGGTCGGCATCTCAATTCTCATGCGATACGTCGGTTATACTGACACGACCGCCAGTCTTCTTCATCTGCTTCCGCGAATGCCTGGAGACCGTCATCATCGTCTCGGTCTTACTAGCATTCCTCAAGCAGACTATTGGCCCTGACCGCGACCGCGTCGTCTACAAGAAGCTCGTCCGGCAAGTCTGGTGGGGTGTCGGTCTTGGTCTCGCAATTTGTGTCGTTATCGGGGGTGGCATGATCGGTGCCTTCTACGGCTTTGGCAAAGACCACTTCGCTGGAACTGAGGACATCTGGGAAGGCTCCTTCAGCCTGCTCGCTACCGTCATCATCTCCATTGTCGGAGCAGCGCTGCTGAGAGTCGGCAAGCTGCAAGATAAATGGAGGGTAAAGCTAGCCCGAGCTCTAGAGAAGAGTGACGCCAACGCGAAGGGCAAGAGCACGGCGAGTAGATTCGGGCTGTGGTGTCAGAAGTACGCCATGTTCTTGCTACCCTTCATTACCGTGCTGCGCGAGGGTCTAGAAGCCGTTGTCTTCATCGGCGGAGTTGGACTGTCCTTGCCCGCAACGGCTTTCCCACTCGCAGTCGTGTGTGGTTTAGCTGCCGGTGTAGCTGTTGGATATCTAATCTATCGGTAAGCTTTTCGGAGAAGCAACGTCTCAGGGTATCGGCTAAGCGATAACAGCGGTGGCAACACGGCAAGGCTTCAGATCTTCCTGATCATCTCGACATGCTTTCTGTACCTTGTCGCAGCAGGCATGTTGGCAGCCTTCCTCGCATCAATTCATTTGCTGACACTGCACCAGGACTCTTCAGCAAAGCTGTCTGGGCGCTCGAGATCAACGCTTGGAACAAGATCATCGGCGGTGACGCTGCCGAGGTTGGCTCCGGTCCCGGCTCATACGACGTTCACAAGAGCGTGTGGCACGTCAACTGCTGTAATGCCGAGATCAACGGTGGCGGCGGTTGGGGTATCTTCAATGCCCTCTTCGGCTGGGAAAATTCAGCCACATACGGCTCGGTGCTTTCGTACAACCTCTATTGGCTGACTATCATCGTCGTCTTTGCCAGTATGAGGTACAAGGAGAAGCACGGCCACTGGCCCTTGTTGAAGGCCAAGCCTGGCGCTGATGATGAAGCTGCTGAGAGCGATGATAACAGCCGAGAAGGCGAAGGTGTTACATTCGAGATGAAGGCTGTTGGAGAGCAAGGCCCATCCACAATGACCATTCAGGAGATTGGGGCGTGACCTAAGTAGGTTATCGGACTTCTGAGTAGCTTGGTAGCAACGCTGAGCTTTGTGGAAGGTCGACGACCAGCACGAGTATGTATGAATGTCGGCAAGAATCTCGTGACCTTGATGTTTCCAAGAGTCCACAGTATTCGCGCGTGCTGCCTAGAGGTGCTATGTCGTGCAAGGCTCAGGAGCGCGAAGAGATAAACACACTCGGGACGGTGGTAAGCCCAGTTGCCTCGCTTCTGATTGGCGCGCATGCCAGAGTGGCCCGTGCTTTGTTCCGCTCGGTTGCTTGCTCTTCGTGAAGGCTTCCGTTTGATCATCTCTCTTTCCGCCACCCGCCTCACACACATACTCGAGCCAGCTGCTTATCAAGATGTTCTGGCCATACCCGTGAGCAGCCTATCAAGTGCCTCTTGAAGGCGAGCGATCTACATTTTCCAGTCTTAGGACTGCACTGAGTGGCACCCATCCTCAGGCTACATCAACACACGATTCACGATGGTCGTCTCACCTACAACCGACGCCCTGAATGACAGCACCAAAGCTAGTTGGATTTCTGCAGCAGAATCTACTGCCTCTGGTGAAGCTGTCCCGGATGGAGAGCGGATCATAGCGGTAGCTGCTCATGGCGACGTTATTCTGCAGATTGAGCATGAAACGAACACTACCAAGCATGTCGCGCGCTTCCGCATCAGTGCGCCGGCGTTGAAGCAGCACTCGAGGTACTTTGAGCGGCTACTACAAGCAGGGCGCTTTGGAGAAGGCTCCAGAGTTGAAGAGCAGCACAAGAGTCTGAGGGAGCGGTATCAGAGCATGGCAGAGGTACCGGATACGGAGCTTCCTGTTGTCTCGGTTCAGGACGTTGGACGCACGTCGACTGTCAAGTCTCTCGCAGCGCTCTGCACCGATTTCCTCTACATTATGCACGGCAAGGACACGCAGACTTTCCCACCTGTGACCAATCTCGCAAACTTGGCGATCGCCGCTGACCGCTTTGATGCGCTGGAAGTGATTAAGAGCTACGCGAAGAGGAAGAAGATGATCCGGGCGCTAGATGGCAAGACAACACCCAAGGCGGACAATGCGCTGTCGGAGGAGAAGGTACGGCAACGGCTGCTGGTTGCCATCATGCTGGACTACCCACCGTGGATCGAGAAGTATTCTGCGCGTCTGATCATCAAGGGCTGGGTTGGGCGAGACGCAGAGCTGTCGGCAGCGTTGTGGTGGGATCTGCCGCAGAGGTTCGAGGACGAGCTTGCATACCGGCGCGATTGTGTACTGGAGACGATACAATCGCTGCAGTCTTACTTTCTCGGACTCTACACTTCACGGGAACGGCAGTGCAAACTAGGGTACGACTCTTCGCCGCAATGCGACTCGTTTCAGCTGGGCGAGATGATACGTTTCTTCACGAAGACGGGCATGCTACAACTGCAAGGGGCGTTGTTGGATACCTCTGAGCCACCTGTGCCGTACGCTGGGGACCTGTTCTTCCTGTTGGACACCCTGCGACAAGTGCCTGAGTATCAGATTGACCGAAATCATAACCACTGCGGCATTCGTACGAGAATCACTCCTCTGCTGGACCTGCTGCAAGAATGTCTTTACTACGTTAGCGTTTGCCCGGACTGCTGGGCTAGCGATCGCGCGAAGCATGCTTGGATTGACCAGAAGAGACCATTGCTATGGAAGAAGCAAAGCTTTAACCTCAGATCTCAAGGCCATGGCAATCGGCATGCAGACTTAAGGGTCATGTTTACTGCCACTGAGCGGGACTGGAGCTGAGCATGATGACTTTCGGGCTTGAGGGTATGGATGTTGCAGACCGGTCCATCCTCGCTCGTGCCATCGCCTTCAGGCGGCAAGCTGCGGTAATGAGGTATGCAGTAGCAGCATGTCAAGGCGTCTCACTGCCCGATCAGGTTGTCCTGTCACCGGTCGTTCCGCGGGCGCATGAGACAGAATGTGGACTGGAACATTCTGCAATCGCTCCCAGTGCCTTCGTGATCCATATTGCAGCGCCGTACCTGGTACCTGCAGGGCTGTGCCTTGAGGCTGTGGGCGACTTCTACGAGCTGCGCCCTTCCCCGCATTTTCTCCCTACACGACTCATGATTGGCTAGGTCTAAGCCAAGCCGCCACATGGCAATGGTAACGGTAATCGACTACACCATCGCATATTCATTCCTCTCGCGTCAGTGCCTCCACATCATCTTACGACCTTACTGCTTTGAAACACTACATGCGCACCGCCCACGTTTAATGCCTAGTCGTTGACATGGCGATATTGAACTCCGCCTCCAGGACAGGAGAGAATGAGAATCGCCTGGATGTGACCGTAGGTTCATTGCTATAAAGTTCAAGTTCTCTCCCAGGTTCAGTCTTGGGGCCATCATTCACCAGTCCCAGTACCAGAGATTCACTTACTAAGAAGTCAAGTGATAACGCTGTGTCGACCCTTCCAGTACCCCAGTTACGCACATAAGCTTACAAACAGCAAGCAGCATGGCCACAGTTGCATTTGCTCTTTCACCGGTTGCTCTATCACCTTTCGTCCCTTGCTCAAGGACACCTACAAATACCTCACTCGAGAAACCAGCGAGCATGCTCAACTCACTCAGGCACAAGCTCTCACGCAAAGAGCCGAAGAACGTCTCATTATCGAGAAGCATAAGCATCAAGCAGGACAGTATCCCGCATCCTCAAAGCGGCAATGCGCCAGCAACGAGGCGACCAGGTGAGTTGACCGTGAATGGGTGCCCACACTTCAAGCGACTGATCAACCAACCAGCGCGCCAAACCAACCCTTTCAGAGATCCAGGCGATGCACCACCGGCCTACTCGCCAGCGCCCAACGCCGCGCCTGTGGTCCAGACACCTACCGTATCCGTCACGCCCGCAGCAGCGCAAGGCGCCGACGACCCTTATACTTTCCTCTACAGCTTCGACACTGTCTTCCTGATCGACGACTCTGGCTCCATGGCGGGCAGCCGCTGGCGCGAGACAGCAGACGCTCTTGAGACCATAACACCGATCTGCACGGCACATGACGCTGACGGCATCGACATCTACTTTCTCAACCACCCAGACTCTAGCTTCCACCATAACGTTAGCAGCTCGGCGACCGTGCGCGAGATCTTTCAAACAGTACGACCTGGAGGAGGTACACCGACCGGTCAGCGATTGAACCAGATCCTCAAGCCTTACCTGCGCCGGTACGAGGCGAACCCAGAGACCACGAAGCCACTGAACATCATCTGCATCACGGACGGTGAACCAAGCGATGATGTTGAGAGCCCGCTCATTGCGGCAGCGAAGAAGCTCGATAAGTTCGACGCGGCCGCGTGGCAAGTGGGCGTGCAGTTCTTCCAGGTCGGCCGCGACGAGGAGGCCAAGAGGCACCTTAAGCAGCTAGACGACGAGCTTGCGGACATCTCGGGCAATGATGAGCTGAGAGACATTGTGGACACGGTTCCTTTCACCGGCGCGGAGGGCACGCACCTAACGGGCGACGGTATTCTCAAGGTCGTGCTTGGTGCTGTCAACCGCCGGCTGGACAGGAAGAAGAGCAAGGATCTTCACAGATAAGAATACTCGGAGTGCAGGAAAGGGAAAGGGCGGACGGTTTGCTTTTGTGATATCCAACCGACGCGCATACGGAGGAAGGCGGGTCTCTATGGACCGGCATTCTGCTTCAATTCTTTATATGTCTTAGTAATCGCTAGACGATAGACGGCCTTAGCAGGCTTTACTGATGTACAAGTTCAACTGCTTTCATGTACTTTCCTTGGATGTGCATTGCTCATGGCTGGCCTCACTCTGTCGTCACAAGGCAACAACATCGGCATTCGATGTCTTACAGCCCTTTCGTCAGGCACAGAGCCTCTACATCTCGCTGGAGTGCGCTTAAGGTTGCCGAAGTGCTTCTGCGCCCGATGCAGCTGTACAACGCAAGCACTGCCATCCTACGCAAAGTACACAAGACGTGCTTGAACCGTCACTCTACAACTCCACTCACTCAATCTTCCTTCTTCTTCTCAACTTCTACACCCATCTCTTCCAGCACCTCACCAACAGTCTGCACAATGATACCGTGATCCTGCTCTTGCCTCAAGCCCGACACAACCACCACAGCCACAATGCCCTCCACGCCTCTTACTCTCAACGGCCAGCCTCCACCATGGATGGCATAAGTACCGGCATTGTTACTCAGTGAATACTTCGCCGCAAACGCCGGCTCATCGCCAGAGAACTTGTTGTGCATATACCATGTCGAGCAGCTATATCTCAACACCGTGTTCCTCTTCCGAGATACCCATGTGTCGTTGTCGGGCGTTGTGCCAGAATGTGTCGTAGCATGGAAGAGACAGTGGTTGCCATGTGCCAGCGAGATATCGATCACGCAGGGCTTCGAGAAGGCTAGTAGCTTTGTCCGCAGTGCTGAGCCCAGATTCCATGCTATTTGCGGAGTGAAGCCTGGGAAAGCCAATGCGTTGTCTATCGACTCTATTTGGTCAAGCTCGCGAGGAGGCATTGGGATGGAGGGTTCGGCAGCCATGATTTGGATTGTATGTCCTTGTTGTCGTTATAACGAGGCGTTCGTTCTATGCTGTACTCTGGATTCGAATAATAAGAAGAGCGTTCAACCTAGTCACCTCATGGGCGGCCTCACCTGGCCCGAACCGAGTCAGAAAGCTTCCCGCGAGCTGGACGTCAACTCCACCCCCTCTTGCCCACCACTCCGGATACATTGATATCGTGCATCAGTGTCTACTTGCAGGGCCGTTGCGGAGATGGAGTAGTATCGAAATGCCTGTCATCCATAATCATACGAGATGGTGGCGGCAATCGCACCAGACGACGTGGCCGCCAAGTCCTCACAAACCTGCTCGTTGGTAGCAAACACTGCCAGTGACCAAGTCGTACATGTGCCAGTTCGGGCAATGTGACTCGCAACTATAAGATTCTCGTGACTTCCTCACTTCCCATTCACAGCGGTAGGCTGCCGCAAGACACTTCCATCAACATCGTGCCTTCTGCGTCACTTCTTCCTCCGAACACAGAGTATCAACATCCTTTAAAAGGCTCGACTTCTTCATCACTCTTGAAAACGCGATCGGAAGACATCCAGTATTGCGGACACTCGCTCTCATTGGCGCAGTCTCTGAACACTCGCTATCATCATGGGCTTCTTCAACCGCCAAAGTACAGCAGCGGCTGCCAACACTACGAACGCCGTCGGTCGCAACGAGGATCGTGCACCTACCAAGATCATGAGCCGCCGCGACCGTCGCCACAGTGCTAAGGGCTGGGCAAACGACGGTGACGGCACCCTCAACACCAGACCCGGCTTCGGACAATGGCTGAAGGTGACCTGACCAGACATTCTGACCATGATCATCATGGGCGCTATTGGCCTCGGTGTAAGTATATGTCAATCTCGCCAGTTGCTGATAGCCGCGCTGACGCTTGCATCATGTAGATCTACGAAGCGCCTCCAGCACCAAACCGCTCCTTCCCGATCTACTTCCAAAATGGCGACGTGGTCTACCCTGAGTTCGCCTACCCTCTTCGTCACGAGATCGTACCGATCTGGCTCGCCGCTCTACTGGCCAGTCTCATACCCATCGCCATCCTCCTCCTCATGCAGATCCGCACCCGATCGTTCTGGGACGTCAACAACGCCGTCATCGGTCTACTCTACAGCCTTATCACGGCAGCCGTCTTCCAGGTCTTCCTCAAATGGCTCATTGGAGGTCTCCGTCCTCACTTTCTGGCTGTCTGCAATCCCGCCGTCTCTCCAGGTACATCACAGCGTGGAGATGGCTTCGGGAGTATCATGTACACCCGCAAAATCTGCCGAGGCGACAAGAACGAGATTAACGACTCTCTCGAATCTTTCCCGTCAGGCCATACCACAGCAGCCTTCGCGGGTTTCGTGTTCCTGTACCTCTACCTGAACGCCAAGCTCAAGGTCTGGAGC
>Ga0268244_10000876_pt1 | contig 11214 bp, 8 predicted proteins | sample AgamicMgSfe_FD_200258 | JGI IMG/M metagenome (GOLD analysis project Ga0268244, IMG submission 200258) | Agave microbial communities from Guanajuato, Mexico - Mg.Sf.e (v2) (version 2) | ecosystem: Host-associated > Plants > Phyllosphere > Phylloplane/Leaf | place: Guanajuato, Mexico | collected... | reverse complement strand
AACCCAACCCACCCATTTCACATTCCTTTTCGTCGTCGAAAGAAAACGAGGTCGGAGAATTTCCCACCAAAAGTCCATCCCGCCTTTTTCCTTCCCAATGGCTGCAGCTGCCCCTCTCCCGGCAATGGTAGGACGAGCACCCGCACCCCTGCATACACGTGTGCTGCATGTGTAAGGTACATGTACATCGCTAACACTTCCCATCCAGTCCGCGCTCCCCAACCATCCATCATCATCATCAACACACAACCGACACGCGTGTGCGATCCCACCCTTCGACGCGGCCCTGCTGGCGCGCAAACTCGAGGCACATCAACGGCACCAGGACGTCGAGCGACAACAACCACAACAACAACAACAACGGGTACACGTCCATGCGCCCCTGCTGATCTCCGAGGAACGCCACCCCTCCAAGCGAGCGAGCTATGTCCCGCGCATGGCGGCCCGGCAATTCGCCTCGACGACGACGCCGATGAAAGGCATCCCCGACTCCTCCGCCGCGTGGCAACCACCTCACCGCAAGACGACGACCTCAACCACCAGCCAACAAGCAGCGCCGACATCAGACTTCTCCACCACCATCAACCCAAAGCAACCCCAAGCCGCCCTCAGCACCGGCATGTCGGAGAACGAAATCCTCCGCAGCGCCGTGGTCATGGACATCCCTCCACCCCGACGCACAAGCGCTCATTCCCCCAAAGACCAGCGTTCCCGCTCCATCAGTCGCCCGCCGCCGCCGCCCCCAGCAGCCAGCACGAGCCCCCGCGGCTACAAACCCGGCGACGCCGCCAAACGCAACGCCGTGAAACGCCACTCGCAAATCGTCCCCATGCCCTCCTCGTACCCCGACTTTCCCATGGCTGCAGACTTCTCCCGCCCCAACGATCCCCCAATCACCGAGGAGCAGGAGCACGAGCACGAGCACGAGCGCCGCACGTCCGCGACCAACGACTCGGGCGTTGGCAGCGACGCCGAAGACGACAAATCCGACGAGCCCGCCGCCGCCGTGCGCCCGAAATTCGCCCCGCACGACCGCCGGCCCGACTGGTCGCAGGAGTCGCAGTGCGGCGACGACCCGCGCTCCGTGTTCCACCCGCACGGGGCTGCCCTCTTTCGGCGGAAAGACCGGACCGCCGGCGGCGAGGGGGAGGTGTCCAGGAACGGCGGTGTGTCGCAGGCGAGCGAGGAGCAGCAGAAGAAGCGTCGGAGCCGGCAGAAGAGTGCGCCCGAGAGTCGGCTCGTGACGGATGCGGTCCGGTTGATCAAGCAGGAGGAGAAGCAGAAGCGACGACGGAGTCTGATGGGATTTTTCAAGCGCTTTTAGGGTCTTTTCGTTTTCTCAATGTTATTATTTTCTTGAGTTATTTGGAATATGAAAAGTTATCGGGGTGCAGAATCAGATCACAGTATGAATCTTCCCGACCTTATCAATTCAGACATTGCGCATTCACATCGTCATCACAGTAGTCGTACCCTCAAAACACCACCAATCGATCGAAAAGTCATGTTGTATCCCATTTTTTGATATCACCAACTCCCATGCAAGATGAAACCACAGCCTGAACATCCTCCCCAACCTCACCATGCAATCAACCATCACGCGACCACATGAAACGCGCCCCCTAACCGCCAGGAAACCAAAAAACCAGGGAAAACCCAAAATCCATTCCCCCCCCCCAAAAATTCAATAACTAAACGCCCGGATCCGAAACTCCTCCCTCTCCTCCGGCCGCCCCGGCACAGGCACCGCCTCGAACATCGGCGTCAGATACCAGCCCAAATCGACCGGCCGCGGCACCTCGGCCAACTGGTTCTGCGCCCAGCCGTTGCCCAACCAGGCCAGCTGGTTCGCCTCCTGGCCCTCTGATGAAGAAGATGCCGCGTACTCGTACTCATAGTCCTCCCACCGCGGGCTCCGCAGCGCTTCGATGCAGTGCAGGCAGCTGCCCGGCCAGAGACCCGTGACGGCGGAGGAGGGGCGGCCTTGGCCGTCTTTTCGGTACCTAATCAAATGAATCAGCATCCGAACCGGGTCCTTGGATATCGGTGGGAAAGGGGGGTTGGGGACCATACCAAGATTGACAATCGTCCGAAAAGACGGTCGTGGCAAAGTACGCGGCGCAGTAATTCGTGAAATCCCGCACGCGCGCGGGCTTGACGGCCATGGCCTTGATGTTGTCCTTTTGGATCTTCCGGATGGCTTTGACGCAGTAGTCGCCCGCGCTCTCGATCATCATGGTCAGGCTGCCCTCGCCGATGGCGCCGTTGGGCCCGAGCATGAAGAAGTGGTTGGGGAAGCGGTCGGTGGCGAGGGAGAGGTAGTTGGTGGCGCGCGTGCGCCAGTGCTCGCGCATCGTGTGCCCATCGCGGCCCGTCACGGGGAAGGGCGGGGCGGCGGAGGCGTAGAAGCCTGTGGCGCAGACGAGGGCGTTCAGGTCGTGCAGCTGGCCGTCGGCGGTCACGATGCCTTTCGCTTCGACGCGCGCGATCCGCGAGCGGGTGTAGGTTACGTTGTCTTCGGTCAGGGCTTCGAGGAATCCCGGGCCGGGCGTCAGGCGGCGGCAACCGGGCGCGAAGGTCGGTTTGAGCCAGTCGTAGTAGTGGGGTTTCTTCGCCAGCCGGGCCTTCATGCCTTCTTCAAACGCCGCCTGGGCGCCCTTTTGCATCGGCGTGTCTTTGAGCGTGACGCCGTGGATGTTGTTCGCGTCGGCTTCGATGAGCAGCCGGAACTCCTGCCAGGCGCGCGGGTCGCTCTTGAGCTTCGCGATCTGCTCCGCGGAGAACTGGAACGTGTCGCCCATGCCCAGTCGGTCCTGGGAGGCCTGGCCGTACGGCGGCGAGATCCACGTCCGGCCGCGGATGAAGCAGTCGAGTTGGGCGCCCTCTATCTTCTGCAGCTTCGGGATGATCTGGATGGCGCTGCTGCCCGACCCGATCACGCCGATGCGCTTGTGCGTAAAGTCGTACTCGGTGTTCCAGGCCGCCGAGTGCATGATTTCGCCCTCGAAACTCCGCAGGCCCTCGATTTCCGGCCATTGCTTGTCGTTCAGCAGTCCTCTTGCGCTGATCAGCACGTTGCAGCTGTCCTCAAACACCTCGCCGTTTGGCCGCTTGACCCAGACGTGCCATTTCCCCTCCTCCTCGTTCCACGTGCACTCCTTCACCTCATGCTCGAGCTTGATGAACCGGTCCGCGCCGTACTTCTTCGCCGAGCTCTCAATGTAATCCCTGATCTCGTGAGATGGAGCGTAGAAGGCGGACCAGTCCGGTTTCGGATTGAACGAGAATTGGTAGGAGTGCGCGGGTACATCGCATGCCGCGCCTGTTTTATCAAATTAGCCGTTGCTTCACGGAGCAGCGGTGACCGACCTTGTCATACCCGGATATTGGTTCTCGTACCTGCAGATGTTAGCTTGCCTCGTGCGCGCAGACTCTCATCCTTCATACCAAGTACCGCCGATGCCGGCATTCTTCTCGTATATCACTAGCTCACAGTTCCTCAGTCTCTCCGGTATCCGTATACCGCAATAGACTCCAGAGTATCCTGCTCCGATCACGATGACTCTGATCGGCCGCTGGTTCTCCACCGGGACGTCGTGTAGTACGAAAGGTGCCTCGGTCGTGTCACCGTCGAACCCCCCGCCGTTGGCCTGCGCCTCGTCGGCGACCTCCGTGTGCTCGACATGGGTCACGCCTGCCTTGTTGGAGATCTTCAGATGATGGAGCGCAGCATCCAGACTGCTGAGCTCTCGCACCACGGTCTCTGGAAGGTTGGGAACTGCGGACATGGCCTCGTTTTGGAACAGGGGTAAGAAAAGTGTGTGTAGACAGGGTATAAGGATCGGTTGGAGAAACTACGATGATCATACCAGAGTCAACTTACATGCACTCGAGATGATACAGGATGCGCTTCCAAGATGGACGATGATGAGGGGCTCATTGTGTGGAGCCACTCGCCGCGTGCAAGTACCGTGTGTCAATGAAGTGGCGACGCAAGCTCTGGAACTGAGGGTCTAGAGGCTATAGTACCCGTATAGATAAGCGAGCCGCCGAGCAGGTGAACCATTGGGGTTGTATCTGACGTTCATCGTGCGGAGAGAGGCAAGAGGAGGCGGGAAACGAGCGGGTGGCCGTTTGTCGGGCACTCCGAAGGGTGATGGCGCTAGACCGAGTGGTGGAGTGAGAAGCGTGATGAGCTCAAGAGTGAGACCGCGTTGGAGATGTGCATGGCATGCGACCTTCGTTCTCGGACCGGCTGCATGTGTGTGTGTGCTTCAGTTGGTCGGATCTGCTCGGCGGATGAAGTGTCGGGGAAGAAAGCGAGATCGATGTGTGGGGAGTCTGGGGAGAGTGGAGAAGCCGGGGGGCTTCGAAGATCCCAAAACAGACGCTCCGGACCTCGGAAGAACACTGACTCGTCGGTTTGATATATCACCTGGTATAGTAGTCGTCGAGGCGAACTAGAGTCAAAATACGCATGTGCTTTGCGCGTGTGATGCAACGAACGCTCCGCGTAGCCACCCGCCCCCGATAGAGACCACAGAACCATTGGGTTGATTGGTGGTCGACATTGAAGCAGAGGTAACAAAATCGCCATACGGAGTAGAATACCACACGAGAGTCGCGACCCTCAGCCCAGGATGCAGTGAAGATGCTCGGATCGGCGTAGGAAAAGTTCACTGCACCATCTTTTCGTTGCGCATCACGCCCATCTATGCAATCCGTCAGGTCGAAGGAGTTCCGCTTGACGGCAAGCCCACGAGCCTATACGTGACAATTCCAATGGCAAATTGACACGCCAACCACGACCTTTTCATCTACAAAGAGTTCTGGTGAAAGGTCGGGTGGTTATTATGTTGCTGAGCCGAACAGATTTTGGGTCGTGATGTTTAAAAGTCGTATAGCTTAAGAGCGCAGAAGCTTCGCATGCGGCTCGTCTATAGCGTACATTTGTCGCAGAAGTGCCATCAGATTATTACCTTACCTAGGTAGTCTGCCATGGCTTTCGGTTGGGCCTTGCTGGACATTAGGTGTATGCGACAGGAGCGGTCAAGGGCCTGAAGAGGCGAAAGAGGCGAATGACAGTGGGACCGCGAGCATGAACACCGGCTGGTAGTGTAGAATGTGCCGTCCATCCTGGCCGACTGTAGAGAAGAGGCAAACGTGAGTACATGTATCCAGTATTGGATGCATGTACACAGTCAATCAGATGGTGAGCTCCGAGTAAACGCCCGAGGTACCGCATGTGGGTGGGTGGCTAGTACTCAAGAGCTTCCCCGAAGATCCGCCGGCGCAAAGTGAATGTTTGATGCACGCACGCGCACGCGAGCTTCACCTCCATCATTCGGCCTCTTACTTACACATCTCACCTTAAACCCACGTCACCTGCTTCTCCGAATCCTTGTTGATCACTCGGGTCACCAAAGCCCAGAAGATACGCAGGAGCGACCACCGAAGCAGCCATTCTACCTTGCCGAAGAGGGTCAAGATGGACGACTATGGTTATGGGATGGACGGCGAGGATACCGGACCAAAGGTTGTGATACGGAAGGTAGGGTCGCTCACTGAACACCTACCTGCTCGATCCCGACACTCACCCATCCCAGACGAGCGATACCACCATCGACTTTGTCCTCTCCAGTACCACCCTCGCCCTCGCCAACTCACTCCGCCGCACTATGCTCGCCGAGATCCCCACCATCGCCATTGACCTAGTCGAAATCGAGAGCAACACCTCCGTCCTCGCCGATGAGTTCCTCGCCCACCGTCTCGGCCTGATACCTCTCAGTACGCGAAACGTGGAAGACATGTTCTACAGCCGAGACTGCGACTGTGAGGAGTTTTGCGACAACTGCGCAACCATATTACGTCTCAGAGTGCAGAACAGAAGCAGTGAGCAGAATGTAAAAGTGTTTGCGAAAGACCTGCAGGTCGAGAGGGTGGACGGCACGCCAGTGTCGCGCGGCTACGTCGCGAACGGTGTCAGTGTCGCCGAAGAGTTACCCCCGCGCGGTTTCCCCATCATCATGGATCCGGCTGGGAACGGGCCACTCATCTGTCAGCTCAGGAGAGGTCAAGATCTGCACATCCGGTGTATAGCGAAGAAAGGCATTGCCAAAGAGCACGCGAAATGGGCGCCCACGGCTGCGATAGGCTTCGAGTACGATCCGCACAACAAGCTCAAACACACCACGCTCTGGCACGAGGGCACAAACGCGAAAGAGGAGTGGCCGGACAGCAAGAACGTGGAGTGGGAGGAGCCGCAGCAGGACGGCGAGGCCTTCCAATACGATGGCGAACCGACGCAGTTCTACGTCAACCTCGAAGGCACGGGCGTCATGCCGCCGGACGTGATCCTGCATTCGGGCATCCGCACTCTGCAACAGAAACTCGCGACGGTGATCCAGGGGTTGGGGACGACGTCGGATCCTACACAGCCGAACGGCATCAATGGCGGAGGCGGGCACAGTCCGAACCTTGGCGTCAACGGCGCGCAGACAGCGTACGGAGCACAGAGCGCGTACGGCGCGCAGTCGGCTTACGGGAACACGACGGCGTACGGGCAGCAGCCGCCGGAAGGCTACCAGACACCAGCCTACCAGGGTGGCGCGAGCGCGTACGGTGGGCTGGGCGGCGCGACACCGTATGGGCAGCAGCAGCGCGGGTTTTAGGGGTTTTGTCTATGGGTCGGCGGAAGCGGTGGTATTATGATCCGGCGTATCGGGCGGTTGTGCAAAGTCATAGCGACGGAGTTTCTTTTCGACTTCTTATGGCTGTAAGATGAAAGCATATTGGAGCATAGCATGTGTTGTGATCTTGCCATTATCGTTGGCTGATCCGGTGGACAGTTGCTTTCGAAAGCGCGTTGAGCGCTGGCAGCCTTTTCATCGAGAGGTTTGTCTGAATGAGGATGAATCTGCACCATCTGAACCCCTGACGCCGGTTCCCCATGTCTCCGCCTTCCCAAAACATGCCTGACTTTTTACCATGGCCCTACATTAGACAACCAGCGTGGTCGTCTGCTTGAACACACCATGATCACCAAGCTGACTGTCGGCAAACAGTCCATCATCCTCGTTGCTTCCGGCAACTCATAAATACATTTGGACCGGCATTGGGCGGAGTCGCGCGTAGAGACCGACTCGACCATTGCAACATTCAAGAGTCTTGCGCGCGCGCGCAACGCTCCGGCGCCTTTTGGGCCATACTCATGTTGAGCGTATGGCCTTTCGAGACGGAGCAAGTACGGACACGAAGGCATTCGGACGGCACTGCCGCCAAGGTCATTCCTTTGATAATCTCCTATTTCGAGGAACGTGTCACTCCCCGTGATCCCAGCTATACTTCTCACCGAAGGTGTACAGATAATCCCCAACTACGGTGATCCAAGGGCGATGAAAAGTATTATACAAGCCTAGGGACATCAACAGAAAATCGTCATTATCATTACAGCCTATACCAAAATCATGACACTTCCTACGAAACAGCAAAATCCACCGCTTCCGTCCTCTCCGGGATCGTCTGCATCGCAGCGGCACGAGGACCCGGTCGTCCGGTATTCGACCTCGTGGACGCCATGCGGCCCACGCCGCCGCCGACGGACCGGGCGGTCGCCATGCTGAGCCGTCCCAGCGTCGTGACTGAGTCTGGATCCGACGGCCGTGACGGTCATCCTCCGGCCGCCTTCTTCGCCGGCTGCGGCCGCGGTGGGGGCGGATTTCTGCTCCTCGAGGCGCAGGACGACTTCGACTGCGCGCTCGTCCTCGATGACTTTGGGGTGTCTGTGGCAAATATCAGAATTTGTGTGAGGTTTGAAGGCGGCGGGTGGGATGCTACTCGCCTTTTGGCAAAGTATCTCGCGTATTTGTAGAGCGAGTAGTAACAGGAGAAGACGTTGACCGCTGTCAGGACGATTTTGAAGGGCATGTAGTAGAGGTAGGTCGTGACGAAGCCGACCCTTTCGTTGCGTAGACGAAGGTGTAATTCGTTGAAGATGCTACACTCGAGTCAGCTCGCCCCGGAAGCCACAACGCCAGATTGACTGAGAGGACTCACAGTGCGTTGGCGAAGTACATTCCGAAAGTCCCCGCTATCAGGTATCCACAGAAGGCCGGGCGGACGATGAGGGATATCGGCAGCACGAAGGGTGCCAGCAGGTACAGTAACGTCTCGTACACCTCTTGAAACACGAAGAGCTTCGCGCCGATCTCCCAAAACCCCAACCTCCAGGACGTCAGAATGTACTTCATGTTGTAATACATGCCGTTAACGAAGAAGAAGTTCCAGCGGTAGAAGCGTTGCTTGAAGATGGTCATCTCGCCGAAGCCACCGCGCGAGCCGCCGCTGGAGAAGAAGACGGCCGTCGGGGTTTCGGTCTCGACGAAGATGGCGGTGCACATCTGGATGCGGCAGCCGAGTTGGCGGGCGACGTGACCAAAAAACCAGTCCTCGCTGACGCTGAAGCCGGGGTGAGTGTGGAAGGTTTTGATCAGGAATTCCGTGTCCCAGAGGGATATGGCACCGTGTGGGAACGTCGCGGATCCTAGCTTACCGGCGAGGGCGCGTTGCAGACCACTGATTTTGTACTCGAGATCTTGCGCCTGCTGACACAGGGTGCCCTTGGAAGACTCGGGCCCGACTGACTTGATGGTGTAGCCGATGCACTTGACTTTGCCTTTCATCCGATCGCTGACGATGGGGAAATTCGGAGGCAAGGCGCAGTCGTCGTCGATGAGCAGCACGTTGGTGAATTCCCTGGCGGCATAGCAGCCGACGAACTGCGCCACGATCTTGCTGCCTACCGGAGACCAGATGTGGTTGACGCCGAAGGGCCGAACGACCTCCTCCGTATTGTCGAGGGGGGTCGGGCTGTTGCCGTTGGCAATGACGAAGATGTGTGACGGGGGGAAGACCTTGGTCGCTGCCGCCAGTGTAGGCCCGATGATCTGGGCCGACCTGTAGCACGGGATCAACAGAGCGGTGTTATGGACGCCCGGCGTGCGCGAAGGGTCTATGTCCTCCAAATCCGGCATTGGTGGCTCTTTCTCGAACAAGATCAGCAGCGGCGCGTATGCGTAGAAGACTGCCAGCCCGATGGTGACGGACCAAGTGCCGGCAATGACGAATTTGTTGACCATGACCCAGTACAGCCACCAGACCGCACCGTTCCAGAGCGGGCGGCCGACCAGCACGAAGTAGATAAAGCAGACAATGAAAAGGTAGATGATGTATTCGAACAGAACCTGCACCCACTTCTTGCGCTGCAGTTCGACGCCACGTCGCTTTGCGGTTTCGTAGACATCGTAGAGACTGCTGCGCCGGACTGCATTGGTCGCATTGTGCACGGCAGAAGTGAGGGTTTCCACTGCATGTTGCACGATTGACGGCTCCCGTGGACGACTGAACGATTCCTTCGCTTCCGTTGACTCCGGCTCGGTGATCGCTTGTTCTGCATCAACGGATGGTTCGGGCGCGAGAAAGGTTGAACTCTGGTGGGGATCGATGTGGTCGCTGCTCGTGCGAGTCAACGCCCGTGGCTCTTGCGGTTGACTCTGTGCGCCACGGAGCGCGTAGTGACTGAGCCTCTTGAACAGGATGGTATCGTGCGAAGTCCCGTCGTCGAATCCTGTTGTCGCAACGCCAGGAGCAGGCGATGCCAGCGACTCCCGGGATGCCGAAGTGTTGAGCCAGGTTTCGCGAAGACTGCCCAGATCCGAGGCGCTATCTGTCTGATAGCTCCTTGATGGTAGGCAGACTGCTCGTTCTGCCCGGACCTGTGAATCCAGACGCTGCGAGCTGCTTGCCCCGTTCCCCGTTGAGACTATCGTCCTTGCTGTGAGGGCCACCCGCCGTATCACTGGCAGCTCGACGATGGGAGTGAGGTCGTGGAGAAGGGTTGAAGAAGTCATGGCGATGCTGGAGCGCAAGCTGGACGACGTCAAATCCGCCGTCCTGCTGCGCTTGAAGGGCTGACGGTCGACGGTTGCGTCCGGTATCTGGCATCCATTCGAGCCGCGGGTTGACGGTCTCGAGGAGGTGAGCAGGGAGGACTATGTCTTCCGCCACGGATGTATTGCGAGGTTGAGAACTCGTGTGACCAAGCTCAATGTCAACGCCATTTTGTTCCTTCTCAAGGTTGATTGAAGTCATCAAAGCGACTGACAACTAGCTGTTCAACCAGGTAAGATATTCAGACGTGTGGGAACTTGGATTGAGGTCTTCACGAACCATGTCAAACCTGGGGTAAGGAGGCATTGACCTCGACATACCTTTGAAGCGTTGTTTGAATGACATCGTACGCAGGGCTGAGTTCAGCCCATCTCGTTTAGTCCGCTACATGCCGCGACACTAGAGGGTAAGCTTCACGTTGCGCACGACCGATCCACCGTCCATCAGCCGCGTTGTCGATGGCTGTAGAAACTTGATGGCTCGCTACGAGGCACGTTGTTCGGTTAAGCGTTTCTTACTCGTTCACTTCCACGACCGATCGGTCCCGCGCGGACGGGTTGTCGTGACTGCAGGAACCTAAGACAATGCGAAGCCGAGTATTCGAAACCGACATGTACATATGTAGTCGTGTCCTTGCCACCGCATCATCGCGTCGACATGCAGTAGGCTGTCGTTGTGGCGGACGGCCCAGATCAAGCGCCTCGTCGTCGAAAGCAGACATGAGGACGAGACATGCGTCCTATGAGGAACTCTGCGCAGCTGGAAAGAGTGAAAAGCAGTCAGCGTACTTTTCGAAGGCGCATCTCTCTGAATGTCACTCCGACGTACTACCTCATGAGAGTCTTCGTCGCCGAATCATAGACATTCTGTTGGTGTATCATTAGTGTGGGCCGTCCCGTCCTCGAAGCGGTCAACCATCATCGTCACCGATGAACGCTGACCATTAATCTCATCACTGATCAGGCTGACGCCCCTGACCAGATGAAGTAGGTACATGATGTCCTAACCGCGATCATCATCAGAAAAGGTTTCGTTTTGCTGCCGCAGCAGACAGTAGCGTGCCCACCAGCCGTGCGTGCTGCGAGCATGACAAAAAGGCCCAGGAGAAAGCCAGATCCACGATGTCTTCGTACATGAAAGAAGGGGTCAAATTTGTATTGGAGACAAGTCGAAAAAGCGGGTTGACGAGGTGGTAGTCGATGACATGCAGTCGAAGTGTGATAGATCGTACCGGGTTTTGCTTGTGGCGGCCCGTCCGCGCCGCCC
>Ga0268244_10000873_pt1 | contig 11260 bp, 7 predicted proteins | sample AgamicMgSfe_FD_200258 | JGI IMG/M metagenome (GOLD analysis project Ga0268244, IMG submission 200258) | Agave microbial communities from Guanajuato, Mexico - Mg.Sf.e (v2) (version 2) | ecosystem: Host-associated > Plants > Phyllosphere > Phylloplane/Leaf | place: Guanajuato, Mexico | collected... | reverse complement strand
GCAACGCCTCGATCCCGGAGTAATCCGTCCCGGTGTACACATTGATGTGTTGTCCTGCGATTGAAGCTCGCGCGAGGAGTGTGTCGACGAACTTGGTCATGTCTCGTGAAAGCTGCCATCGTTGCTTCTCCACGTGAGAGGGCAATGAGCGTGAGGTGCTCGTTGGGGGATCATGTGGAGTGCTGCTTGTAGCAGTGGCTGTGCTGGTAGGACTAATCGGCTTTTTGACGTCGGTATCCTCTTCACGCCGACGGGCATAGGCTGAAAAAGGCCGCCGTTGGTGCAATAATGGTATGGTTGCATGCTTCGTCTGGAAAGCTCGAGTCTGCAGCTTGAAATGCCGGCATTCTGTACAGGTCCATGGCGTCTGGCCTGCCGACACTGCTCGAGAGGCTATCGCAGCGCCTTGCTGAAACCCCTGTTGAGCATTATTGCCGAATGTTGCAGTTAAGAACCGAGTGCTGTAACGAGCAACGGGATGCATGTCTGGCTGTGAACAACAAGAACATCTCGAAGCTCAATGTCGTTCTACGGTCTGGCGGAGCGTCGGAGGTGAAGTGGCTTGACGTGAGATGTGGCTTGACACGTGCAGGGCATCGGTTCGCCGGCGTCTGTTGGCGGCTCAGCAATTTATTTATTACTATCATTTTCCAGCTTCACTTTGCTCTCAACGACAAGAACACACCCTACAGAGGATTGCCACGGTCCGATCGAATCCAATCGCAGGACACTAACACGGCGCACACGACTAAACATGACCGCCACCGATCTGCCGGCGATGCACACGCCGTTTGAGAACCCCAAATTCATCTTCTTCACCGACTTCGACGGCACCATCACGTTGCAAGACAGCAATGACTTCATGGTACATCTCCAATGTATTGCCCCATCAAGGTTGGGACGAGGTTGACCGACAAACCAGACAGACAACATCGGTTTCGGTGGCGAGAAGCGCCGCCAAGGGAACCGAGATGTGTTGGAAGGCAAGGACAGCTTCCGGTATGTCATGTCCACCATGACCTCGCGTAACACCTGGGTCTGACGACCGCGCAGCGAATCGTTCCGCAAGATGATGGACTCGGTCACCAAGCCGTTCCCAGATTGCGTCGACTTTCTCGTCAAGAACATCAAGCTGGACCCGCACTTCAACGAGTACTTTCAATGGGCGCTGCAGAACAACATCCCGACCGTCATCCTCTCATCCGGCATGGAGCCCGTTATCCGCGCCATTCTGAAGAACCTGGTCGGCCCAGACTCCGACAAGATCGACGTCGTCTGCAACACTGCCGTACCACGCCCCGGTAAGGCGATCGACCAAGAAGGCGGTTGGCAAATCAAGTATCACGACGAGAGGTCGGTACTACTCCACGTCACTTCTGCTGTGTTTTTCCACTAATGCCCTCCTAAAGCGACTTCGGCCACGACAAATCTCTGACCATCCGCCCGTATGCCAACTTGCCGGCAGACCAACGGCCTACGCTGTTCTACGCGGGCGACGGAGTATCTGACCTCTCAGCTGCCCGCGAGACGGATCTCCTTTTCGCGAAGAAGGGACATGGTAAGCTAACAACAATCGTGCCCGTCGCTGATGGGAGCATAGCTGACTGATTCTGCAGACCTCATCAGATACTGTGTGAAGGAGAACGTGCCTTTCACCGTGTTCGAGGACTGGTCTTCCATCCTTGAAAAGGTCAAGGAGATCACCGCTGGCAAGACCTCTGTGAAGGATGCAGCTCGTGAGGGTTACGAAACCTACAAGAAGGGCGAGGCGGGCGTCAGTAGGAACGGTCAGGCGAAGTAGATCGTCTCGGTGAAGACTCTTGCTGCTGGCAATCTGCTGCGTATGCCTTCAACGGCGGTCTGAACAAGCGTTCATAGATATAGAGGGTAAAGACACCGACGGAAACAACATTTCTTCGTGGCTGACTTGGCGGCTGCTGTCAAGTAAACGTGGATTGTTCGTCGCGCCAAGGGCTGGTCTCATCTTCATGTCGAAGCTACAGTAAGTCACGTGATCCGAGTGTAGTTCAGCCAATCACCTTACTCCAACGCCGACCCTGCTTCCTCGAACCTCGACATGCGACTTCACACCCATACCTGCTCGATATTGCTGCTCCCGGCGATTACATCTACCACCATGGCCTCACAACTCCTCAACACCCTCATCCGTCTCCCAGCAGCCTCGCGAACGTGCCTAACAACCCTCCTCGCCCCCAGAACAACACCCACATACACCACCACCGCACGACGATTCCTCTCCACCACTCCATCCTGGCAAGCCACGTACAATCAAGTCCTACGCGGCTGTCGGTCCGAGCAAAAAGCGCGAAGAGCAGAGTCCCCTGCGCTCGTCGGCCGGCCGGAAATGAAAGGCGTGTGTGTGCGTGTAGGGACGACGAGTCCGAAGAAACCCAACTCGGGCGCGCGGAAAGTCGCGAGGGTGAGGTTGAGTAGTGGGCGGGTGATTACGGCGTATATTCCTGGTGAAGGTAAGAAGAGACAGTGGAACGGTGTGTCGGAAGGGGATTGACGGGTCTCGCAGGTCACAATGTGCAGCAGCATTCGGTGGTACTGGTGAGAGGAGGTCGGTCGCAGGATTGCCCTGGAGTGAAGTATCATCTGGTCAGGGGCGCGATGGACTTGGTACGTTTGATCTGGAGAGATTACGGATACTATGCCAGAGTGAGAGCTGACTGAGACGTGACGCTGCGCAGGGTGGTGTAGGCAATCGAATCACGAGTCGGTCGAAGTACGGGACGAAGAAGCCCAAGGCGGCATAAAGCCTGATTGAAGGAGCCTTTTTCCTGCCGCATCCTCTGTGATGCTTGCGTATTGCAGGACAGTAATGCTTCACCACGACATATACCAGCAAGGCTTCCCGCACACAAGCGGCTTGTGATGGTCCGACAGGATTGCAGGTCGGCAGCGGGCTTTGGTGGAATGGTCGATCGCCCTCAGGTGCAACGTCTTCATACTCTCGATATGGGATCTGGATCTGCATGTGGGAGCGCCGCACATGAAGGAAATCATCGGCATTTTCCACGACGAAAGGAAAGTGGAAACACGCCTCATCGCATACGCAATACCATAGCCGTCAAACGAGCGTACCTTTCCCATAGGGACGCAATCTTCATCCTCGTAAACATGCACAACCAATTCCATTTCCAGGGTATCAACACGTCAAAAACCAGCCAACGCCTCGCTAAAGCCGACCGAACACATGCCCAGCCCCACTCCGCTACCAATTCCACGTCCTCGCAATCGCCGTAATCACCGGCGGCTTCCACCCCGCCAACCGCTCCGACTCGATCATCCGGAGTCCCTTCAGCTTCTCCTTCTCCTTCGCCCGATCCCTCTGCGCCACCACCGAGTCCGTCAGCACAATCACATGGTTCTTGTTGCTGTACCGCAGCATGTTCAAGTTCTGCAGCGTGTGCAGCACATCGTTGGTCGTCATCGCGAGCGCCTGCCCGATGTCCTCGACGGACAACATCGGCGTGCCTTCCTCCTCGCGCGAGAGCAAAAGGTCGACGATGACTTCTTGCCAGTACGCTCGGTAGCCCAGCAGACCCAGATCCGACAACGGCTTTTCCGGTGAGCCGAGCTTGCCTTCGATCTTGGACAGTTCGTAGGAAAACTGAATCAGCAGTCGGCCGTAGCCCTTGCGCTGATGCTGAGGCAAGGTGAGGATGCAAGCAAGATTGTACCCTTCGCCGCTCTCTTTCTCTTTGCTGAAGTATCCGACCAGATGGTGGCCGCGGTCGGAGCGCGACGTCATGCAGTAGAAGAGGAACGGGTCGACGTCGTAGTAGAGCGTCTTGTGGTCGAGAAAGAGCTTGCTCAGCAGGCAGAGGTTCCGACACCACGTCCGCTGCCGCCGACCGTCGATCTCAAAGAAGCTGACGTAGTCGTCACGGTAGATCTCGTTGCCCGGCGGGTGAACCAGGGTGCATTTCCGGCGGTGACGCTTGAACTGCGTGTCGCTGCCGAAGTAGCAGAGGCAGAATTCGCAGATGTACACCAAGTCGCAGTCGGTGAACTCGGCGGGATACGGGGAAAAGTACCACGGCTCGACCTCGAATTCGCCCATGTGGATGCGGTCGAGGTTGCGGACGCGGGAGATCTCGGTCTGGTTTTGCGTCATGCTGCCACCGGTGCGGAGTTTCTCGATCTCTTCCTCTCGGCTGTAGGGCGCGTGGTCCGGGACGGCTTTGGCGGCCGCGGCGGCCGTTTGCATATCGACCAGGTCGACCGTGGACTCATCCTCCGGCTGCGGCGTGCCGTCGATTTCTTCGGCGGCGAGCACGGTCACGGTGGGATCTCGGTTTTCTTTGCCACCTTGATGCGAAGGTCTTCGGCTGGACATCGCGGACAGATCCAGAGGTGTCTCCGACCCATCTCGGACGGGCGCCGCGGACTTTGGCCGCTTTTGGGATTTTGTTTGTTTGGAATCGGTTTTCGAGGTTTGTTGGTTCTTGGACTGGGCCGTCTTCTGCTTCGACTTGTTGTCCGGCTTCTCCGGGGCGGGCCATTCGACTTCCTGGGAGAGGTCGAGTCGTTCGGCCGAGACCCATTCATCCAGGCGTTTGTTGAACTCTTCGTAATGTACGTAGAATGTCGGCCGACCTTTTCTCGTTTGCATCGACAAGATTTCGGCTTTGCGTTTCTCGCCGTCCTGCAAGTATGTGTTAGCCATGTGGAAGGGACAAGTCGAAGCATCTGTATCCGGAATCCTCCTGTTGTTAAATGGGTGTTGTATTGATCTTGAGCTCACCTTTTCAACCATTGCCTTTGTACCTATTCTACATCAACCGTCAGTAAACCCCCGTTTATCATCAGATGCATTGACTCTCGTATCGAACGACTTCGTACCTCAACGTCGCGAGTGTGGCGAGCCCTCTATCCGGCCTGGCATCGTCGGAGCCGTTCGCGCCATCCTTCGTATCATTTCTCGGTGCCATTCTGACCGGAGTCGCACGCCTTGTGCTTCGGATTTGAATCGATAATTATACGTTGTCCGCGGTCACTGATCGAATGGTAAATATAGTCGCGGTCGCGATGGAGTAAACGTGCTCGGATTGCGCCCGTAAGCCTTGGCGTCTCCGCGATTCTTCACAGCAAAGTCCGCGGCAGATGAGCAATGCTTTGACACCTACGCATATCACTGCGGAAGGATGCAACAATAACACGAAATGCCGGGGCTGGATCTCAGTCAAGTGTCCAGTAACTGGAAGAAGCTCCAAGAGAAGCTCCAGGCGGAGAAGAAGCAGCAGCCGCAGAGTAATGGAGTGAAGCGCAAACGGCCGCTGGAGCAAAAGACACCAGCAAACGTCTTCAAGAAGACGAAGGTGGCAGAGCAACAGAGACGTGGAAAGACGTACGATAGGAAGAGGATGGGCCTCACGGAGTCACGGCCGGTAGAGAATCCTGCGAATGATCGTTCTACGTTGGTCAGAGAGCATGGTATCGCAGCCGAGGACGTCTCGGCCGCATATGGCAACGCGAACGGGACGACGCGAGCACACCAAGACAATGTGAACGGCGGTTTGCACCCTTCACACAAGGCTGGCAAGTACGTTGGTCTCGACTGCGAGATGGTCGGTACCGGTCCACCGCCGCACACGGACAACGTTCTCGCGCGCGCATCGCTCGTCAACTTCCATGGCGAGCAGATCTACGATTCTTACGTTCTCCCACCACCAGGGATCACCGTACAAGACTACCGCACGCACGTTTCCGGCATCAAGCCCAGTCACCTTACCGTGGACTACGCGCGCTCTTTCACGCGGGTACAGAAGGATGTCGCGGAGTTATTGGATGGGCGCATACTGGTCGGCCATGCCTTGCGGAATGACTTGCAAGCGCTACTGCTATCACACCCCAAACGAGACTTGCGCGATACGAGTAGACATCCTAAGTTTCGGGTGGAGAGTAAAGGCAAACCGCCAGCGCTGCGGAACTTGGCTAAGAGCGAACTGGGATTGCGTATACAAACTGGCGAGCACAGTTCTGTTGAAGATGCCAGGGCGGCGATGATGTTGTTTAAGAAGGAGAAGGCGGGGTTTGAAGACGAGAATCGGAGACAGTTTGGGAGGCGTGACAGACTGGACCGGAAGGATGCGGGAGCACCTTCCAGGGGAACCGAGAATGGGAGTGTTGAAGACGACGATGAAGAAGAGGAAGGCGACGACGACGAGGACCTGGATCTACTCGCTGGCGAGGATGAAGTAGACGGAGATGACGCCGACGGAGACCAGTCCGGCGCGCTCAAGGGGAAGAAGAAGCGGAAAAAGAAGAAACGCACGAAGAGGAAGTGATGGGAGTAGCGCGTCCTTTACACGCAATGCTGTCGACGGGCTGAAACTCGCATCGATAGGGCGTTGGTGGCGTAGTCACGTGAGAAAGCTGATTCCGGAACAATCGTCTCTCGAGCCAAGTCCATCTTCTGGAGATGCTACATATCCTAGCCAACTAACGTCAGGTACGTGACCATAGTATCGACTTCCCAGCGATCCGACTTGTTCTCTGCCCACAGTAATGACGAGTCCATCACCCGGCATCACGTTCCTCAACCTTGACCTCCTCCTTGACCTCCTTCTTCGCCAACCGATCCCACTCCTTCAGCTCCTTCACAAACTCCCCCTTCAACCTCACGTACCCCTCATCCCCCGTACACCGCCTCCACACCTCCTTGAACACCTCACTCGCCGCCAACTTCTCCTCCAGCCCCTCATGCCCTTCACTCCTCGGCAACTCCACCCTTTCCCCTGGCCCCCGATCATACTTCCGCCCACCCTTGTGGTTCGCGTACCGTTTCGCGCGCGTCATGCCCATCTGCACGAACTTGCGCGCCATGTCCGCGCCCACGAAGTCGCCGGCGGACACGTAGAAGGTGAAGGCGGAGTGGAGGGTGCGCGAGGACTGGTGTGCGATCGCTTCCGATTTGAAGCGCCAGTGCGGGAGTAACATGGACTTGTACGGTTCAAAGGTCAGGACGCCTTGCTCGCCGCGGCCGATGCGGTAGCTCATGCGAAGGGTGTTGGAGGTGAGAGCTGGAGTCGGCCATACCGAAGGTGGTGTTGGGAGGGATGGGGTGGATGTAGTCGGTTTTGGGCGAGGCATTGGTTTGATCGTGTTTTCGCGTCACACTGCTTGTCAACCGCTCGCAACAGTTTTTGGTCCTGTTAACGTTTGCTAACCGCGTGTTGTGATGATAATTCCATGTAAATTACTACTATATTATAATGCTAAAAGTCACGTGCACTCAATAATGCTGGATTGGTGTAGTTGGTCATCACGTCCGCCTAACAATTGCAAATTGATTCTTCATGATGTGAACGGGTGCGCGGAAGGTCGCCGGTTCAAACCCGGCATCCAGTATAACGTTTGCTCGTTGGGTAGCGTGCTCTTCAGTTTTGCCCTTTAGATGCATTCCACCTTCGGGACCTTCGGGTTTTAATTGTGACAAGTGGTAGAAGAGACAGTCTCTCGAGGTGTACAGTTTTACCCCTATCTCCAACCCTCATCCTAATGCCTTATACTCCGGATCAACCTTGATCTGCTTAAACAAACTCTTCCCCCTCAACCACTGCCGGTATGCCTTATACCGCTTCTTCTCCCCATCCTCCTCTCCAACCGTCAGGGGATCGACTTTTTCCCCGACAAAATCCCAAAAATGCTGCAAGTCACGCTCACTCACCGCCTGATACTGCTCCGCCTGGTCCAGGTCTTGCTGATGGATGTACTCGACATACTCCAAATTGGCGTCCGAGGGTACATCGGCCGAGACGACGAGCGGGAGGTTGAGCGGGTGCGAGATGTACCGGTCGTATTCGCGCGCTTCCGGGCCGGAGACGGAAGGGTGCAGGGATTGCGAGTGGAATTGGTTGAGGGTCCAGAGGTGCATCTGGGCCTTGTCGGCGGGGAGGACGGGGTGGTCGAAGGAGGAAGTAGTGGAAGGGGGAGGACGATTACGGGGTGGGGTTTGGTAGGTGGATTCGCGGAGGATGCTGGGTTTGTTCTCTTCGACATGAGGTCGGGGGCCGGGTTCAATGGGTGGAAGAGGCGGATGCTCGTCCGATGGATCGACGATCGTTACGCCTTTTCGCGCGGGCTTTTTGTCGGGAGAGTCGATGACCTGGCGTTGCGGTTCGAGGCGCGGTTTGAACGGGCTGAAGTCGTACTTGCTATCCCGATGCGGGCGCTCGGGGAGGTAGCGGTTCTCCGCGTTGATACGGTAGGAATACACTTTCGTCAACGACGACAAGGCGGCAGGTCTGTAGCACTCCAGCCAGTAGTCGTCGAAGTCTCCGATGCATTCCTCGCTATGGTGAACAGCAGATCTGGGCGGCATAGTCTTGGGCTCGAGAAACTCGGGAGTATACCAGTAGATATAATTTCGACGATTGCGCTGAAGCCAGGCTCGTGGGTCACTGTGATGGAGATAGTAATCCGTCGTCAAATCCCACAGCATCGGTTGTCCTTGCACCCAGGTATAGTTCCCGAGAAAGAGATTATACGCTTCCTGCCGCTGGTTGTCGAGGAAGGAGTTGTGATAGTACCGCTTAAAGCTCTCGACCATGTCGCGCGAGGAGGTCTGCCATTGGTTGAGCTTGCGGTATGTCGCCATGGTGTTGACCAAATGCGAGCCGCCGTACTGGATGGCGATCGTGTCGCCGTGGTCGTGAAACATGTGGGTGAAGATGTTGACCGCGTCCGTGTCGTAGTCGATCTCCGCTCGATCGAACACGCCCAGTGCTCGCAACTGGAGCGCAAACGCCCGCTTGCCGATCACGAATTGCGCGGCGTTGGTGCGGTCCAAACAGTCGATACAGTTCGTCCTCGCCACGCCATTCTGCACTTGCGGCTCCTCGTGGCCCGACTCGCCGTTATGGAAGAAGCCCGTAGTCGCCACAATCTCTTCCGCAATCACCTCTAAGCTACCAATGACATCGCCGCCACGCGTCTTCGAGGCGCGACTCATGTCAAAGGCTTTGTACACCATCTTCTTGTCTTCCGGTAAAGACTGATTCAGATACTTGACGCAATTCTCCAACTCGGCCAGCAGCTTCGACTCCCGCGGTGTCCGCTCACGAGCCTTGATCAGGTTCAGTACATAGACTGGGCAACCGTAGCGCTCGAACAGATTGTCAAAGTGCAACGCCGCGGGCTGGTAGAAGGGATCGGTCAGATTCAGATCGATATCCGGCTTCGGGGTGACGCCGCTGTTGTCCTGCGTCCAGTACAGCGGGATGCTGCCGCGCTGATGCAGGTAGGAGGTGTAGGTCGGGTTCGAGTACAGCCGGGCACCGGGCGCGTGGAAGGAGGTCGTGAGTTTCTCGGCGACGATCTGTTCCGTCTCGACATCGTTCGCCACATACCCGAGATCATTCACCCCTCGCTTGAGGAAGCGGGCGCCGGCGAAGAAGCGCGAGCGGCGACCGATGATGGTGATGTACACGCTCCGGCCGAAGATGTCGAGCGCGGCCTGGTCGATGAAGCCGTGGATGATGGGCAAGCACCAGTCAAAGGGATGTTTCAGGGCGGCGGTGGCGGGTTTGAGCAGATGATGGTTCCATACAAACATGGCGTTGAAGTCATGCTCGGCCTGCCGCTGGCCCTGATTAAGCGCCTTCCGCTGCTGGATGATGTTATGCTGCAGCGAGTGCGTGATGTCGTACGCATAGCTAAAGTAAAACGACTTGCTCAGATCCAGATTCCCCAAAATCCCCAGAAACCGAACCTCTTCCGGATTGCGATCGCGGGAAAACCGGGAGCTCGCGCCTGTGGTCAGCGGCACCAGTTCCGTCGCCTCGATCTGATAGACATAATGCCCGCCTAGCATCGCGACCTGCTGCCGTTTGGTGATGATGAGCATATAATGCGCCTCGGTAAACCGCACGAAACCCAACAGACCCCAAAAACTGTACTTCATCCGCAGTCCGCCGGTTGCCTTGTTGCCCTCGTCGATGCTGGTCAGCACCTTGTTCATCTGCGCGCGATCGTAAACCGTTTCATCCTCGAACAACCCAATCTGGCCCGGCGACGACGTGCGATCGATGCGCAAGAGACGATAGAACTTCTCTGTGACATCCGCTCCCGTGATCCAGTACCGCGCATTCGTCTCGTATAACATGAACTTGAACATCCGATGCGGCGGCTCCGCTGGCTCGGCGTCGGCCTTGAGGCTGTGGGGTCTAGCCCGCAGGTGTATACCTGAACCATCGTCGTCCTCGTACGGGTCGTCATCCGTGGCCGCGTCGCCGGCTACATCGCCCACGCGGGTAAAGCTAGGAGCATCATCGCCGTATGAGTTGACGGAGCGACGGCTTCTACTCTGACTGGACTGTCGACTCCGGTGGCCGTCGTTGTCCTGATATGCATTGCTCCTCCGCTTGGAAGCACTCCGAAAGCCAGTGGTCGATCTCCCCGACGGCTCCAAGCGTGCCGTTGGTTGCTCCGGTGAGTCGGGCACAACGGTCGAGTTATCGTATTCGCTGTCTGTTCGTGGTCCGGCGTCGATGGGGCCGTGGTCCATATTGCTGTTTTACTGGGCCTGTGATGTGAACGCTGGGCGGCGATCGAAGTTCTGGCCTCGCGCCTTCATTGTGTAAGGTGACAAGCTAGACAACCCATCTCCAGGTGTTCTGGTATGGCGAAGACTGCTGCAGTCGGACGAAGTGTGTGGTGTTGTAAATATCGATGTTCAGGGTGAAGTGCTGGTAGACCGAAGCGCAAACGTGAGGTTCGCCTTCCCACAAATTCCCCCAACGCCACCCAGTCTACATGCCCTTTCAAAGCCTACCTCTACGCAACAAGTCATGCAACAATCACTCACTCACTTGAAAACACAATCATAGAATCACAGAACAGTACCTAGGTAGCCAAAGAATTGATCTAGATACTTGTTTAACCCAGAGAAAGTCCCCATGTCGAGACATACCTTCACGCCTCGCTCACTCACTCACTCCAAATCACCAAAACAAGATTACATTTATCAAATCCCCTGGGTATCCTCTAAATCCACATGGCGACAGAAATAACAAAACTAAGAAGGACGACGTCTCTCCTTCACCTCCATCAAAAGACACTAAGGCCAAAAGCGTGGCTGTGATCCGTTTTGATCCATAGTCCTGTTGATCCCTCTTCCATCCCACATCTCTTCTCATTTCCAAGTCATGCCATTCCTCCATTATAAGACCACCACCTCGTTTCGCATCTCTAGAGATTATAATACATCTGATGTCCCCTCTGCTGGTGC
>Ga0268244_10000870_pt1 | contig 11275 bp, 11 predicted proteins | sample AgamicMgSfe_FD_200258 | JGI IMG/M metagenome (GOLD analysis project Ga0268244, IMG submission 200258) | Agave microbial communities from Guanajuato, Mexico - Mg.Sf.e (v2) (version 2) | ecosystem: Host-associated > Plants > Phyllosphere > Phylloplane/Leaf | place: Guanajuato, Mexico | collected... | reverse complement strand
GCACTTTCTGCTCCTGCTATTGAAATTATATAAATAGCATAAGTTTGGCCTAATATATCATCAAAGCTAGCTGAACTTACCAATATTAAAAATGTAATAGCTAATAGCATTATTTCGATTGAAATTAACATTAAGATTATATTTTTTCTATTTAATACAAATCCTAATACTCCTATAATAAATAAGATTAAAGATAAATTCATGATATTTTTTTTATATTTATGTAATAATGTCTTAATATATGTAAGTTAAACGAAGCAAGGCTTCGCTTAACTACATACTGCGTTTTGCAATATGCAGCGTTTTTTATTATTTTTTAGACGTTTTAACGTTTTTACGTTAAAACGCCTAAATAAAAAACCTTAAAATAACGCCATACAAGCCTAGTACTGCTTACCTTGGCGTTTTTATTTTTAAATATACATATATTTAAAAATAAAACCGTTTAAATAACAATAAGGCATATATAGGCAATATATGTATATATAGATACATATATATTAAAACAATTTATTGTAATAACAATAAATTGTTTTAACATAATACTTGAACAAATTTTACCTGTATGTTTTCAAAGTATAGAACTGTTGTTTCGGAGTATTATCATTAATTTAATTAAATTATTTTTTTTTTCTTCTGCCCTTTTACGCAGAGGTTATTAATAAGCAATCTGAAAATATCCCCCAAAAATATGAAAAGAAATCCCATCATCCTTATTCTGAGGATGAATAATAAAAACTCCCCTAAACTATAATGTATATAAAAGTTATTTTTTCCCAGGTAGAGTATTTATAACTATATGGGGGTTTTTTGTTTGTTTATTGGCTTTAGGTAATTACGTATTAACGTATAACTCTTCTCCAATATTTCCTTTTATTAGGGATTCTTATCATAGCGTTTTAACGCTATATAAAAGTTAATTCTAACGTGTAAACGTTAAAATCTATTTTACAGTATGGTTAAAAGTATTTGGTATTTATTTTAATTATAACTCTTTTTATTAATCTTTCTTGTTACCTTTATCTAATAAAAGTTTTCTTAACTTCATATTATTTTTTATTTGATTATTACAATTATAATAATCACCGGGATATTTTTCTTGATCTATGGTTTTTTTTACAATATCATGTAGTGAAGGACATTTCCCTTTAGGAGTTAAATTTACGTATCCTTCTACTCTATATAAATACTGTAAATGTCTAGACGCTGTAATAAGATCTGTCTTACTGTTAGCGTCGTATAATTTATTTTTATCCAACCCTCAAGAATCATACGTTTTATTAACTAGAGGTGAGCCATCGTCCATGGTTTTAACGGAATATCTAATATGATCCGCCGGTTTTAGAGATTTTGAGTCAATTAACACATCACCTTTTTTTAACATGCTTCGAGCTATTTCCCGGCTTATAGCTAGTTTTTCTTCATAACTAGTTTCTGTTTGACGATCATTAGTTTGGGAAGAAGTTGATTCATGAGATGAATCAATAGGTTGATTTATTAAGGGTGGCTCATTATCATCATTTAAAATATTAACCCCGTTCTTAGATCCCATAGTTAATTTAAACGGTTGTGTAAATAATAAAATCGATTCAGCTAATTCTTTACCTATCATACTAGGTGTGTATGAATGAAAAACAGCTAATAAAGAAGTTATTATTAATTCTTGTGAATTTAGTATATAAACTAAAAAACCCCATATTAAACCATATATATAATCAGATATCTTTAACTTATAATTACCTTTTAAGTTATAAGCAGTAATTTTTACTAATAAAAAACATATAAATATAATTAAAGGGTATAAGTATTTAACATCTAATTGGATAATACAATAGTTAATAGTTAGTCTATTAAAAAAAATAATAACAATAAAAAGAATAAAAATGAAAAAATTATAATTAAAATAATTTTTTAATACCTTTTTTAACCCACTTTGTAAAGGTAAACTAACAAATGAATGTGGTTTAGGAGGACTTTGAATTGCTCATTCTATACTGTCATATGCTCTATTTAAGTAAGTTTGTAAGATATCACTGTAGAATTCAGTAGGTTGTCATGTATATCTAGAAGCAGCTTTTCCTTCTACTAATTGTTGGTATATTATGTATAAGAATAATCATGTAGCAGCTACAGAGATAACAGATCCAAAACTACTTATTAAATTTCATCCCGCGAATCCATCAGGGTAATCGCTAATTCTTCTAGGCATTCCTTGTAATCCTAAGAAATGTTGCGGAAAGAATGTAACATTAACTCCTATAAACATTATTCAGAAATGTGCTTTTCCTTTAACTTGGTCATATTCTAATCCTAAGATTTTTGGAATTCAGAAGTATCATGCACTAAATAATGCAAATACTGCTCCCATACTTAACACGTAATGGAAGTGAGCTACAACGTAATACGTGTCATGGAATGCAATATCTAATGATGCGTTTGCTAAAACAACACCTGATAATCCTCCAATTGTAAACATAAATACAAAACCTAACGCGTATAACATTGAAGGTGTTAATCTTAATAATCCTCCGTAACATGTAGCTAATCATGAGAATATTTTAATTCCTGTAGGAACTGCTATAATTAATGTTGCAGCTGTGAAATAAGCTCTTGTCAAAAAGCGTGGACAGTATCTTAATAATAACAAATTTAGGTTATTATTTCTTGCGTGCTTGTCTCTGAGGATCCTTTAGTTGTAATACTTATAATTTTTTTTATACCTTTATCTTGTAAATGTTTTCCTTCAGTTATCATAATGTAAACCTTCCTAAATTTAAGATAATTAATATATTTACCTGCAAATAAATTATATTTGTCAAAGTAATTAATTAAATCGCTTGCACTAGTAAAGCCTGAGCTTTTATAACACGATATTCCTGAACTATATTTAGAGATATTACCTTTATTTAAAACCTTGTATAATAGTTTTAAAGGTAAATCATCATTTTGTTTCAAAGAATATTCTAATCTTACGCTGTAGCCAGTTTTATGTGTTTTACTTTTCGCTACGCTTATGTGAAAACAACCACCAGCTTGAGTAAAACCAGCTAATCAATAATTATCTAAGGTTAAAACCGCCGAGGGAATAATGATAGAAAGATTAAAATCTTCAGTATAATTGTGGTGAATTAATTGATTATATTTGTGTACACTTAACAACTTACCATTTATTAAAGATAAAATATAAGATAAACCTTTTCCATGTTTACATATATATCTCACCGCTATTTTGTCTTTGATTTTGTAAACATTACCATAACCTATTCGTTTTTTAATATAATAAGCCAATGATTCATCTTCACATGAAAAAATGATATGTAATTGTTTCTTACCAAATCATCCATCTCCTTCTATCAAACCAGCTAAGAAATAACCAAATTCATTATCAGTTAAATTTGATTTATGATTAGGAACATGTTCTGATATTTTTGTTAAATTTAAATATTTATTATTAGTATTCTTAGTATTTGCCGAAGCGATTATACTAAAATTAAAGTTTCCTGCTGATTGTCCTATATATAAACAGATTATTCCGAGCGCAACTAGTGCGAGTGGACCACTTAAAAAGGAGTTTCCAGCATATAGCAAGATTTTTTCCGTGAACACAAGTTTATCCACGTCCAGACCAACTGAGTACATGTGGTGCAAAGAATAACAGGCGAAACCTGTTTAATTCCGTGGACTATATCTTCATCTTTTATTTAATCATATTTCCGGTTTTATTTGTAATACTTGTAATTAAATTAACTTCTTTACTTAATTTTCTGATATTAACAAGTCCCAATTCAGATAAATGTGCTTTATTCTTTACCATTTCGTAAACTGTTACTCATTTATTAAATGATTGTTGTTTTTTAGTTTTCAAATTATATTTATTGATATAGTTAATAATAAAAGGTAGTTTTACAAATGAATTAGTCTCTATTCTATGCATAGAGCCAATACTCCCTTTTTTAAGCTTTCTATGTGTCAAAAACAAATTCAATTGATCTTTTATAAATAGCATATTGTCTAAGCTATCTTTTTGATCTATCATAAATCTAAGTTTAACTTGATAACCTAAAAGCATTGCTTTTCTTTTAAAAAGTGTAACATTAAAGCAACCTTCTGCGTCAATAAAACCTGATAATCATGCGTTAGTAACTAAAGGTAAAGCATTGTTATTCACTTCGGGACAATTAAACATATCTAATCACTTTTTAAATTGTATTTTTCTTTTATCTAAAACTAAATTACCATTAAATAAAGCAATTAATATTTCTATGCTTTTTTTATCATCCACTAAATAACGACTAAAATGAGGAAAGTGTCTTACTCTCCCTATCCCTAAAGTTTTTTGAATATGATCTAATATAGCGGTTTCCTTTTGAGTTAAGACGAATCTCCCTCGTGTATTTTTTTCACGAAGAAAAGCACCATCTCCTTCAGAAAAACCTATAAATCAAGTTAATCAATCATCAGAAATTTTATCCGAATTATTGTTACTTATATTTCTATAAGCATTAAAATTAAAAGATGTTTCGCGTGTAGTCTCTGAGGGACTCTTGTCAGTTTTATTTATTTTTTCTTTTATTAATAAAAGAGAAGATAGAAAACTAAGATTCCCTGCTGATTGAGCATAGCCTATAGGATTTTCACTATTAAAAGTACCATTAGACACTAAGCTGTTCCAGCATATAGCGAAATTTATTACCCCATAATCACTTATGGGGAAAGCCAGCCATTGACTTCAAACTACAAAACCTAACACTCCAATAGACATCATAGCGTATACCATTCCTAAGTATCCGAATACAGATTTGTTAGAACTGGCTGAGATAGTCGTACTAATAATACCGAAACCTGGTATAATTAGAATGTAGACTTCTGGGTGCAATAAATATAAAGCACTACTATAAATATTTTAATATTATTTTTTTTTATTATCTGTTTCACTAGCCAACGTTTCAGTTCCGTAAGAACGTGCATTACCTGAAACTGAAGGGTAAAACATTTTTTGTTCAATATCTGAGGATTTCTTTTTTTCAATTGACATATATTCATCTGAAGATTTAGAATTTGAGGATTCTGCACTGTTTCTTTCTGAATCTGCATAGTGTTCAAGTATATTAAAATCATATCCTGTATCTGTAACGTTTGCTGACCCTTCAGAAATTAGTACCGGTATTAATAGAGCTGAACCGTCATTCTTAGCATCTGAGTAAGCTAATTTGGCTTTAACTAGCTCAGATTCACTATCCATAAATAAGCTTAAAAGTTTATTCTTTTTATCTAGATCTCCTTCCATTTCATCAAGTAAACTATTAAATAGACTTAGTCTATCATAACGGGATTTAACTAATTCAACTTTAGTGTACTCATCTTGAGATAATAAACTATTGCTAGTATCATCTTTTACTAACTTATTAAAAGTTTTTGGATCTTAAGGCTGTTTTGGATTGGATGGTTCCTCAGAACCAGGTTTAACGCTATTTGACGAAAATTCTTCACCTGTACTATTAATAAAAACAAATTGATTTAATACACTATCTATTAGTGCAATAAATAAAATTATAAAAAATAAAAAAAAATAATAATTTTTTTAGACTAATATTAGTATATGATAAAACTAAAATATAAGCTAAAAAAATTGGATAAAATATCTAGAGGTGCATGTATATATATGTGGACTATATCATCATCGTTTAGTTATATATTATTTCATTTTTGATTAAAATTACTTCAAGCTTTACTAAGCACTGTGTTATCTGAAGCTTTGTGCGCTCCTAATTTAACAAGTTTGTAGTATTCTTTCACTAAAAATAAACGGTTACATTTTTTAGATTTAGGCTTACATATATTAATGTACTCAAGAAAAGGCAGGATACCTGCTTCCGATTGTACACTTCATTTATAGTAACCATTTTGAGCTTTATCGAAGTATATCGCACCCCCAAAATGAGACATAAAAGGTGCAACGTCTGCATATAGTTTATTTGTTACAGATATTGTTAACTGAGGTGTATCATTATTTCCTTTGTAGTAATAACCTATCGTACCGTCTGCATCAAAAAACCCTGCAAATCAACCGTGTGTGATATGTAAACTATCAGAGTATAACACAGGCATATTTAAAACACTACAAACTCTATTAAGTTGAACTAATCTGCTAGTGTGTCTAATGTACCCATTTATACGATTTACTAAATTTAACATGCCTGGTTTATCATGCAAACGTCAACGTATAGCCTTAACTCCTGCTCGTGGTTTAATTGTACCACCTAATTTGTTTTTAATAAAACACAATAGCCGTTCATCAGCAAGGGCTACAGTAATTTCACAACTAGTATATCCTGCTTTACTAACTTGCAAGCTACCGTCTCCATCTATAACCCCGGCTAATCATTGATTGAAATATATATCTTTTTTACTAAAAGATGTTGCGCGTGTAGTCTCTGAGGTTCCTACTAGATGAGAAGAATAATTTCTATCGTTGGTTACCTGCTGATTTCTTTTACGAATAAAAGGGATTTTAACTAAAATGGCTAGATTTAAAAATAGACTTACATACTTAGTACCCTTAATCTTTAGATGATTCCAGCATATAGCGCAATACGTAATTAGGATCACTCCTAAATAGGGCCACTTTCGACCGAAGAATCAGAATAAATGTTGGTATAATAAAGGATCTCCTCCTCCAGCAGCTTCGAAGAATGATGTATTAAAGTTTCTATCAGTTAATAACATTGTTATTGCTCCCGCTAATACTGGTAAAGATAATAATAATAACACTGCTGTTACTATAACTGCTCATCCAAATAATGCTAATTTATGTAATCTTATACCTGGACTTCTCATATTTAATATTGTTGTTATAAAATTCATTGCTCCTAATAAACTACTTATTCCTGATAAGTGTAATGCAAAAATTGCAAGATCTACACTAGGTCCACTATGACTTTGCACACTAGATAAAGGAGGGTAGATGGTTCATCCTGTTCCTGCTCCATTTTCTATACCACTTGCAAATAAGAATAATACTATACTCGGGATTAATAATCAGAAACTTATATTGTTTAATCTAGGGAATGCCATATCAGGACCTCCTACTAGTAAAGGTAATAAAAAGTTACCAAATCCACCGATCATTGCTGGCATAACCATAAAGAATATCATAACTATAGCGTGAGCTGTTATAATACTGTTATATAACTGAGAATCACTAATGTATTGTACTCCAGGTGCGCTTAATTCCATTCTAATAAGTACAGAAAAGGCTGTACCTACTAAACCTGCGAATAAGGCAAACATTAAGTATAATGTACCTATATCTTTGGCGTTACTTGATCAAAATCATCTTTCCATAAACATAGATACTGCGCTTTTTTTTTGATTTAAGTTGGATAAATTATTTAATGAAATATTTTCCACGCATAAATCATCTTATGTTATATGCTTTTTGTAACAAGGTTACTTTATATAACGGCTAAATTATAGCCGTTGCTTATCTATGAAGCCTGTATTAATATATTACTAATAATTAGTAATGGATAAAACATGTTTTAAGTGTTATAAAACATTTTTTAAGGTATACAATAATGTTATACAGTGATTAATATGTTTAACGTTTTAATTATATATAACGTTTTTTTAAAAAACGCTATAAAAACGTTATAATAATAATACCGTATGCCAATGCAGTATTTAGTATACAGTGTAACTCGAGATAGTTAAACTTATAATATACTAAATACCTAAAGAAATTATGTTTACGTTAAATTAACTTTTGAGGTTATTTAAGATGATATTATCATATAATGTGATTTGTATTAAAATATATGATCTAGTTTATAAATATAAATTAAAACTAACATATAAGCTAAAAGTCTATTATATAAAGTATATAGACTGTTTTTATTGTAAGAGTTATTATTATCATATAGATATACGGGTTTTAAATTAGTAGGGGTGTTAAATGATTTACATATATAGCTGTTCAGTGTCATATTAAGTATAATATCCGTATAACGGTTTTAGCGTATAAAACCAAGTCTGCTTACAGCAGAGCCAGCTAATGCTAAAATACTGCTGTGTGACATAGCATTTATATAGAAAGGTTGATTCATTAGTCTTGTTTTTTCCCTTTACATTACGTTTAAATAACGATTTTTAACGTTATTTAAATATAACATTAAAACATTAAACAGAAAAAATCATCGTTTTTCATGGTTTATTTTACCCCACTTTGTAAAAGGTAATATAAAACAAAGTAAGCTAAAATAAAACGCTAACGCAAAATGCTAAAATAAAACGCTAACGCAAAATGCTAAAATAAATAAAATAATAATTAAAAAAGACTATTTGTTTGATTAGGGTATTACCGGACTACTATAATTTTCGGTTATACCTATAATGCTTTGTCTTTTTTTTTTTATCGGCATTTAGTTTAAATTAATATAATAAGAAACGATAAATGAATAATGAAACAAGAACAAAACCTGAACTATTAAAGGTCAAAAAGATCTGGGTTTAACCCAAAATACTCAAATGTGTCATTAAAAGTCCCTATATCCTCGTCATTCTCTACGAAATCTATATCATAAGCACGTCCTAATTGAACTAAATGCGCCATAGCAGCTGGGCTAGTATTATTATGTAGATTAATTAAATCAATGTTCCATATTACAGGAGGTCCTTGGAACAGCATAAAAAAATGCATATGAAAATTAGGCATTATTCTGTTGAAATTTCAATTAGTGTATCTAAATAAATAGGGCAAACTTAGGCGAAAATTAATGCTGGATATAGCAGCCAATTGTTCTGGTGATATGATATGGGCGCGTGTTATTAGGTAAGTAGTTATAGTACGTAAATGTCATAGTTCACGCAATATTGCACGAATAATATATAATGTAATTACTGGGTCATATTCCGTAAATTTACGTGGCTTTTCCCCTCCACCACCATTTCCTCCAGCAGTCAGAATACGTTTTATTCAATAATTATAATAATAGGAAAAATTACCGTATTGATTATTTGCTTCTATTAATTGCTTGTATATAGGCAAAAATTCGTAGTAGTCATATTGCATGAGATTTTCTCAGCCATAATTAATAATAAGATTATATATATATTTTAAATTATTTATTAAACTAGTTAAAACATAATGTAAAAATAATACGATACTAGATACGATACTACATACGATAACAAGTAACAATCCTGCTAAAACTAGTTTATTAGGGTTCTTGTAATAAATACTCATTATATTTTTATAGCTATTACAAATATTATAAGAGTAATTAGTAAAAGAAATTAAAGATCTAGTTGAATCCTCTTGATGCGCTTGAAGTAAAATACTAATTTTAGAATTATAACTCTGAAAAATTTCCATACTGTTGGATTTTACAGTGGTTAATATTGGCTGAATAGTAAACATATCCACCTCATAACCTAAATACGCGAACCCACATGACGTGACAGCGCATCCTAAAATTTTGAATTTACTTCAATAAGCTAAAGTCCCTTTACCAAGAGACACTATTAAAAAATCAGATAATAGACATGAACTAACAAATGAATGTGGTTTAGGAGGACTTTGAATTGCTCACTCAATACTATCATACGCTCTATTTAAGTAAGTTTGTAAGATATCGCTGTCAAAAAGGTTATAAGAGAAATACTTTAATAGTTTAATATTAAAGAAGAAAAGGGATACTATTGGTCTTAATAATGGTAATACTATTATGGCTAAATACATTATTTATATTCTATTGCTATACTTCCTCTTAATCTATAAAATGCAACTAGAATTCCTAAACCTATTGCACTTTCTGCTCCTGCTATTGAAATTATATAAATAGCATAAGTTTGGCCTAATATATCATCAAAGCTAGCTGAACTTACCAATATTAAAAATGTAATAGCTAATAGCATTATTTCGATTGAAATTAGCATTAAGATTATATTTTTTCTATTTAATACAAATCCTAACACTCCTATAATAAATAAGATTAAAGATAAATTCATGATATTTTTTTTATATTTATGTAATAATGTCTTAATATATGTAAGTTAAACGAAGCAAGGCTTCGCTTAACTACATACTGCGTTTTGCAATATGCAGCGTTTTTTATTATTTTTTAGACGTTTTAACGTTTTTACGTTAAAACGCCTAAATAAAAAACCTTAAAATAACGCCATACAAACCTAGTACTGCTTATCATAGCGTTTTTATTTTTAAATATATATATATATATTTAAAAATAAAACCGTTTAAATAACAATAAGCCACATATAGGCTATGTATGTATATATAGATACATATATATTAAAACAATTTATTGTTATTACAATTTAATTGTTATAATATATTACCGGAACAAATTATTTCAGTTTCAGTTGCTTATAGGGTATATTTAACTGCCCTTAAATATGTTTTAAGCTCCAAGCTGCCCTAAAAATCACTCGTTTAGATACTCCATTGTATCATTAGTATATCTCAAAGCAGTTTCCTACACTACTGCTGAACTAGTGTAGTTTAAATTTTCTAGATTGCTTATGTAATCCGCTAAATATTGTACCACACATCTGTGGCCCAATATCTCCCGGATTACGAACTATATCGTAACTAGTTGCTAATAAACTATTTATTCTATTATGTAAAACAGACTAGAATAAGTGAGTTTTCTACGGCTGGTCATTAATAAACTCTGTTAATAATGAGTTTTTCAATAAGCATTAATTATTTTATTTCATGTTCTAGTTATTATATTTACATAATCGAACATTGACTCTGCTTGCCCTTGACCATAACCATATAAGCTTTGATTTGATGTTGAGCCCACTGAATTTTCATATATTTGGCTCATAGAATAAGACCTCGGTTTTTAAAAATGTATATATTTTTTATTAATGTCCTGTTTGTTTTATATTTTTATCGTTAAGTAACGATAATATATAAGTCATTTTGCGTTTTTAAACTAAAAACGTGTATGTTAACGTTTATTCTATTTTTTTTCTTATTAAAGATTCGAACTTTTTAATAATAATATTGAATAAAGTAACATAATTATGAAAAATAATGGATTTGAACCATTAACCTGCCGTTTTATTTATTTATTTAATTAAATAAATAAATAAAACACACGAAAACAAAAACGACATTTGTTTTTAACCCACTTTGTAGCTTAAACAATATATATAAAATATTTAATATATATATAAGGTTATAAGCCAAAACCGGGTAAGTGAATAAACGAGTTAGTTTTAATTTTATGGATTATTAAAACAAAGG
>Ga0268244_10000869_pt1 | contig 11303 bp, 5 predicted proteins | sample AgamicMgSfe_FD_200258 | JGI IMG/M metagenome (GOLD analysis project Ga0268244, IMG submission 200258) | Agave microbial communities from Guanajuato, Mexico - Mg.Sf.e (v2) (version 2) | ecosystem: Host-associated > Plants > Phyllosphere > Phylloplane/Leaf | place: Guanajuato, Mexico | collected... | reverse complement strand
ATTGAGAGGGGGACGTTTGGGGGCAGGGTTTGGTGGCGTAGGGAGAGGGTGTCCAGGGTTTTGAGCTTGTCGATGCCGACCACGTCGGACAGGGCGTTGTGGTCGAGATGCAGTGTGCGGAGCCGCGGGTACGCGGATACGTCGAGCGCGTTCAGTCCGCAGTTTGTCAGGGAGAAATTCTCGAGCGTTCGCAGGTTTTGCGGAGCGAACGGAGCGCGTTCCAGTGGGTTGTGGTCCAACTGCAGACGGGTGAGGGATTTCAGTCCGGCCAAGTCTACAGATCGAATCTGATTGCCGCTCAGATCCAGCTCTGTGAGTCGCTGCAGCTGACTGCCAGTGAAGTCGACAGCGCCCCGTATGTCATTGTTGCGGAGCCGTAGCTTGAGCAAGCCGTCTAGCTCCTTGACGCCTTCCAGACTGACGATCTGATTGTCATCGGCACACAGCTCGCGCAGATGCACGAGGTGTCCCAACCCGGCCAGACTGTCGATCCGGTTCCCGGATATGTCCAGGTATTGAAGGTTCGTGAGACGAGCCCAGCACGTCAGACTTGACAGCTGATTCGACCGTGCGATGAGCCTCCTGGTCGTCACCGGCGCGCCTTGCAGTTGCGTCAAGGCGTTGTCGGAGACATCCATGTCCTGGATCGTGGTGCAGAAGTCGTCCAGGCCGTACAATGAGGTCAACGATCGGTCGTGGAGATCGAGTTGCTTCACATCTTCCCAATACGGATCGTCTTCTTGCACGTCCGTCAGTGTTCTGACCAGGTCCTTAACCGCCAATGCGTAACGGTCATCGACTCCGGCCACTGCGTGTTGAGCCAACCGAGTGGCCAACGCCCGCTCAGACGGCCTTTCCTGCTCCTCCTCGTGGATCGTGAAATCCGGCAGGTCGCTCAACAAGAACGTCGCGTTCGGGTCGGACTTGGACGGGGAAGCTTGCAGCTCCGTGATTTGCCGATCGATGGGATGGCGTACTGTCAAAGGTCGCGAGACGCTCAGGGACAGGCTCACCATTCTCTCGCCAGGGAGTGTGGCGATGAGGGACAACTCGCTCTGTTCGTGAGCCTCTCCATGGAACCTGCTGGTGAGCGTCTTCTTCCGCAACGACATTTGTCGTGGCGGCCCTCGGAACGATGGGGCCGGCGCGAACGGCTGCTTAGCTGGAGTTCGGCGTAGCTTGGGAGAGGCAAGGTCTTCGATGTCGGGTTCGTCCATCCTAACGGTTGTGTCCCCTCGTAAACTCTCCAGAGTCCTCTCATCCTCGGCCGAATCATCTTGCTCTACACGGCGGGTTGAGCCAAGCAGGCTTGCCTCGTCTTCAAGCATTGGCGTCGTAAGGCCCGACACGGCAACGACGGGCACCTCCGCAGCTGCATCTTTGGCACCACGTAAAGCCAGCGTGGCTTGTGCTGCAGCGTATGCCAACGGCTGCTTGATAGCTGTACCCATCGCCGACAGCCTGGCCAACTCCTCATTGCTCCAAGAGGTAGCACGAGTATCTACTTTCTCTGCCTGCTGACTAGACGCAAACGCCGTGTACCTTGAAGGGATGGAGCTTGAGTGCATGTGATGGATACGGGTCTGCACGTGATTGCTGTCCCTGCTCACTGGCCGTTGTGCGATGACAGTCTCGTTGGAGCTCGTTCTGCTGTCAATTGCAGGCTGCTGTGTCGTGTCGTCTTGTGGAACACCGTGTTGGCTAGTCGCGTTCGAGACACGGCCTGGCGATGCTGGCTGTACCTCTTGGCCACTGATACGTCTCAGTTCTTTCAGCTCGTCAACAGGCAGGTCTGAGATCTCTCTGAAAGGATCATCGTCACTGGTCAACTGGCTTGGCGGTTCCAGAAATTCCTTGGCCTTACCCGGACTCTTGATTCTGATCCAGCGTTGTGTCTCTTTATCGAACGTCATCCCTCCGACCTGTTCGCCAATCAGATGTGCAACGGCGTCAGGCGCCAATGTGCCCACATTCTCGGACTTGCGCGTCGAGTTGGTCCCAATGGTTCGACCTGTAGAGACACCGCCAGACTGCTGCGTGTCGTAGGTACTCCCCTGCGAGTTCTGCGACGCCGGAGAGTCATCATCATCGTCAGGTGCGGCTCGGATACGTCCAGCCGCTGGACCAGAGATACGAATGTTGGAATGCTCGTCCACGACGACAACATTCTCGTTAAGGCTGTCCTCTTCGTCGACACGTAGCGAGGCCACCGAATCCGCGATGAATTCGGTGTCGTCCCTCTCCTGAAATTTACGCAGATGACTGACGATCCTGGCATTGGCCTGCGGTTGCAACGCGGATCTCCACCCACTGTGCGTACCTTCGCGCGAAGGGGGCCTCGAAATCCGCAGTGGCTCTCCAGAGCTCTGTACTGAGCCTTCCTGGTGCACGCTTCCGCTCAGACCCTCTGCATCAGACTCCTCTACGCTCCCCAGACCACTTTGGGGACGCGCTCTGGCTCGGATCAGGTGCATGACCATCATCGCCTCGTTCAAGAAATCTTGCGTCGTGACCGATCGCTTTCGTGTCCCGTGCTCTCCAGAAGGCTTTTGTATCCGGAGCGTGAAGTTTGCGACCTCGGTGGCCACAGCCTCCGCCTGCTGCTGCAATGTCGGAGGACCATCCGACCCAGCGATCGACGTTTCAATCTGCTCCAGCACCGCTTCCAGCTGTTCCGGCTCCTGCGCAGCAAACTCTTCAGCTGCCTCCCTAAGCTCAGCCTCGATCTCCTGCATCCGTCGCTGACTAGGCGTTGGGTTTCGCGGACGCAAGAGCTTGCGGCTCGCAACAGTTCCTTCGTCGGCAATGCTCTGTACATCCATTGGAGATGCCTCTCTGCGCTTCCCGCTGCTTGCGGCCTCGTGTATCTGCGAGCGGAATGCCTCGTTCATGTTGGCAACGTCGACCTCCAGCTCCGAAGCGTGCAACGTTCGTCGTCGTTTGGGCGTCGGGTCCTTGAAGGGAGAGGTGGGTGGTCGCTTACTACCGCCATCGTACACTCGCACCTGCTCGGCACGCTCATAGTATGCGCCAAATTCTGATGCATCTTCGACAGTAGTCCGGCGTGGTGTTTGTCGGTTTTGCGCCTTCTCCATCGTCGACGGTTTCGAGTTCGTGGCACTTTGCTTCGACAGCTTACGTTTCAGCTTGAACGTATCCTTGGTTTCTGGCGAAACTTCAGCCATAAACTCGACACGCTCTTTACTGCCCGGTGCTGGAATGTCGGACCCAGGAGAACGATCGGAGTCATTCCCTTCCGAGCCTGAAGCACTCGTAATGGTGATCTCTGCATTGAAAGCATGGCGGTCCAGCCCACCACTGCCGAAAGAGTTCTGACTAAACGTCTCGGAGACCAGTCGTTTGCCAGACGCCTGCGGTTGGTGAACTTGGCTGTCATGTTTGACCACGTTGTCTTCGGGCTCCAGCTGACTCATGCGCCGCAGTAGTCGGTTGCTCGTGTAAGTATCATGAGCTCCGAATAGCTTTAGAGGACTGCCAGAGGAACGTGTTTTCGGAGGGTCTGGAGTACGTGGCCGCAACGGCGTTGTGGGCACATATTGTGGCGTCAGTGTGGTCGCCGGCTTCTGAACGCTCGGGGCCAGCGGAGAAAGTAGACCATCTTGCGTCTCGTAGGCGGACTCCTCGGTCTTGGATGGGGAAGGACTTAGGGGTCGCTGCTTAAAAGAGCCACAAGTCGAATAACCACCTCTTCGAAACTCAATGTTCTTGTTCATGTGCACAACCGGTGGAGTGCCAGTCGGGAGGTTTTCGGACAAGGAGAGATCTGGCCCGGGAAGCAATGATTCGCTCTCCGGCCCATCCGTAAACGATGACTGGTCCGCGATAGCGGCTTGTAGTGTGCTCACATCGGCGGTCGAGGGTTGCGATTCTTCCTGACTGGGGTGTCGGAAGCTGACTTTGACGCTGTTGAATTGCTTGACGAGGCGTGAGTCGAGTGCCGCGTAATTGACTTGGCCAGTGACTGTCGTGTGTTTGGAAATGAAGACTGGACTGAAGTCTTCTTGCTCAACTTCAGTCTGGCCGCTAACAGTCCGCTCGGCTGCCTCCTGACGCTTCGGTTGATGCTGAGCACCATTAATGTTGGGCGACTGCATGACGGAGAGCTCCGCATTCACATCGTCCGTGACCCGAAGGTCAGAAGGCTCGCTCCTAAGACTATGTTCGACCTCGTAGTTATGGTCCGTCAGCTCTTCGTGCACCATCTCACTGTCCTCGTCCACGCGGCTGAGAGACTTGTCGCTGGAAGATCTTTGGCCGTGCTGGCCTTCGAGCTGGGGCGCATTTGCGCGGCTCGGCGGCCACGGCGGCGGACTAGAGGGCATCGGCGCGTCAGACTTCTGCAGCCATTGCATTCGGTTCTTGCCTTTAGGCGCTTCGTTCTCGGGTCCTTTCGAGCGCGCAAAGATGTTCTCCAGCCCGGACGGCCCAAAAAGGTCCGTCTGATCTCCGTACCCGACTTCACCATTCACCAGCCTCTTCCTCCACTCTAGAGTCTCTTGCTTCTTTGTCGGTGATTCGCTCTTGGATCTGTACTGGACCGTGCCGTAATACTGGCTGTGGCCATCTGAGTTTTCCGAAACAGAGCGAGTTCCTGCAATCTTCGTACTGCCACACTGGTTTCGCAGAGTGTTAGTCTCGTTCTGTGTCATTGTCGCGAGCGGGCTGCGCTTGAGTTGGGTTGATGGTCTGGAGGATGTCGAATGACTGGGCGCGGAGGACGGAAGGCCGCTCAAGCTGCGCCGTAGCGATCTGCTTCTGCTATTGTTGCTGCGGATCGAAGCAGCGTCATGACTTGCTGACGAGACATGGCTGGTCGGTGCAGGTGCAGTGTGGTCCCATCCGCCTTCGGTGAGGCCATCGAGCCATGGTGCGACCTTTTGCGACATTGCGATTTCTGAAGTGTTTGTCGGAGGCTCGAGCTTCTAGCGGTCATTGATTGTAGGCTCAGAATCGCAAGTCAGCTCGCTTTACCAGTAAGCCTGCCAAAAAAACGTCTGTTATCAATGGCTGTCATGTGAAATAGATTGTCGTAAGCCTTGCGACCGAGGACATGACCAGTTGTTGGCCGGCGCGTCTCGAGCTGTCATGTGGTGTCGATGCGCGTTGACCTGGCAACCTGCGGGAGGAGCCGTGTGAGGCTGTATGCTATATCGGCCTGCCTGCGTGCAAGAACGACTGCATATACACTGCACATGAATCTTTGGAGATACGACAATAATCTGCACCTCACCGATACGGTCACTTGACGCGCGGGAAGGTGGCGGAGACGCTGTGGGACAGCAGACTATCGTCTACGCTTCTGTACGGCGGTAGAGACAAGCATGCAGCTCTCGCCACCCCGGCTTCCACCAAGGCTTTCCCTGTCAAGGGTTTGTGTTCTACCATGATCAAGACACATAAGCCGCGCGGCCACTTTTGGACATGCGCATCACAGTTCCAGCATACCAAAGAGTTTCGCAACATTCACTACGAAGAATGCGTCCCACCACAAGCTAAAATCTTGTGTCCGGACGTCGATGCCCATCTTTCTACTTCGGAGCGAGCAGCCAAACGGAGACGGATCGAGAAGCTTGCCAACGATTTCCTTGACGGACACCCGCTGCTCATACTCTCTGCCCGACCTTGTGAGGCTTCCGTGAGGAGTACACTAACATGGAATGAGCGGAGTCGGAGCGCTCAGAAGTTCGCCCTGCCGGAGCTAGGAGCCTGTCACGACGATGATCAACTCTGGGAAGATGTGGATGATGAATGGACCGTCTTGGATGCATTCGTGGAGAAGTGCAGACCAAGACTTGCCGCTGGCGACGTGACTGAAGAGCGGGCTCAAGCAAGCTGCACCCGGGTGAGACGGTCGAAAGTTGGCAAACTTTCATCCCAGCCTTCCAGTGTGGCTCTCAATCAAGCCGCGGCAATCCGCCATCGTAAGCTGGATAAAGCAAGCACAGAGGACAATGCTCGAGCCGCCGTTCAGCCCGTCCCACAGTCACTTCCCGAAGTGCCTCAGAGCGACTCAGCTATCATGTCGTGCCCCCAGGTTCGTTGCAAGCCGGAGACGGCTCGCAGTGAATGGCTGCTTCGGCGCAACACTACCCTATGTGGATTAAGCGTGGATGAAAGTGTAGATGAGCTGTGTTGCTCGACAAATGATACACCATCCAGGACACCGAAGACTCTGACGTCTGTGAGACTCTCACTAAAGGATACAGCTGTAGACGTGGATGCATGTCCTGGTTCAGTCGCAATTAGCCAACAACCGCAGTTGTCCGGGACGCTCCAAGAGATACAAACACTCTCAAGAAGGCCGTTGAGCACTGGCTTCCCCAACAATGACATACAAACAGACGATGCTCCCTGTAAGCCACTCGGACTTACTGCTACTCCGCCGACGCCTACGTCTTTGCACACTGCCGTTGAGCACGCTGAGTCCAGCAGTTGTGCAGAAACAAGGAGTCAACCAAAGCACAGCCATGAGAGACCACCCGCGCAACGAGACATCAACGCGAAGTCTCGCAAGTTGCGGACCCTTCCGAATGTAGACTCGTCTATCCCAGACGCATATGCCTTCTCGCAGTTGACCAGCAAATCCCCACATGGGTCCATGAAAGCTCTTGCGGGGCGAGAATCGATCGAAGCCTCCGCGCAACGAGCAGGAAACGCGAAAAAAGCGAAACGAGTCAAGTCTGCCAGCAACACAACCTCGCAAGCATCAGAGCTGGAATCGCCTCACCGGAGACAGTCGCCTGTTAGTGGGCTACCGGATGCATTGCAACGAAACTCGGATCCCTCGGTCAATCACCAGCGGTATGCGAGTACCTCTCATGCATACACGATTGCAAAGTCCACTCAAGGTGGCTCCACGCCCTTCATGTTCCGCAGACGCGGCGAAGCGGCAAGAGGGGACAACGCCAGGCCGAAGAACGACAACCCGCGAAACCTCAGAGGGCATGTGCTCGCTCAGACGGAACCGGACTTCCCACACTCGCAACACGAGCGGCAACCCGTGGCCGCCCAGCCGCCAGTCCTGGATATGACCTTTAGCCACGACTCCTCTTTCGCTCCGCAATTGAATATGGCGTTGGTGGATGAGCACATGAACTCGATGTTGCCTACCGATTGCGCATCTGCCGGCCGTTCATCAGTGCTGAAGAAGGCTCTTCGACGCGAGATGCGAAAGTCTGGCGCCGATATCATTTGTCTTCCAAGTGAGCCTGCTTCGTCGCAAGCGGAGGAGCAGCCAGCTCTTGTATCGTCTCCATCCGCCCAAGCTACAGACGAAAGTACAAACGTGCCAGCTTCCGTTCACAAGCCAACCACGTATACCCAGTGGCCAGGGACGCAGGTCCTGCTTGCGAAGGCAGAGCATGACTTGTTCTCATCACCAGCAAAAGCAAGTGGTGCGATCGAACACCTAGCAGAAGCGACGCCACATCAAACAGACCCGCAGAGCCTTGAGAGCCCAAGGGACACTGCAACTCGAAACCCCCTGCGAGAATCGTCGCAGGTACAGCAACCGGGAACACAAGCCATGCTTGATGCCTGGTCGCCATGGTCTACAGTCAAAAAGCCGGTCGATGGTTCAAAGACCCCCAAACGGATGCCTGCACCAACTATGTCCTCTATTGGAAAAACGGCAACCTCCAAAGTCAACAGTGGTTCTGTGCTCCAAAGTCAATCTCTAACTTCAGCGTTGAATGGTCCAGCTCGTCGACGTAGTAGCCTACGCTTCTCAACGACAACAACAACGGTAGACTCACCGTCATCTTCCTCAGTTCGACTGCCATTTACGGTCAGCAAACGACGGTCGACCGGCGATGCACCAGATCAATCACCCGAGAAGGCACCAACGCCGAATTCCAGCTTACGTAAGATGAGCAGCGCCGCAAAGCCATCTGCGCCAGCGAGCTCCGCACCGTTGCCATGGGATGCTACTACAGTCCTTGAGCAGTCGACCTTCGATGCAACAGAGCCGCAGCCGACGTCTGACTCCACCACCCAGGGCCGTTTGCCGAGCTTCCAAGCCGCGCAAGACTTGCGTGACGACTCGGATCCGTATCGTACGATGGACGAGGTCACGGAGTACATGATGGGCGATCGAGATATGGACGGGGTGCTCAGCCAGGTTGGCGCGTGAAGTGTGTTAAATTGTGCAAGACTACCCTGTGACGATAACCGAAGTTGTACGGATTCTGGATAGCGTTCGTTACGGGTTTGACGTTGGTGATGGTCCAAACATCATCTCTACCTTGTCAACGTTGGAGGTGTGAGCGAAACAATGTATACATGTACGGTGTAGCCTCGTTCGTGTACAGGCACGTGACATGTCCCAAGCCAGCCTCACACTGTGGCGCTCAGAAACGGAACCTCGGGCTGCACGCCACCGCTGAACCCTGACCTGGCCCGCTATGAGACCCGACCACCTACACAGTACACTTCACTCACCAATCCTCCTGTAACAGCAAGTGTAATCCTTCTCGCAACCACTGAACTCGACCTCGCCCTTCCCCCACATTGAGAACTCATCATCGACTGAAAGACTGTACTCTGACGACAATCGATCTCTCTCGAAAGCCAGCAACTTGCCCTCGTGACCCTTACCTCCAGGGAGCACTCCTCCCCACCGAACGGCCACCATGCGCGAGCGAGACCCGGACGTCCCACAGCCAGGCCCGGCGCAACTGACCTCGCACGCGGGCCCGGACGAATGGCTGGCGCAAGCGAAACTCTGCCGCTACCTGCCCGAGGCCGACATGAAGCGGCTGTGCGAGATCGTCAAGGAGTGCCTGATGGAGGAGTCCAACATCCAACCCGTGGCGGCGCCGGTGACGGTCTGCGGCGACATCCACGGGCAATTCTACGACCTGCTCGAGCTGTTCCATGTGGCGGGCGGCATGCCAGGTGAAGCGGAGGAGAAGGCGGCGCTGAGTGCGCAGGCCGCTGCGCCGGTTGCCAAGAGCCCCCGCCGCGTCACGAGTGGTGGTGCGAGAGTGTTCAGTCCGGCGGATCTGGAGCCGCCGACGCAGATCTCGGATCCGAAGGTCAGGAAGAAGATGAAGAGGCGGTTTCAGCAGGATTCGGCGTATACCTCTGCAGCGTCGAATGATGGGTCCGAGGCGGGTGGAGAGGAAGGGGAGGATGAGCCGAGGGGACGGGTGCGGAGTCGGAGTATGGAGCAACGGGACGATGACGATGAGGAGTATGAGGATGAGAGCGAGGATAGTGGGGTGGGTGTTCGGAGTCCTGGGCCGGCGAGGAGCAAGAGTACGGCTCAGAACGATCACACGAACGGACGGCAGAATTTCATCTTCTTGGGCGACTTTGTTGACCGAGGATACTTTTCCTTGGAGACGTTCACACTGCTGATGTGTCTGAAAGCGAAGTACGTGCTCATCTTTGCATCCCCATTCTATGCCGAAGAAGTACTGACGTATAGTTAGATATCCCGACAAGGTGACGCTGGTGCGCGGGAACCACGAGAGCCGGCAGATCACCCAAGTCTACGGTTTCTACGAAGAGTGCCAGCAAAAGTACGGCAACGCCTCGGTCTGGAAGTCCTGCTGCCAGGTCTTCGACTTCCTCGCCCTGGCCGCCATCATCGACGGCAAAGTGCTCTGCGTCCACGGCGGCCTGAGTCCGGAAATCCGGACCCTGGATCAGATCCGCGTCGTGGCCCGAGCCCAGGAGATTCCGCACGAAGGCGCCTTTTGCGATTTGGTGTGGAGTGACCCGGAGGACGTTGACACATGGGCCGTCAGTCCGCGCGGTGCTGGGTGGCTATTTGGCGATAAAGTCTCTTCAGAGGTGTGTCCCCCCATATCTCTCCCTTGCACGCCCATGACTTTGTGACTGACGAATGCTCTTCAGTTCAACCACGTCAACAACCTACAACTGATCGCGCGTGCGCACCAACTGGTCAACGAAGGCTACAAGTACCACTTCGCGTCGCAAGACGTCGTGACGGTGTGGTCCGCGCCCAATTACTGCTACCGGTGCGGCAACGTCGCGAGCATCATGACCTTGGGCGAGGACACGAAACCGGATTTCAAGATTTTCAGTGCGGTGCCGGATCATCGGAGGGCAGTCCCGGCCGGTCGGGCGGGACGGGGTGAGTACTTTCTGTGATGGGGTGGTGGAGGGAGGGGAGTTCGTTCTAGGTGGGAAATGGGGGGTGAAATGGGCGTTTGGAGGGGACATTGATGAGATTGGGGCACGGCTGGTATTTTGGATGTATAGTATTGCATCGTTTATGTTTAGAGGCCTGTGATGATACCCTGCATGAAAGTCACGTACACTGCTGTTACTTCCGTTCTTGTATGGTATGCCCTGGAGGAGTTATTGACCGATAGCTAAGGCAATCCTACTGCAAACGGGTAAAACAACATACATCCCATATCAGAGGTACTTGCTTCTCTTGCTAGATAATTCTGTCGCATGTACGCATTGTTGCCAGGCAAAATACTCAATCAGGCAATATTGAAATAAATGTGAATAGAAGGAAAAAGTAACAAATGTAGCTCATCCCATTAATCTCCCACAACGTCCCGCCAGCAGCACGTGTGATCCAGCGCCGCCACCCCATGGCCTGCCGTTCTCTGCCCGATTGCTCGGCTGAAGAATGCGACAGAAGCTCAAGGCCACACTAGCGAATCGCTCGTTACCGCAGCGAGTGGGCGACCACCACCGAATTCGAACTGGGCACGCGTTGCTGGATTTGGACAGGGAAAGTGCGGCAGTGGGATCAACTCCATTACTTGAGCCGTTACAGCTGATATTCGAGTGTTAAAACTATTGTATCTATTCCATATTCAGATTACCCGAGGATCTACCGATTGCATCGAGCTCATCCGGACTTCTTCCCTTGCAATTGTCAATCATCCGTCCCGTCCGGGACACCTAAAAATCAGCAACTGGCCTCGACCACATGTACTCGTGCTGGAACATTGTACAGACACAACTGTATAGCTCGAGCTCACCGCAAGACAGCCTGTCAAGATGAGCGGCACAGTAGCACCACCACTACCACAGGACGCCACAGGCTCCCTCGACAAAGCCAAGACCGCCATCAAATTCTTGATCGACCCCCAAAACGGTCCCCAACCCACCCGTCTCCGGACCCGCGCCTTCCTCCGCAGCCTCCGCTACCTCACCATCTTCGCCTTCTGGCGCCTCGTCCGCTACGCCAAGTACGCCGCCGTGGGCGCCATCGCCGCCGCCGTCAGCGGGAGCGTGATCGGGTCGGTGGTGAGCGGGGCGGCGTTTGTGGTGGCGCCGACGGGGATTCTGGG
>Ga0268244_10000868_pt1 | contig 11309 bp, 10 predicted proteins | sample AgamicMgSfe_FD_200258 | JGI IMG/M metagenome (GOLD analysis project Ga0268244, IMG submission 200258) | Agave microbial communities from Guanajuato, Mexico - Mg.Sf.e (v2) (version 2) | ecosystem: Host-associated > Plants > Phyllosphere > Phylloplane/Leaf | place: Guanajuato, Mexico | collected... | reverse complement strand
CCCCGATACAAATCCCCTGCGCAAGAAAGATCTGCCAGTATTTGGTACACAGGCTGAGCATCATCTGTCCGAAGACTGAAAGTAGAGAGCCGCCAATCAGGAGGTGGTGGACATAGCCTGCATCGTAGATTGGTCCCGTAACGGATCCCACCAGCATCAAGAGAAAAGCTTGTACCGAGCCGATCCATGAGATGTCCGACGGCGAAGATGAGGACAGGATTCCGGTCTCGTAATATGTTTGGTAGGCCCCAAAAGTATTGATGATACCCCATCTATAGCGGGAGGTTAGAGCGTAATCCACGTCTCAATCGTGGAGGATACTCTCTGCTTTGCTTACGTGTTCCAAAAGAGGAAAAAAGACCCCAGCACCTGTAGCCATGCTTTCAATCCACCATTGGGTACTGATTTGATGTTGTTGATAGAAGGCTTCGCCGACACGACCGGAGCAAGTGGCGCGCCATTACCGGAACCATCGACCGCAACGAAAGGCGGCTCTGCTGCTTCGCGAAGGTCTTCCTGTTCCTGGGTGAGATAAGGTTCCTTCGACTCGATCTCCTTCTTTCCTTGCTCGACGTCGTCGACTGATGTTCCAGACATGGTGGCGGCTGAGATAAGCTTCCGCTCCGGCACGTGGAAGGTTCTGACAGCCGAACCTCGGATCCTGGAAAACGACCGCTGCTCTTCGAGTAGACGCACGATCTTTCTGAAAATACTAGTATATTTTCCGCTGCTCAAGCTCACAGATGCGTGGAAAGCAAAGCGAAAATGGAGTGAAAAGGTGTATGTACTCCTGAGAAGAACTAGTCACTTGTATTGGGCCCCACCACAGATCTTAAACCCGGACCAGTCACCCGGTAGTGAGAACGCCGTAGCGCCTACCGAGTGAGTGTTCCGCTCGTATGCCGACATAGCCGGCGGGTGCGAATGAGTGGTCGCGCGCGATATCCAAGTGGAAGAGGGTCGGTATCGAATTGCATAGGTTGCCAGCTGCAATATCTTTGATAACGAAAGGCATCACAAAGACATTGCGTCGCTATGCGTAGCGCATGAGGAATTGATATACAAAAACCGTAAGCCCTCTGATCCTGAAGCAGCAGTACTACCTCTTAGATGCGGACGTAGATACCACGGCTGTGAAGTGGCAATATAACTTGATCCCGACTCTCGATGTAATATGATCAGCGTGCAGCTACATCCGCACCCAGCGTTTTCGCTTCAAGCTGGACAACAAGGCATGAAAACGAGGTTGACAATGTACAGACTACAGCTTGCGTCGACGCTGTAAATGCTATGTAGCCACACAACCACCATGTCCGCTAGCATAATAACTACCTACCTACCGCACTATATGCAATATCCACGTCCAAGATGCACGAGGTTGGCGCGAAGTCCACAAGCCAAGCTGGAAAAATCCTTTTGGGTCCTCAACGCCAACATCGCTGTCATGCTCCCTTTTTCCAATCCATAAGCGACGTGACATCGTCAGCTCATCTCAAACGCAGGATCATCGCCCAAAACGCCGCCCGCTTGCTATGCAAAAATACCTTGAGAAGCATTCTGTAGGCCGCACTTTCCCGACTCCTTTCAGGCGGCACGCCACTGGCGGGATGGCAGTCTGCGGATGTTGTCGACAACATCGAAAGTATCGCTTCCTAGTCTGAGTCTTATCAACGAAGTAGCCGCTGGAGTCCACGACCTTATCTTGCTTCTACTCGTATCGTCGAGAAATTGCTGGGATTTGGTAAAGTGAGTCCTCGTCGCTGCTGACTCCCGTGCGGGAGGGAGCCGGTATGGCGCGTAACTGGCCGTCTCTTAGGACAGCGCCTATACATCAAGTGGCTCGATCGGACGCCGCACCAGAGCTCAGTGGCGTATCAATGCCCCTCCTACGTCTAGCCAACCGCAAGCCCACCCTATGCTGAGCAGACGCCTCCACCTCTTCCTCCCAGTACAAATTCTGGATGAGTTGAGCCTCAACCGCGTCATCAACACGACTGTCCGGCCACGAGTTGAGAACCCTCTTCCTCCGTACCTCGCGCTCACCAATCACTTGGCGCATGATACTGCCAACAGTGTCGGCACCCAGCTTGAAGGCCAATGCATCATGCTCCAGGATGCACTTTAGTAATGCAAAGGGCAGTGAGAGTATCAAGCTCGATATCGTGGTCGTCGCGATGGAAGGCCGCTGATGGTCCTCCGTCGACATCTCACCAAAGCGGATCTTGCTGAGACGAGGGTCGGAGCGCGATGGTTTGCTTTCGTGGCCCAGCGGAAGAGAAGGCAGCCGTGGACATGATGCGAGTTGTGGCGCGGAGGCGTCAACATAGAAGTTAGGCGGAAGCATGTGAACCGTATAACCGATGACGCGGTGCAGTAGCTGTGTAGAGTGCGGATCGTAGGTCGGCGCACCTGTGGTCTCCGGTCGGCCGAGTGAGTCATCGCTTGAGGAACAGGACGAACGGTTTTCGCTGCCGTCGTCGACTGTCCAGACGGAGCTCAACCCTCCATCTAGCGCGAACGCGAGTAGTGATGGCAGAGTATCCCAATGGATGAGACCCACAGCAACGTCGACAGCTCTTGCTGCAATTGCAGGAACTTTCAACCAAACGCCTGTAGCAATATGCGACAGAGGATCCTCCATGCGCTGCTCGTTGTTTGACGTGAATTCCGACCCAGGAGCAAATGGTCTCGTCTGATCGAAAGACATCAGAGGGCCGCCATACAAGTATCGCAAGCTGTTCATGAACGCCCGTATCCGCAGGTACCGCCCCTTTAACCTGATGTGGACCTGAGTTTTCAGTGTGGAGGATGCAGGTGGGTCGCTATTCTGAATCAGATGGAAAAGCGTAGAACTCCGGCTCAGGATCAACTTGTGGCCATCAAAGTACTGTCGTCCACCCTCATCCTCCTCTATGATCTGAAGATGGCAGTCAGCGAGCGTCGGGTTTGCGAAGCCAGAATACACGTGACTACAGAGTGCTTGTGCGTTTTCGAAGCCGGATGTCATGTCAGGATGCGGCATTGGCGGTGGTTGCGCCATCTGATGGCCCGGCTGGTGATGCCGAAGGTGCGGCGGGCCTGGCGCGAAGGGTGCACGCGATTCTGGGAACGCCATTCGTACGGTATCAGCAGCGCCGTCTGCCGCAGCGGGTAACTGTAAGTCATCGGCAGTCTTGCGTGGGGCAGACGACGACTGCGAAGCAGACCGCGACCTGGAGTAGTGGCCGTTCGGCTGCTGTACATCCGTAGGCGTGAACACCTCTCGCGGAGGGTACCTAAACTGCTGATGACCGTGAGGGTGGAAGTAAGGAGGCTGCGACGTTTGCGGTTGGTAGCCGTGGCGCACGTTCCATGGTATACCTGGCGGTCCGTATCCTGGTTGGGAGGCGCGTTGCATGTATGGTTCCGAAGCATGGTGAGCGTGGTTTGGCGGGACGGAATGTGTGGGCTGCGTAGCGCCGAAGGTTGGATATTGCGGAATGTGGAAGTTCGAGCCGGCCGACTGCGGAGGTGCAGGTGATGAGCTCGAGGACTCGGGGCCACCAAAGACGATGTTGCCGGTGCTTGGGTGACCAGGATGGGCGTGCGGGTGCGGTACTGGGTTGGCGTATGCAGACGATGCTGCCGATTGTGGGGTTGGCTGGTTGGTGGAAGGTACAAATGCTGGAGGGAGCTCGGTTCTCAATGGCCGCATATCGAACTTCTCTGTAGGCTTGCGGGTCGAGGATGGACTCATGGATGGTCTGTCCTCCGAGAATGTTGCAGGTGGTGGTGTTGCTGGCCTAGCAGACTCCACAGCAGGTGGCTCGGGAGTCGCACCCATGGAGAGTGACATGGCAGTGCTACCTCTCAAAGCAGGCGTACCAACCGACACTGCTCTCACGCCATTTTCGACCGGGCCTGGTGATTGCGCACCATTTGCCTCGGCTTGAATATCGACATCACCATTGACTGCTGGAGTCGTCTCCCGAGCCAGCTGCTCATTGTCTGCATCGTCGCCACGCTCAAACTGCGCAAGCTGCGTTGTAGGCTGTACTGCTCCAGCTCTTGCGTCTGCATCTGTCGCCGGCTGGGGCTGCTGCCTTGCTGGCCTGGGCTTGCTCAGAGCTAGCGGAATAGCAGGCACTACCCTCCCAGCAGTAGGCCTCTTGCGTCCACTTGCTTGAGCAATTGCACCATCCGTGCTGTTGCTCGGTGGCATGACCTGGTATAGGTAGCTATCGGCTTTGCTTCGCTTCGCTTCGGTTTCGGCTCAGTAAAGTACGTGAACGTCGTTTGCCGAGCACGTGCTTGATGTAAGATCAGCAACTCCAGGAGACTGTTGATCTTGTCAGTATGAGCGGAGACTCCTGGAGCGCCTGCGAAGGTTCGCGAGGGTTGGCAGCACAAGGAATAATGCCCAATACAAGTGACTTATGACGGACGGTTTGTAGAATGACTGAGCGACTGTGGAGTCAAGTGTGGGGATCGCGAAAGAGCTCGGATGATTTTCGGGCCGTCTTTTCTTGACCTCTCCTGGTCGGCCACCATCACCATCACCATCGAGCCAGAAAAGGCTTGTCTGGTCGCACTTACTTACGCACTACGAAATAGATACTGCTGTCTCTACCAAACACCGCTGCCTCTCGAGCGGCGTGCTCAGCACATGGGAAGCACATTGGCGATGAGGAGCTCACTCCTGGAGCTGTCCCGTTCCTCTTAGATAGGGTGTTACCAATGGAGAGCCTGTCGGTGCTTTGCAAAGGTATGTACATCTCGCGGTGGAACAGGTATGCGCGGTGCATTGCCGTTTCGAACAAACCCAGGACATCCGAGGAAGCGACACATCGGCATGCCGAAGGACCCTCGTGAAGGAGGTACGGGGGAGCATACGGACTTGCTGAAGACAAGTGCCTTTCATTTGCTCAACATGCTCTTTCTGCTATTGCACTCGGTCTGGCGAACCGCAAGTGCTTGACTTGTGCCTCTCTTTTGTTCACTTCCTACTCCTGTACGTCCCTTTCCCAATCTCAGACCTGCGAAGACTTTCATCTCTGAACCTGCGAGCGCTCTCCATTTCGACAATCTCATCATACTGCATCCATCGCCCTATTCATACTTAACATCAAGACCGACCGTCAGCGAGCATGCTTCGCAACCGCAACACCTCGCCGACCCGCTTCCACCTACGCCGCGGCCATTATGAGCAGCCTTTCCACCAATCTGCATTCACCCTCTGCAGCCATGCTCCGCGTTATGACGCAGAACGTGAGATGCTTGACTTGAGCATGCATCTCCCACCAAAGCCATTCCGTACGTACATCTAGGATCAGTATCTCTAAACACTGCTGACCAGGTGCAGGTAACCGCTTCGAGTTGTTGGCACCTCCACCGACTCCACCAGCTTCGCCGCCAGAGCACAGGTCAGGCAGAGATTTCCACGTGCCGGCTCGCATGCGTCGCTCACGCAACAGCCGCGGCACAAAGGAGGCCAAACGTCGCCGTGATGCCAGGAGGAGCAGACGCAAGTTTGGAGAACAGATGCTGGACTCACAGCTGTCTCGCGACATCGATGCCACGTTGAGCAAGATCAACTCCTTACTCCCACTGTCACCAGCTAAGCCGATGCCGACATCTAGCTTGCCAACAGCGTTTGTGACGCCTCCACCAAAACCGAGACTTGCGCCTACGCCTCCACAGCTGCCGATGCTCGAGTTCCCAGGCTTCACCATGGACGATGCATTTCCCCAGCTTACGTCGGCTCGCCGCTCTCCGACGCCGCGGCTCACGCCACTGACACCACCGCTGCCAACACTGCCCAGTTGGTGCCCGGCATTGCCGTCTTTCACTCGCAACGGTATCTGGTCTACCGGTCTGCCAACATTCTACGATCTGTCAAGCCTGCCGGAGCCGAAGGCTGCACCAAAGCCGGACTCAGATGTGGTGTCGGTAGCCAAGGGCAAGGAATTGCAGTTATGGTGTGGCAACCTCGACCGCAAGCCAAAAGTGTCACGCTTCTTCCCGCGGTCACCATCGCCAACCAAGCCGACGGTCAAGCTGCCGCCGACGGCATGTAAGTTGCACGTGTTGGAGAAGGATCTCCCACAGCCGACACCGGATAAGCCGTCGAACTTGCTTCACGCTCTGATATCCAAAACATCTGTCGACGTGGTCGAAGAAATTCTGCGGGCTTTCAAGTATCCTGCTGAGTCGAGTGAGGATACGCCGGAGCCGGTGCCTTCGGCTGCTAACCTGTGGCGTATCCTCGTGAGCCCGAGCAGTATGCATGGCATCAAGCACGACGATCCGTACCTGGCGAGCTTCAAAATCGAACCTGACAGCGACTCTTACCTTGCTGCATGGCAGGCTGCTACTGAGACTCAACAGCAGGCTAAGCCTCTCGCCCGGTCAAATGATTGCGAGGACCCATATGTCGCTGGATACACATCCCAGTACGGCGTTGGCAATGGCACTTATCTGGCGGCATGGCAAGCCGTCAAGAAGACACAACAACAAGATAACATGGCGGTTGCTTCTGACCACCCTAAAGATGTGGACAACGGCGAATGCAAGTCACAGTACAGTGTTGGCAACGACGACTGTCTCGCTGCCTGGCGCGCATTCATCGAGTCGACCGAGCATGCCAACAGTCCGGCCGAGCTTGATGGCAGGGAGCTGCCATATGTCCACGCCAACAGCTTGACCGGCTATACCAACGAGATCGTGCTGTCACCTTACGCCGAGGAGCACCCACACGTCCGGCAGCCGGTGGCCAGGTTTATGCCTCTGGCAAGCCCGCCAATTGGCCTGAATGAGCTCATGGTTGACTACGACGTCTTTGAGCCTCGTCTCGGCGAGAGCATCCGCCTGACAGATGACAGTCACCGCAACTACGGCATGTACCCGGCACCTTTGTCGGGCAGTCACCACAGCTACGTCCTCGCCGACATCCTGCCCATTAACTGCATCGAGGGTGACGGCGGTGAAGAGACTCTGGCCATGTCTGATGCTCACTTCCAGAGCGAGCAGGGTCTTTTCAGCCTGCCGCCTCTGCCAAGAAGCCCGGGCGAGAGCATGATCGACATCGCTGAGTTCCTGAAGATGGGTCACGCCAAACATTGCTGGTGCACCGACTGCGAGGAGGTGCCTGAGCTCGTTGCCAATGACAAGCTCACCGAGACTGACGATGATTGGATGCTGTACTCTCCCATCGACTTCAACTCGATGGCGAGCCAGCCACCTACAGAGATTGGTGACGATGAGAAGGACACCGCTCGCGTCACGCACAGCATGACATCGGAGTGGTGTGACTTCTTGCCTTCTGAGCCGCGCACGCCGGAGAAGTACGAGAGTGGGAGCTTTGGCTTTGTTGGTGGATTGGATTCCGATTAGGAGCTTGAGTTTTAATGATGTGTCGTGGCTCTGAGATTGGTACTTGTCGAGCTCTCGTCGTTAGTGTGGACACTCCAGGGGCATAACTTGTCTTGGAATTGGCGCGAACTGATGCTTTGACTGTCGTACCTAGAAGGAAAAGACTCGGTTTTACCTACACGGCCGCTGCTCAATTAAGCAGTACACCCATCAGAGCTGATTGCATCTGCGTTGCCACGCACCGCAGGTCGCCATGCTGTCTGCGGTCAACTATCCTCACAGCCTATTCAACGATGGTGAATACAGCTATCCTCCACTAAATGCCCAGTAAAACAGTGATATTCGACCATGGCCGTGCTGAAAAGCGTCGTACAGGTAGTGTTGAGAATGTTCGTCATGAACGAGGACAGCCTTAAGAGGCAAGACAATGTCATTGTGCATGCAGTCACTGTGCACACAATTGCTCAGTCCGCAGTGTCACAGTAGCGGACAAATAGCTGCCTCGCCACTCCATGATGCAGTCGTTGATCGAGATTTAACAATGGACATCTTGCACAATAATGTCCATCGCTCATCAGAAGCATGCTATCAGCCCTCGCCTTCCTGAAACTTGTCATAGGAACCATTGCAGTCAACAACACTACCATCATCACAGCCTTAACGTCCGCCTGGCCACCAACATCAGTACCGCTCCCACAACTAGTATCTCCGACCACACTACTTCCAATGTCGGTTGACATCAAAGAGCTCGCTACTAACAGCAGCTTCAAGCCTACGCTCACCTTCGAATTAGGCTACTGCACCCCTTGGTGCGCTCAAGCGGACTCGGATGGCAACTGTGCACAGATATACGGCTGCGGGTATAGCGGCGGCAATGGTAGCTCTAGCAACGAGGCGTTGTCATCGACAGCTGTCAATCTCAACTCGGATCGGAAGGGCATGACGTATATGCTTTTTGGGCTTATGGTATTGCTCTGGGGCTGAGCGCTTCGTATAGGCACGAAGGTTGCCAGACGTGTGGCGGAAACTAGACATTGATTCAAGGGACTAGATGGATATTCCGTAGGGCTGTGGCTGCTCAACTCCAACTATCATGCTCGTTCAATAACGACCTACAGATGGCGGGGTACACATCGTCATCGATTCAGTCTGGCTTGAAGTGGATATGGAATTATGCCCAGGCCGGTATTCACACACAACACAGCAGACCACAGCTGAGCCAGAGACGCGGACCGAACCCTGTCCAGTCGGCATCGTTGTCGTAGGTGGTGCGGTAGATTACGAAGCCTCCGCGTCCGGTGGTCATCAGGGTTGGAACAGCTGCTCTATCTAGTCGGGGATGTGGAACTTCCACCATATGTTTGATTTCCGACGCGACGGCGATCAAACCCAATTACGCGTTCTCGCGAACCACGCGTCCTCAGCGCCGCGCTGGCTACCTTACGACAGTGCATAAGGCGGGTGTTAGGGCGGTCTCGCTGGAACCCTTCCGGGGCACGGTAGAGGGATTCATGTCTGCCTCTGAAAGGGCCAGTCGAAGTCCTCGACGTACAGATAGCAGGACTGCTCCCTCCTAGGCCTGTGTGCTCAGGGGGAACATGTTCGTTACCCCTCCGCGATAGGTAGCAATGCAACCAACGATACTTCATACCATTTCTGCTGTCACTGCTGCTATGGCGTAGCTTCTTGAGCGGTCACGGGCTCTAATCCTGATCGTAACCTTCAATCCGACAGAGTCGCAGAATGCGCACGGAGTTGTCGCTGTCAAGTGTCGAGCCCATTGGCGCACCTCGAGCGGGCGCTAGTGGGATGGCGCATGGCGGGGCGACCAGTCGCCGATTTGGCGCCATTTCGTTCACTCTCTTAGGGCTCCTCTCCCTAGAGCTCCTCTCCCTCCATTTTCACTCCATTGTCTTCAACACCTCGTCAAACAGCTCCTGCTCACCGTTGCGATCACGCCCGCCACTGCGGCGGATGCTTGCTAAACCAACGAGCAGTGCGCTCAAAAAGCCCGCAACATACTGTTCGCAGGACTGCTTCGGCTGCAGCTTCTCCGAATCCAAACCCCATCTTCTCCAACTTCTTCGTTCTCCGGATCTGCAATGCACATCATGCAGCAACTGCCCAGGCACCGGGCTGTTGTTGGTGGAATTTCCAGGCACAGTGCAGTCTTCCTCCGCACTGTCCGGTGACGTTTGGTCTCTTTTCGCTCTCTCGTCTTGGTGGAGAGCTTGTCTGCACCATATGAGTATCAAGTCGCGCTCCAGGTAGGTTTGTACCTCTCGCCGTCTCTTTCAACGCTCAAGATGAAGTCCATCCCCCTCGCCGCAGGCCTTCTTGCCCTCACGTCTTCATCCCTCGCACAAGGCACACTCGTCGCCGAACTAGACTACGGCACCTTCTCCGGCGCCTACTCCTCCACCTACAACATCTCCTACTGGCAGCGCATCGCCTTCGCCGCCCCTCCCGTAGGCGAGAACCGCTTCCGCGCCCCTCAGCCACCTTTGCCCCTAAGGAACGGCACATACAACAGCACCCAACCCTTCGACTTCTGCCCTCAGCGAACCGTCAACGGCACCGAAGATTGCCTCTACCTAGGCCTCTACGGGCGTCCCTGGATTACTGGCCGGCCGTTAAAGCCAGTCGTAGTGAATTTCTATGGCGGGGCGTATATAGAGGGTGGAGGCAGCTTCAACATCCCACCCGCGGGCTACCCGACCCTGAATGTCAGCAGCGAGAACGACTTCATCTTCGTCGAACCCAACTACCGCGTCAACGCCTTCGGTTTCCTGCCCGGCAAGCAGATCGCCGAGGACCCCGACAGCGATCTAAACCCTGGATTGCTCGATCAACAGGCAGCTCTGCGGTGGACGCACAAGTACATCTCGCACTTCGGCGGCAACCCTAACAATGTGTCAATTTGGGGCCAGTCCGCCGGAGCAGGATCCGTCGTGGCGCAAGTAATAGCCAACAACGGAAACACGCAACCCAAACTCTTCACTAAAGCCCTTGCATCGAGCCCCTTCTGGCCCAAGACGTACAAATACGACGCCCCGCCCGCGCAATGGATCTACGACACCTTCGCTAACCTCACCAACTGCACTGGCCCCCAGTCCCTACGATGCCTGAAGACTGTTGACGTCCAGACGCTTCGCACAGCTGCGTTGGAGATAAGCGGGAGTCACACCTACAACCTCTCCTCTTACACCTGGGCACCAGTACTCGACGGCACGTTCCTCGCTCAACCGCTTTCCCAGGCCACCGCTGAGGGGAAAGTGAACATCGACTACGGATGGGGTATGTACAACCTGCATGAAGGCGAGAATTTCATCCCACCAGGTTTGCACAACGCCACGAACACAGCTTCGGCGGGCTCACCAGCCTACAACTCCTCCCTGGCGTCTTTCGAGAACTGGCTGCACGGCTACCTTCCCTTCATATCCGCCAACAACCTACAAAGAGTGCAGCAACTGTACCCAGCCGTCGGCTCAGCGGAAGAGGAACCGGTATACAACACTACCTACGTCCGCGCCGGACTGATATACCGAGACACCGTCCTCGCCTGCCCTGCCCTATGGATGGCCAGGGCGAGTCATGAGCGAGCTTATGTGGGCGAATACACCATCGCACCTGCCACGCATGGGAGTGATACTGGATGGGTATGTTCTAGATCCCCATTGATCCATCTGCAACCCACTCCCCACGTGCATGCTGACAGTATAGTAGTGGAACCAAGTAAACCCCATCCAACACACCCCCGGTGTCGACACTCTCATCTACGAAGGGTTCACGGGAGCCTTTGCTTCCTTCTTCCAGACGGGTGACCCGAACGCTCATAAAGTCACTAACAGCTCAACGCCTGGCGTGCCGGAGCTTAGCACGAACGAGGAGTTTGTCATTGAAGGAGATGGCTTTGCCAACACTCGGATAGGACATCTGGAGGAGCGATGTAATTTCTG
>Ga0268244_10000866_pt1 | contig 11323 bp, 6 predicted proteins | sample AgamicMgSfe_FD_200258 | JGI IMG/M metagenome (GOLD analysis project Ga0268244, IMG submission 200258) | Agave microbial communities from Guanajuato, Mexico - Mg.Sf.e (v2) (version 2) | ecosystem: Host-associated > Plants > Phyllosphere > Phylloplane/Leaf | place: Guanajuato, Mexico | collected... | reverse complement strand
CCCTCCACCCCTTCCACCTCTCCAACCCCCTCTTCACCTCCTTCACCCTCTCCACCCGCCTGCGCGCCTCTTCCTCCTGCGCCTGCGCAAACGCATCCTCATCGAACCCCCCGTCGTCACTCAACAACCCCACGCTCATCTTCCTGGCCCCGGAAGCATGCCCCGGTTCCCGCTGCGCCGGCGACCGACCAGTAAAAGCGCTGATGCCGCTCGTGAGCACATCCTGGAACGTACTGCTCTGCCTCGGCACGCTCCCTCGATCCCGCGCCGCCGCCGCCGCGCCATACGGTCCGTTGTTGAGGTCCACGTCTTCATACTCCGGCGACGCGTCCATGCCCGGCTGCAGCTCCGCGCGCTTCTCGCGCCACACGCCGCGCCGGAGGTCGAAGGTCTCGGCCTCGAGCGCGCGGATCCGGGCCTGCAGCGCGCCCGTCTCCGTCTCTTCGTCCCCGAGCTCGAAGTCGGAGGCGTCGCGCACGTGCGACGGCCGGTCGCGCTTCCGGAGCCGCTCGCGGAGATCCGTCAGTTCCTTGTCCTTGCTCGCGTTGGCGGCGGCGGCGTCGCGGTGGAGTTTGGTCAGGGCTTCGATTTTGTGCTCGAGATTGGTGGCGCGCTGGGCGGCGGCGTCGAGCGTCGTGTGGGCGGTGCGGAGGTCGGATTCGAGGATGCTGATGCGCTTGGTGAGGGCTTCCGGGTCCTCGTTCGCGGCCTTGGTCTCGTCGCTAGGGAATGCTATGGAGAGTTTGAGTTGCTCGAGCTCTTGCTTGTACGACTCCGTGGCCGTCTCGGCGGCGATCGTCCTGTCCTCGAGATCCTTGAGGAGCGTATCGCGAGTGGCCACCGTACTCTGCATACTTTGGAATTGGTTTCGCACGTTGCTGAGCTCGAGCTCCAGGCTCTCGATTGCCGAGGTTTTGCTCGCGAGCTCTTGGCTCATGTCCGGGCCGGTGTTCGAAACACGTCTGTTCGTACTTTTGGCAGCTTGCTGCGTCTGCGCGAGCTCTCTCCGCACCGCGGCAAGTTCGGTCTCGAGTCTCTCAGCATCCTTCGCCTTGCTCCTGAGCTCCGCCACGTCGCCACTCCCTTCCCGTAATCCTTCCAACTCCTCCTCGGCCTTCTCGAGTCGCGCGGCCGCTTCCTCCTGTCGATCTTTGGAAGCCTTGCTTTCCTGTTCGAGCTCCTCGATGCGCGCAGCCTGCTTCCTGTACAACTCTTGAACCTCCGACTGCGGACTCGTGGCGCTCGCGCTGGCCTTGAGGTCTGTGCCAACGGTAGGCAGAGTACTCCCCTGTCTGAAGGATTCGGATCGCTGCTTCGATTGCGCCGACGCTGAAGGCTCCCGTGCCAGCGTCGGCCGTTCGCCATCGTCGACCAAGGCATGGGTAGAAGTGTCGTCCGGCGCCGCCTCTGCCTCGACCGTTTGGTCGTCGATGCCAACTTCGGCAGTCTCATTGGGCTCTTCTACGGGAGCCATTTCGGTTGGAGCATCTTCCCCTTTCGCTTCCGATGTACCAGCTTTGTCATCCTTCTTCTTGCCGGCACCTCTCTTGCCCTTCTTCTGCTGTTCCTTCTTGATTTGCTCAAACTAGCGGCCACATGTCAGCTCCCTTGGGTAATGGCAGCGGCCCTACATCCTTACTCACACGCTTTTTCGCCGCCGCGAGCTTCTCTGCTTTCTCTTTATCTTCGTCCGCCATTTGAATAGGGCTGGTCTTCGTACTGCGATCAAGCGTTCTCTAATTGAGCGAGTCGTAGGCGCAAGGGAACAAAACCACAAAGATGTTTGCGACTTCTGACGCCGGTTAGTTGTGACACGACTTCTGGCCCACTATCAAGCTGCTCTACCAGACTCTACAACCCTTGCAATCATGCCTTATGTTTGCCTTACGCCTTTTGACTTCACCTCTACCTAACATGGCTCTGTCCTTCAAGGGCCGAACGTCTGTGAAGAGGATACCAAAGCACTATCCATTGGAACGCACTCATCGCGTAATGGGGCTTGCGTAGTACGTACATGATAACAATAGATCTATGCATCTTGGGTATTGAGCGGCAAGTCAAACAATCTCCCATCTCCAACGCCGTGCCACAGAAACCCATTGACGCCGTGACTAACGCCACCCGTATCAGTCATCGCATCATCGTCATGATCGCCAGTGTAATCAAAAGATGCCAGCACAGCAAGGCTCCTAATCCTGTACGTGCTGACCCGCCTTCGATTCCCGGAATTCTTGCAGCTCCTGGCGAAGCTTCTCCATCTCCATCACGCGATGCGCTTCCTGCGCTTCCATCCTCCGCATGCGTTCCTCTTTGGCCTCGTTGTCTTCCCGCAGACGCTTGAGCTCTTGCTTCAGCTCGTCGACGTTCTCGGTCTCCGGATAATCGCGCTTGCCGAGGATCCCGGCGGTGACCGCCATGTCATCGTAGATCGCTGCGCCATCCGAGACATGGGCAATCGAGGCTTCTGCCGGCTGCTCCGCTCCCAGAACGGACGGCCCGGTGGCACTGTGCAGTGGACTAGCCTTGTTCTCGTGGCAGCGGCGCATGTGCTCGTTCAGGTTTTCCTTGCGTGTGAAGCCTTTCCCGGAATGTCGTTTGCAGTCCTCGTACGGACACATGAGCTGCGCTTTCGGACCGCCGTGCTTGCCGTGTACCTCTCGCTCGTGCCGCAGAAGGCCGCCCGAATATGTGAAGCCCTGCAGTTTGGAGCAGTCCTGGTGCGGGCAGCGATACGGTCTGTCGTGCTTGTCCATGTGTTTGCTGAGACGTTGTTAGCTGGATCGTCTTTGACAGGATTATCATATTACCTACCTCCATTCGCATTTTCTATCAAACGTCTGGCCTGCACATTCAGTGGAGAAGTCACAAAAGTACTTGTTGTTTTGGTCCATGGGCGGATCCCCGCGCTTGAAAGAGCGCGAGCCTCTAGGAGAGTAGTCATCTGGCGCAGGTGATGTTGAGCTGAGTCGGGCAGGAGGTATTGATGGGGCTCTGGTGGGAAGTCCAGAAAGCATGATCTGGCCGTCGTGGGACATTTGTGAGTGCGAACGCTTTCGAGATATCTGCTCGACTATCTGTCCGTCGACGGGCGAGTGCACGCTGATTGGAGAGACGGGATGTTGCATGCTCTCCTGGGTGGAGAGCACCTGAGGCAGGGCTGCCATCAAGCGCGTGTCTTGGGGACTCAAATGAGAATGGTTCGGGTAAGAGACGTCCTCCTGCAGTGGTTGAGGAGGGTGAGAGGGTGCCTGAAGCATGTGGAGGGAGGTCTTCGGTGTTGGGAAGTCGGTGGTGGGTTTTATACTCGGGGTCAACGGAGGGCGACCGCGTGGTGGCGGCCAAGCGGGCGGCGAGAAGACCAAGTTGGGGAGGTGTTAGGCGGCAGGCGCTGCCAGCGATTACGAGCTGGACCGCAATATGTTGATCCGCCGTTCTCGAGACCGAACACTGTTCCTGTCAAAAACTGACACGGGATACGACGACTTGTATTGGTGGTGGTGGTGATGTTGGTCGGATGTACATGCAGGTTGGATGAATTTGCACCCTCAGGCAGCCAACTGTGCGGGAGACTAGCGGCCCCGCCGGCTGCGTATGTAAGCGGAAGGCGCAGCGTCGGACAACGCGATATTTGGGGTATCTGTAGTGGTATATACCTTAAAGCTCTATTCTGACCGCTTACGTCTAGCTCAGGTTAGTCCGTGAAAAAAGTATCACGTGTTTGATGAACAAGCGTGTGACTGTGTGAGTGAATAATGTATAAGGTATGCATGTTTTATGTGTGAGTCGAGCAACGGTGGGCGTGACTCACTCATGTGATTGTGAACCATCAGTACCTAGTAATCAGTAGTAGCCGAAGCGGCCTGATGAGTGTCGCTGCCGATTCGGCCTTGGAGTTGCGACGCGAAGAACTCAGCCACAGGCCGTGGCTGCGCCGTGGCAAAGCTGTGGCGGTCTGCCGTAATCACCTGGGCAGCCATGTATACTCTTTTGACAACATCGAGCGACAAAACTTCAAACTCGAATTACCTCGACCTGACCTCTTGAACTTCGTCTGACGCTAGACGCTGGCGAGGAACCGCTGTACGACCACACTCGGCACGATGATGCTACCTAGCGCATCGACCATGTGGCTCTATGTAGCTGTCAAAGATAGGCCGATGGTCGACGGAAACATCGAGCAGAAAACCCAGCTGATGGCAAATGAGGGTCGAACGCTTCACGGCCATGCCGTGCTGACCCGGGCATTGGGATATCCAAGAGACCAGCCTTCATACCGTTTTGTCTTGGTCCTTTTGTCAAAACGTAACGTTACTTCTGGACCTCCCCGAGACACGTCTGCTACTAACAGTCGGACGAGCCCATGCCGTGGGCACAGCAACAGATGCTCGAGGTCAGTAATATCTCCCAGGCTGGGGGCGCGAACTACGTTGTCCCTGCGGACCGTCCGGACACTGGAGTGCGGTATGGCTTGGTTAGAAATTTCGAGCAAGTCCCCCGCCGTAACGACAGTTCCATGACGTGGAACTCAGTAGATCGGTCGACGAACAGCTTGTCTCGTCGAGCGATGATGTCCAGCGCGCATCTGCCCGCTTGTAACGAGCCGATCGATCTCGTGGGGGAAGGCTGTCGAGTCTAAGCCTGTGTGGGTTGTCTTGTCAATTGACAACTCAACACATCACTTAATGCTGTGGCTCGACGAGACGGCCACGGTGTCGGTCGTGGAAGTCCCCACCGTCACGAATGATATGGTGCTCCGACCTTGGCGACCAGGACGGTCTCGTTTCGCCCAAGATACCGATCCATCTCGGCGAAGACCTGCTGCTCGAACACGCCGTGAAAGGCTCGTCCGCTTTCGGCCGGCGTCTCTGCCTTCTTCGAAGGTCGAGCATGCACACGACCTTGTACACGCTTACAGAACGTATTTGACTAGCTGCGAGACCTTGAGCGTAACGTAAATACTGGACGAGGACGTCAGCTGCCTTGATACCAGTACTGGTAACTGAGCAGAGGTGATGGGGACGAGAACGAGGTGTATTGAGATAGAGCGTGGAATGAAGGATGATATAGGAGTCGGAGTATGCACCTAAGGCGAAACCATCTCGTGCGCATATGTACGATTTGGCATTGACAGTGGAGGAGGCGGAGTCGATCTGACATTCGCGTGTGGATGGTACTGCTCGGGCTGTACGTATTGGATGTAGTCATTGTGATCTATGCCTGGATGCCTGAATGGAAGTTCTCGTCTGATCGATTTCCTGAGACACCGGAAGTCTACCTCACCTGCACGTGTACATACACGTAGCCAGTGAAAGTCCACCGCCACATTCTCACGGACGATATGGTACGGTGCCCCCAGTGCATACTGAATCTGTAAAACCTCACATTGCTCCTGTCCCTCGCCATCATCATCACAACACCACCGCCATGCCCGACGCCGAGGCTGTGGTTCGATGAAGGGGGAGAGGGCGAGCTTGGTCACCTACACCGTGCTGTACTTCCGACTACATCGACGCCGAGACAATCCGATAGTCCGGAAGGGGTTTGTTGGCACGAGCAATTGACAGCATGAGAAGCTGCATGACAACATCTTCCCCAGCAGTGCAAGGGAGTGGCTACGCGGATTGATCACCGGTGAACACCTCGAATAGTGCATCGTTCATTTCGATATCAACAGACACAGCTGAAGAAGCCCGATGGATAGAAAAGGAGAAACAACAGTAAATCGGGTATCTCACAGTGTCAGAAGTCGCATGATCCATCCATCGCACAGCCCGAGAGCAGACAAGACCGCGCCACCGGCCTTCCACTCGCTCGAGGCCGCTTGCGTGGGTCACTCGACCCTGATGATTACCCAAGTGGAAAACAGCGGCCGAGTCCCCATCCCATTCCATACACGTCCCCAGCCCCGTAACGCCCCTCTACCCATGTCCCGCCAAAGCGGCATTACCGCGAGAAACGCCGTTCCGTCATGTGCTCGGACTTGAACGTCTAGCCTGCAGCAGCCCGCGCTCGCAGGTGTTCGAGTAGAAGATTTTACATCTCCATCGCATCGCCGATTTCTTCGCTCATGCCCCTGACGCGCTTGGGCACGGTCCAACCCGAGTCACGCCGGAAGTCATCGTCATCGTGGAGGTCGTAGTTGTGGTATCCGTTCACGAGTTCGCTGCGGATATCGTCGAGATCCATATGCGGCACTTCGACCTCGTCGTCGTCGTCGGGGTCGACGACCATCATCTCATCATCATCATCGTCATCGCCGTAATTCTCGGTCTCGATGTCGGAGTGCAAGATTCTGTTCCCGAGCCAGTAACTCGCTCGCTTGGTGGCGCCATCGCCCACAGACACGGAGGATGACTTGCGCTGGATCTGGCTCGGCCGGCCCATGTAGACTGGTGCGTGGACGGGGCTGTGCGAGATGACGCTCAGCCCACGCAAATAGAAATAACACACCCTCTTCCTCTCCTTGTTGAAGAAGAAGTAGTGCATGCTCCAGATCGAGCCCTCTTCTCCATCGAACGGATCGTCGTCCGGGACGTACGCGTACTTGTCACATTGCCTCAGACTCATCTCCTTGTCCATCAGACTCCACATGCGCGTACTCCAAACTTCATTGCCGGCACTGTTAGTCGCAGGCTTGGAGTTCGCGAGCGGCGGTGGGGCGAGCCACTGCCCTTGCAAGGATGGCTTCGGCCGCAGATTCTGGAGCGTGCTGTCAACGTTCTGCATGATGGCTCGCAGACTCCGCTCTTTGCGGAAGTCGGACGGCCGGAGCAGGTGGGAGAAGTCATAGTCGGGGTGCGAAGCGTTCAGTGTCGCGATGAGGTAGGCGAAAGTGCGCCGGGCGTTGATCTGGCTTAGAGGACCGAACGGTGAAGGACGGGAGAGGTCGATCTCTGGTCGCTCGACCGGGTGGCCGCGCTTTTTGTGCTCGGATTTTTCCCCATCCTTCCCGTCGTCGCTCGCCGCAGATCTACATGGCGGACTCAGCGAAGCCGAAAGCCGGACCAGAGACTCGTACTGCGACTCCAGGCTGTGCTCGATGTTCTTGTAAAGCTTCTTGTCGCCTCCAGCAGCTTTGGTGGTGTACACATCGCATCCTCCAATGACGTGGCAGTCGGAGGTGGAGAAGTTGAGGGCGTTTGTCACGACATTGAAATCACGAAGTGGGAGGTACTGCCAAGTGTCAGCCGGTAACGCAATGCAAACGGGTTGAGCTACTGCAATTGCGGAGAGAATGCGATGTAGAACACCACAACCCGCCACTTCGACCAACTCTTGAACGAATCTCACGGAGCCGGTTCGAATGCGCCTCCTCGCAGCCGCAGAAGCTTCTTGACAGGGCGTACGCACCTTCATCTCGACCGCCTGAATCTCACACCGAACGGCCTTGATATCCTTCTCCTCGGCTCGACGTATCTTCTCGTATTCTCTCCAACAAGTGCCGCCTCGCGACCAGAGTTCCGAATGTTTGTTTGTATATAATCGCCCACTCTCCGCCGTAAGTGATGTTTGCGGCGCCTACGGGACGCCGCGGAGTGCGCTCGTCTCGATATCGTGCTCGTCGCGATGCGAAATCAATGTTGCCTGTGATGCTCTCCTCCGTCGAGAGCCGGTGGTCCCGCAAGCGAGACTGGGTACTAGACGCGCGGTACGCGTCCAGCAGGCTTAGAACATGGCGCGCGTCGCCATGGTGATCGGGATGTGCGAAATGGGATGTGCGGGATGATGGAGAGAAAACGTCGTCGATGTCGATGTCGCTGTCGCTGTCGCCGGCGGTGGTGATGACGAGGCAGACTCAACGGGAGATGCTTGCGACGGGCGAAGCGGAGTCCAGCCGGCCTTCGGTCTTGGCAACCATGGTTCGCAGCCAGCCCAATCAGGTCAAGATCTGCACGCACGCTAAGGGCTAAGCGAACCCCGCTTTGCGCTAACGTCGACCAACGCGATGCTCGCTCTGGTGCACGCTCGAGCTGGGGGAGAGTCATGAGGGTGAGCCTCACACGCGTGAGAGCCGTACACACGTGCATCGTGCGGCCTGTCGAGGCCTTAGCACAGTCATGTGAGGGGGATGAGGATACACACCCAGCATGGATCAGGCGACGAGCCAGCCGTCGCCATTCACGGCGCCGCAACCGGAAAAGAAGGCACACGCTCTAGCCTGGTTTCGCCGTGGCGTCAGATGTAGTACGTGAGATCAGGCTTCATGTCGGATGAGTGTCAGCGAGCGATGAAGAACGGGGGAGTGTGGATGAGAGTACCCTTTGGTCTGGCCCAGGGCTGCTCTCCGAAGGACGCCTAGAGGTTTGTGTCTTGATCGCCACTTGCGCGAACATTATGATGCTGGAACAAGAGGTTTAGCCACGATTCGAAGGGCGGGAGAGTGAAGCAGAGCGTACCCACATCATAATTGGAAGAGCGCAGCACTTGCCAAATTGAGCATGCAAGCACAGTATGGAGACAACAGATCATGTGTCAGAATGGTCACGTAGTGCATGTCGTCGTTACGAGGAGACCTGAGGCCTCCGCCCTGCCTATTGCAAGGGCGATTGAGATTTCGTGTCATACCATACATGCGGCACCGGGCTTCAAAAACAACAGCCACACGATGCCGATTCGGGGTATATCCATATCAGAACGCCATCAACGCCATTGCCAGTGCGGTATTCGATGACAGCGTACTCTTCCCTTGCCGGCAAGGTACTAGGCAGCTACATCATGCCGGCGGCTTTGAGTGACTTTTCGATGCCTTTCGTCATCTCCTCGGAGGTCTGCACGGCGAGCGGAGCATGTCAGCCAGACCACCGGCGGGTACGGGGGCGTTGTCATGAGTGCAGGGAGGAGAATGGTCTCTCAGGTTCAGCCAATCCTGGTGACAGCGTCGTCCTCGACCTATGTCGGCGAGGTTGGATCAGCGGGAGTTGACCGAAGGAAAGAAGGGCGCAATGCGGGGCCCGTGCCTGGAGTACGCACAAGATCGCCTCATACGTGGGAGCCTGTAAACGAATTGTCCTCACTCACCTCCATATCCTCCAGACTGTCCTGCGCGCCAATCACCCGGAGCACGTTTTTCCTACTGCTCTCTTGCAACTCGCCGGCCAGCAGGAGCTCATCCAGAATAAAGTAGGCTTTCTGGAAGTTGAAGATGATGTCCAGTTCGCAGACGTTGCCGTAATACTTGTCCATCTGCTCGACGTAGCGGTGCACAATCTCGAGGGTGATCAGCTCGTTGTCGGTCGGGTCGGTGGCGACGATGAAGAAGAGAGAGGCATAGCGGCGGTAGACGACTTTGGTGTCTGTGTTGGAGGTTGTGAAGGTCAGTGGTGTACGATGGAGAGACAGAGGAGAGGAAAGAGTGAGGTTAAAAGATGGTTGGAACATAAGGAGAGACTGCTGTTGGATGGTGGGTGACCACCCAGCCCGACCTACCTTTGTACTCGAGGAAGTTGCACATGCGCGTGCGGCGAGCGAGCACCAGCTGCGAGACATCCTTGATGATCTTGGCCTTGTCCTTGGGCGACAGGGTGGTGAACCACTTGGCCAGACGCTGTGCCGTGAGCTGATCAGCCCATCATGTTCTGCTGCTGGCCGAACGAGGCGGTGGTGCATGCGTACGACTTTTCCCTGCCGGGAGAGCAAGATGAGGTATCTAGAACTCGTCAGACCATGCTCCGATGCACCTCGTCGGCGAAGTCGGTTTACCTGATGGCCATGGTGAGGGTGGTCGAGCACACAGGAGAAGATGGAGGTGCGATGTGGTGGAAAGGCAGACGACTTCACGAGACTTGGCTTAACTAAATTCTGAACGAAATGCCCCACCCACCGACCACTCGACGCGGTCCGGGTAAGGCCTCAGGCTGCAGTGGGCACGCTTGATTACTAACGTACTACCTTACCTTTAGTTTGACATCGCAACTGTGATGAAGAATGGAATCTTGACCTTTCGCTTGCTAACCACAACCTGTACATGTACGATCTTGTAACATATATTTCCTTCTCCCTCCTCCTCTTTCTCTACTCAATTACTTGTGTTCATGTATATATCTTGCCAGCACCGCCGTTTCCCGCCTGCGCGCTCGTGAAAGCCCTCCGACCACCCAGCGCGATCACCATCCACCCCTCCGAGCGAAATCCGTCAACGATCGGTCACGATGAAGCTCATACTGTCCACTTCGTCCGTGAAGACCCTAAGTCTTTCGACGGAGCACAATGTTGACAGCAGGCAGTAATATCATGGGCGCCGGCTCGTCCATCCACCGCCCCACCAAGTTCAAGAGCAACGCCGAACTCATCTCCTCACTCCGCGCCAACTTCCAGGCTCAATTTCCACCGGTCAACGGCCAGGCGAATGGTTATGGGAATGGGGTGGATTCGAAGCCCAGTTATCAGTCATGGACGAGACAGGAGCAAGAGCGACTGGAAGTCCCAGCGCTCGACTTCACGAACAGCGCACTACAAGAGGAACGAGAGCAGTACGACATCACCCTCAAGCTGTTCTACCTGCCCGGCGCATCCGCAGCGACTCGCGAGGCGCAGACGCGAGAAGCCGTGGGCCTGGTCTTGAACGAGCTACACATGCCCTCGGTCGACCTTCTCATCGTATCCTTCCCCGGCATCTACTTTGACGAAGAGGAAGACTGTCCAGACAAGATCTCCACTCGCGGGCCGGTCGAGGCCGAGCCTGAACCCATCGACTCCCAGATCGAAGCATGGGCGACGTTGGAGAAGCTGCACGACGAAGGCGTGGTGAAGAAGCTGGGGATTGCGGAGCTTGGCCACGACCGGCTGAAGGCGCTCCTCGATCGCACGACCGTCCCGCCAAGTGTCGACCAGATCAACCTTCGCGATTGCTGCTCTGTACCCAAGGAGCTGATGGCGCTGGCAAAGAGCAGCAGCGTGGAGCTGCTGGTCCACAACGACTGTCCGAACATTCTTCCTCGCGGGACAACGCGCGACCTTCTGGCTCAAGGGCCGAATGGTGCCGGTGTGCTCGCGGAACCTACCAAGACGGGCGAGAAGAGAAAAAGTCTGCATGGAGAGGAGAGCAAGAACGGCAACATGATGAAGCAGGGTTTGAAGGGCGAGGTGCAGCCGCAATGGGTCGTCAAATACACGGCTGTGGTCAAGAACAGAGGTGTCGTGGAGAACAAGGGCTACTTCGCTGCCGCCGAGCTCACCGACTAAAGCTCCGACCTGGCAGACTTCCTTCGATCGAGTGAGCCTATCGCATGCTGTCGACATGCCGACGGCTTGATCGGCAATGCCAGGGACGTACCACGCTTGATATACTTGCCTGCCGACTACACTATACGCTACATAATGCTGG